>Ga0134126_10010151_pt1 | contig 11870 bp, 11 predicted proteins | sample KB31752_FD_96881 | JGI IMG/M metagenome (GOLD analysis project Ga0134126, IMG submission 96881) | Terrestrial soil microbial communities with excess Nitrogen fertilizer from Kellogg Biological Station, Michigan, USA - KB3-175-2 | ecosystem: Environmental > Terrestrial > Soil > Unclassified ...
CCGCGAGTTTAAGCTTCCGCCGCGTGATGCGCCCGGTCACGCCGAAACGGTCTTCCGTCATGTCGATACTCCGTTTATCTGCCGCGTCGGCGGCGCGGGGTTTCTCCGGGCGGCGAGCGGTCGATCGGTCACGGCATGCGAACTGAGGCCACTATGCCGGTTTGACGGGGCGCAGCGGGTGATTTCCCCTATATCCCGGGGGCCGCGTGTCCTTGTGAGGTGTGGGCAAACTCGGCGTACCCGGGTTGGCGGGCTACTGACGCGGTGAGCGGGCGCGGGTGCCGGGGTTGTCGTGGTGCTGGGTGCTGGGGCAGACCCTGGCGGTCTGCTGCGCGGTGCGATGGATTGCCGGTTTCATCGCGCCGGGTCGGCCGGGAGCCGCGATGGATGCCCGAATTCACACCGGATTTCCCTGATGAAGCCCCGGATCGATCGCACCCGATCGGGCCGGGCGGGCGCGCAGGGCGCGATGGATTCCCGGACCCATCGCACTGGACTGGACCGGACCGGGGCCGGGGTGCGATGGGAGGCCGGATCCACCGCGCCGGGCGGCTGATCATGGAGCCGTGGGGGCTGTCCCGCATAGTCGCGCTGTCCCACCGCGCTAGGGCAGCGCCCGCCGGACCCGCCCGACCAGAGCACCGTTCACTTTCGCCAAACTCGGCTCGGGACAAGTGGCGGATCGAATGCGGGGATCGGCGGGGTGGATACTGACGGAATGCTGCCGTGGATGGGAGAGCTCGCCGGGCGACTCGACGAGCAGGTCATTACCAGCGAGCTGCTGAGAGATAATCCGCTCGGTGACTCCTGCGAGCGGCCGGTGATCGTCTATTTGCCGCCCGGCTATGACGACGAACCTGAGCGCCGATATCCGGTTATCTATATCATTATGGGTTATACCGGTTATGTCACGATGTGGCGCAACCGGACGCCATTCAGGCAGCCACCTATCGAGACTGCCGACCAGGTTTTCGCGACAGGCGGCGCGCCGCCGGCGGTCCTGGTTTATGTCGACGCCTGGACCAGATACGGCGGCAGCCAGTACGTCGACTCGCCGGGCACTGGCAAGTACCACTCGTACCTGTGCGAGGAGGTCGTGCCCTGGGTCGACGGGCGTTATCGAACGCTGGCCGACCGCGAGCACCGGGCCATCGCAGGCAAGTCGAGCGGCGGCTTCGGCGCGATGATCACGCCGATGCTGCGGCCAGACCTCTTCGGCGCGCTGGCCACCCACGCTGGCGACGCACTCTACGAACTGTGCTATCTCGCAGAGTTCGGCGACTGCGTGCGGGCGCTGCGTGACTACGACGGCGACATCTGGCGGTGGTGGGACGACTTCTCATCGCGCACGGCCTTCACGAAGAAAGCCGATCAGACGCTCATCGGCGTGCTCGGCGTGGCCGCGTGCTTCTCAGCCAGCGATTCCGGTCAGCCCGAGCTTCCTTTCGACCCGGTTACCGGGGCGGTGCGCGAGCAGGTGTGGCAGCGCTGGCTGGCCTGGGACCCGGTCAGGATGGTGCCCGAGCGAGCCGAGGCGGTCAGGTCGCTGCACTCGATCTGGATCGACGCGGGCAACGCCGACGACTTCTACCTGGATATCGGAGCCGAGGCGGTCAGGGCGGCGCTCATCAAGGCAGGGGTGTCGCCTGACGTGATCAGATTCGAGATCTTCGAAGGGACGCACGCGGCGATCGACTATCGTTATCCGCTCGCGCTCGCCTGGTTGTCGACGCGCATGTCCGCGTAGACAGCCAGTACGCCCGGCAGCACCCTGATCCGCAATGGCGTACCCGCGGCCAGCGGATCGGCGCAGGCCAGCGACTCGCCATCGGCGGCGGCCGGGAGGTCCCTGGTCATCGTCACCGTGACTTCGGTGCCACGGTCGAGCGTGATCTGCGGCAGGGTCACGTGCGAGCCATCTTTGATCTTGAGCAGCGCCTTGACGAATGTCAGCTTGGCCGCGTGCCGCATCATCACCACGTCGAGTACGCCGTCGTCGATCAGCGCCGGGGGAGCGACGCGCATGCCGGCGCCGAAGAAGGCCGAGTTGGCGACCACAACCGCGTATCCGGCGAACTCGTGTGCTTCGGTGTCCTCTTGCCGGGTGACGCGCACGGTGAAGGTGACCGGCCGCCAGCCTGCCAGCACGCGGAGCGCCGAGGCCGGGTAGACGAGCGGTCCGCCGATCAGCTTCGTCGCGTTCGCCACCTGGCCGGCCAGCGCCGGCAGGCCGGCGTAGACGCTGCCAGCCACGATGACCTCCTGGTGGGCGGGCGTGCCGACCCCGATCAGGTCGACTTGCCTGCACTTGCCGGTCACCAGCATCCTGGCCGCGGCCGCCGGGTCGGCGGGGATGCCGAGCACTCCGGCGAAGTCGTTGCCACGGCCGGTCGGGATCAGGCCGAAAGCCGCATCGGCCGCCGCGGCTGCCCCGGCCAGGGCGCCTGCCATGCCATCGCCGCCGACGGCTACCACGACCTCGCCACGCCCGGCGGCCTCGGCCGCCAGATCCTTGGCATGGGCCAGGCTGGCCGACTCGATGACCCGATGTTCCGTGCCGCCCTTGGTGAGCACCTCGATCACCACGGGCAGCAGAGCGCGCGCCCGCCCGTTGCCCGCCTGCGGGTTCACAATCAGACAGAATGGACGTGCCACGCGAAACCTCCTCAATGGACGGAACGCAAAGGGTACCGTCGCTGCGGCGTACTATCTTCTGGTATGGCGGGCGACCGTGGCGTAGCCGGTGGTGAAGTGCAATTCCTGCACGTGCAGACCACGACAGACTCCCGTGCGGAGGCGATGGAGCTCGCTTCGGGGGCGGTCGCGGCCAGGCTCGCCGCGTGCGCGCAGGTCGCCGGGCCGGTCGCTAGCACATTCTGGTGGGAAGACGGCATAGAGCGGGCCGAAGAATGGATAGTCATGCTCAAGCTGCCCGCCGAGCGGTACCAGGAGCTGGCCGATTTCCTGATCGAACGGCACAGTTACGACGAGCCTGAGATCATCGCCACCGCGATCGTGGCTGGTTCGGCTGGGTACCTGGACTGGATCGCCGAAGAGACCGCGCCCCGGTAGGCACCGCCTGATCGCGGCATTACGCTGGCGTTATGGCCATGCTCCGCCATTCGGAGGGGACGACCGCCCTGAACCCCCAGCGCATGCGGTCAGATACGGGGCTGTTCGGACCGACGTCGGTTACCTGGCGGGTCATGGGCGAGCCGATCATGTGGGTCGCGGGCTTGCGGGCGATGTACCTGCAGGCGCTGCACCCGCGCACGATGCGCGCCACCTGGCAGAACACCGCGTTCGCCCGGCCAGGGCAGGCGTGGGGGCGGTTCGAGCGGACAGTCGAGTTCGTCAGGATCAGGACGTACGGCACGCTGGCACAGGTCGACAGGGTCGGCCGCCGGGTGCGCAAGGTACACGCGTCACTGACCGGCGTCGACGCTGATGGCTCGGTGATCCGGCTCAACGAGCCCGAGCTGCTGCTCTGGGTGCACTGCGGCGAGATCGACTCCTACGTTAACGTTGCGAGCAGATGCGGCCTGCGGATCAGCCCGGCTGAGCTCGACGAGTTCGTGGCCGAGCAGCGACGCAGCGCGGCCGTGGTCGGCCTCGACCCGGCGATCGTGCCGGGCAGCGTAGCCGAACTCCGCGCTTATTACGAGCGCATGCGCCATGACATCTACGCATGCGACGAGGCCAGGCGCGCTTTCGCCAGGTCGTTCGTGCCTGACATCCCCTGGCCGTTCACCGGCCTCAAGCTCGTCGTGCCACCGCTGAATGCGCTCGGCTTCTCATGCCTGCCACGGTGGGCGCGGCGCATGTACGGCGCGCCTGGCAGTCCGGTGACCGACCTCAGCGCGACGGTGACGCTTCGCGCGATGCACCAGGCGACTACCCGGATACCGCGCCAGCTCCTCGGAATACCTGACCCTGAGAGCGTCGCGAGGGCGGCCTAGCCGCGCGTCGGCGGCACGTTCCAGGTGCTGATGACCGGTTCGTCGTGCTCGGTGCCGAGCGTCGACAGCGTGCTGGTGGCCAGCGCGAACAGCCTCCCGCCGTCGGCAGCCAGGCCCAGCCAGCGTGCGGTCAGTATCCGCAGCAGGTGCCCGTGGGCGACCAAGGCGACGTCTCCGGTGGCCAGCACCGGCCGGACTCGGCCGAGCACACGGTCTGCGCGCGCGCCAACCTGGTCGACTGTCTCGCCTGGGTGCTCGGCGTCGCCCGGCACGACCCCGTCGCGCCACAGGTACCAGCCGGGCCGCTGCGCCTGGATCTCTTCGCTGGTCTTGCCCTCAAAGCCGCCGTAGTCCCACTCCCAGAGGTCGGGGTCGGTCGTCACCTTGGTGAGGCCAGCCAGTTCGGCCGTGCGCACGGCGCGCTGCGCCGGGCTGGCGAACGCGGCGCTGATGTGCCTGGCCGCTAGGTCTTGGGCCAGGGCCGCCGCGGCCTTCTCGCCCGCCGGAGTCAGCGGGATGTCCGTGCGCCCGGTGTGCTTGAGCGCCTTGCTCCATGCCGTCTCGCCATGCCTGATCAGTATCAGCTCACCCATCGGGCCATCTTCTCCCATGCCGCCCTTGTCCATAGCCGCGCCCGGCCTGGCGTGCCCGCACCGCACGTGACCTTGCTCACGGCTATCGCGGCGATGCCTTGATCAGCCGTATTGCCCGAGGTAGGGCCCATATCGCGGTTCAGTCAGGCTTCGCCCAACTTGTCTGCGGCGTCGGCTAGCGCAGGTATTCTCCTTCCCAATCCAAGTGCGGTCTGCCAGGCCGAGCGCCTGCGGACCTGACCCTGATGCGGGGGCCCGCGGCCGACGGCGGTCGCGTTGGGGGAGACGGACAAAGCGCTGAAAGCGGGTATATGGAACTTTGCGTTCCTGCGCTGCGCTGATCATGTGAACCCGGACTACGGAAGGTTTTTGTTTTGATGCAGCTGAGCGATCCGTCGACCACCGAGGCCGATTCGGACGGCGCGTCAGAACCAGAACCGTCACATCGATCAAAACCCAGGCACCGGCCGGTGGTCGAGCGGATCGCCTGCTGGAGCGCGAGGCACCGGGCGATCGCGTTGATCGCCTGGCTGCTGATGGTGGGCGGCGCGGTGCTAGCCGGGCATGTCTACGCGGCGGCGAGCCAGCCGGAATATGATCCTGGCCAGTCGGGCGTAGCCGAGCGGATGCTAAGTGACCTGCACGTGGTCACGCCCCCGTCGGAGAGTGTGCTGATTCAGTCAAAGGTGCCAGGTCCAGAGCGCACGTTCGCCGCCTACCCGCCCTTGCGGCTGGCCGCGCGGCAGGTGGTAGCCGCGCTGCGGGATCTTCCGGCGACGGCGGCCAACATTCAGTCCCCGTTCGGCCGGAACGGCAAGGAGCTGATCGCCCCTGGCGGCGGCGGGGTGCTCATCACCTTCCGCGTGGCCGGGCCGAACGGCAGCGCCGACACGACGGTTCTGCGTGCGCTGCATGCGGTCGCCGACGTCCAGGCCAGGCATCCGGGACTCGTCGTCGCCGAGGCCGGCGACGCGTCCGTCGACCGGGCGGCGACGGCGCTGCTCGGCCAGGACTTCCACCAGGCCGAGACGACGTCCATACCGCTCACGCTGCTGCTGCTCCTCATCGTCTTCGGCGCCCTGATCGCGGCGAGTATCCCGGTGATCCTGGCCGGCACGGCGGTCACGGCCACCGTGTCGCTGCTCACCATCCCGAGCCGATGGCTGCCGATCGGTCAGAGCACATCCGAGGTCGTGCTGATCATCGGCATGGCGGTAGGTATCGACTACACGCTGTTCTACTTGCGCAGAGAGCGCGAAGAGCGCTCCGCTGGCGCCTCTTTCCACGACGCGCTCAGGACCGCGGCGGCGACTTCGGGTCGCGCCATAGTGGTCTCCGGCCTGACCGTGATGATCTCGCTGGCGGGCTTGCTGTTCACCGGGATCGACATGTTCACGGGATTCGCGATCGGCACGATGACGGTTGTCGGCGTCGCCGTCGTTGGTTCGCTCACCGCGCTGCCGGCCGTGCTCTCGCTGCTCGGGCCCTGGGCGGATCGTGGCCGCATCCCGTTCCTGGGCAAGGCAAGGACGCGCGCCGACCGTTCACGGCTGTGGGGCGCGCTTGTCACCCGAGTGGTGCGGCGCCCCGTGATCTGGGGCGGCGTCTCGGTCCTGGCGCTCGCCGCGCTGGCCTTGCCCGCGCTCAGCATGCGGCTCGGCAGCCCGAGCATCGACCTTCCTTCGAACCTGCCGGTCGTCCGAACCCTGGCCCTCATCCAGCGTGACTTTCCTGGCGGCCCCGCGCCAGCGCAGGTCGTGGTGGCCGGCCCAGGGGCATCGAGCCAGCAGATGGCCTCGGCGCTCGCCGAGCTGAAGGAGGCGGCCAGGTCCGGCGGGCCGATTCACGGGCCGGTTACCGCGCTGCCCGTAGACGCCGGGCACGGCGCGCTCATCTCGGTGCCGCTCGCCGGCGCTAGCTCAGGCAACAGCAATGGCGCCGACGCAACCAGCGGACTGCTCGCCCTGCGGAACCAGATCCTGCCGAGAACGCTTGGCCGAGTGCCTGGTGTCAGCTTCGCCGTGACCGGCGACACCGCCAACAGCTACGACTACCGCGCCACGCTCCGGTCGGCAGCTCCTCTGGTGTTCGGCCTGGTCGCCGCGCTTGCTTTCCTCTTGTTGCTTGTTGCCTTCAGATCGGTCACCATTCCGCTGGTGTCGATCGGGCTCAACCTGCTCTCGGTCGGGGCTGCCTACGGGCTGATCACGATCATCTTCCAGCAGGGCCACCTGGAGGGCCTGCTGGGATTCACCTCATTCGGCGGGATCATGGACTGGGTCCCGTTGTTCATGTTCGTGTTCCTTTTCGGCCTGTCCATGGACTACCACGTCTTCATCCTGAGCAGGATCAAGGAACTGCGGGGTGCGGGGGCGAGCACGTCGGACGCCGTCGTCGGCGGCATCGCGACCGGCGCCGGGGTGGTGACCAGCGCGGCGGTGATCATGGTAGCGGTGTTCTCGATATTCGCCTCGCTGTCCACGATCGACGTCAAGATGATCGGGGTCGGGCTGGCGTTCGCCGTATTCGTCGACGCCACGGTGGTCAGGGGCATTTGCGTGCCGGCCGCGCTGGCGCTGCTCGGTGAGCGAAGCTGGTACCTGCCGCGCTGGCTGCGCTGGCTGCCAGAAGCCCGCTGCTAGCAGGGCGCTGCTAGGAGGGCAAGGTCAGGATTTCGTACCCGTCCGACGTCACCAGCACGGTGTGCTCGAACTGGGCGGTGCGCTTGCGATCCTTCGTGACGGCCGTCCAGCCGTCTGGCCACATGTCGTAGGCGATGGTGCCGAGCGTGAGCATCGGCTCGATGGTGAACGTCATCGACGATTCCATCACGATGTCGACATCGGGGTCGTCGAAATGCGGGACGATAAGCCCGGAGTGGAACGTCGTGCCGATGCCGTGCCCGGTGAAGTCCCTGACCACCCCGTAGCCGAACCGGCGCGCATACGACTCGATCACCCGCCCGATGACGTTGAGCTGGCGGCCAGGCGCGACGGCCTTGATGGCGCGCATGGTGGCTTCCCTGGTCCGCTCGACGAGCAGCCTGGACTCCTCGTCGACGTCGCCGGCCAGGAAGGTCGCGTTGGTGTCGCCATGCACTCCGCCGATAAAGGCGGTGATGTCGATGTTGACGATGTCGCCGTCGGCGACCACGGTATCGTCAGGAATGCCGTGGCAAATAACCTCGTTGATCGATGAGCAAAGCGACTTCGGGTACCCCCGGTAGCCAAGCGTGCTCGGGTAGGCGCCGTGATCACAGAGAAACTCGTGGCCGATCCGGTCAAGCTCGTCGGTGGTAACACCAGGCTCGACATGCTTGCCGACCTCGGCGAGCGCCTGGGCGGCGATCCGGCCGGCTACCCGCATTCGCTCGATTGTCAGCGCGTCCTTGACGTTCGGCTCGCCTATCCTCGGATATTTCTTGCCGACATACTCGGGCCGCTCGATCTGCGCGGGAACCTGGCGCCGCGGGGATATCCGGCCGGGACGCAACGTCGTCACCATGATCTGAGAGTCTAGTTGGCATGGACAGTGAGCAGCACTGGTGGTTCTGCGTCAAGCACCAGACGGTTGAGTCCGATACCGTCTGCCCCGCCAAGGACCGGCTCGGCCCTTATCCGACCAAGGAGGCCGCGCAGCGAGCGCTCGAGACGGTGCGGCGGCGCAACGATGAGTGGGACGCGGCTGATGGCTGACACATCGCAGTGGCCAGGTGAGGAGCTTCCGGCCGCGGCGCGCGCCAGGCTTGACGAGATCAGGGCCAGCGGCACCTGGGGCTCGGCGCTCAGCATCGACGAGTTCGCGGCGATCAAGTCCGCTGGGTTCGATCCCGTCGGCCAGGTGCTCGGAGCCGCCGTCTACAACCTGGGTTACACCGGCGGCTACGGCTGCCCGAGCGGCTACTTCGGCAGCTACAGCCGGATAGGAGCTACATGGCGGCCTGGTTACACCGCGCTGTCAAGCTCGTCCAGGATGAGCGCGTACGGACCGCTGGTGCAGACCATGTACAACGCTCGCCGCAAGGCCATCGCCAGGATGGTGGCCGAGTGCGCGCGACTCGGCGGCCACGGGATCGTCGGAGTCCGCCTGATTATCGGCAGGTTCCCGGCGGGCGGCCTCGAGTTTCACGCGATCGGCACCGCGATTCGCGCTCCCGGCCCGGTGACCGTGCGCCAGCCGTTCACCTCCGATCTGTCCGGGCAGGACTTCGCCAAGCTGATCGGCGACGGCGTGGTGCCTGTCGGGCTGGCGCTCGGCATCTCGATCGGCGCCAGGCACGACGACTGGCTGACCAGGAGCCAGACCAGGTGGACGGCGGGCAACACCGAGGTGGGCGGCTACACCGAGCTGATGAGTATGACCAGGCACGACGCAAGGAACGAACTGCAGCACGACGTCGCGCGGATGGGAGCGGAAGGCGTCGTCGTCCAGCGCATGGAGTTGCGCGTGCACGAGCGCGAGTGCCAGGCGCAGGAAGGAGCGCGCGACCACATCGCCGAGGCGACGATCATCGGCACGGCGATCGCGTACTTCGCCAGGTCGCGACGCCGTGCCGAGCGGCCAAGCCTGGCGATACTGTCACTTGACCCTGAGCGCCGCCAGGCGGTCAGGCGCAAAGGCATGGCGATCTGATGTCATGTGGGAGGAAGAGAATCCAGATGGAGAGCAGGAACAGCAATGACTCAGCAGTCCGCTGATATCACCGGAGTCCCGCAGGATGCGATGCGGCGGCTGGCTGAGCTGCAGCCGGGCAAAGCAGGGTCGATCTTCACCTCCGACCTCACCGTCAACGAATTCCTGCTCGTGCGGGAGGCCGGGTTCCGCCCGCTCGGTCTTGTTCTTGGCAGCTCCATCTACCACGTCGGCATTCAAATGGGCCGGTGGAGCAAGAACCAGGAACTCGACGTGCTCTCACAGGCCATGTACCACGCCAGGGAGCTGGCGATGAGCCGGATGGAGGTCGAAGCGCAGACGCTCGGCGCCGACGGCGTCGTGGGCGTCAGGCTTGACGTCGAGATGAAGGAGTTCGGCTCCGATATCGCCGAGTTCATCGCCGTCGGCACCGCGGTCAAGGCTGAGCCGGGCGCGGGTGGCGGCGGCGTGACGAACTGGCGCAACAACAAGGATCTTCCGTTCACCTCCGACCTGTCTGGCCAGGACTTCTGGACGTTGATCAGGGCCGGTTACGCGCCACTTGGCATGGTCATGGGCTCGTGCGTGTACCACGTCGCGCATCAGCGGCTCGGTGCGGTGCTCGGAAACATCGGGCGCAATGTCGAGATCGAGCAGTTCACTCAGGCGCTTTACGACGCGCGTGAGCTCGCGATGACCAGAATGCAGGCCGAAGCCGAGGCGCTGCACGCCGAAGGGATCGTCGGCGTCCAGCTCAAGCAGCACTCCCACACCTGGGGTGGTCACACAACTGAGTTCTTCGCCATCGGCACCGCCGTCAGGCCGCTGCGCGACGATCACGTGATCGAGCGTCCGACGATGGTGCTCAGCCTGGACGCCTGACAACCGTCCGGGTGAGGACGGCGGGTGCTCGTGCTTGCGATTGGGCGCCGAATATAGAGCACCAGGAGCACTTAGTGCTAGCGAGAGGTTTATGCAGCTAGGGGACTGCCTACGTTGATCAGGTGCCACTCATTGACCCGATGGGTCCCGACTTCACATATGTCCAGGTCGCTAATCACATAGCCGCCAGGATCGAAGTCGGTGAGTTCAAGCACAAGCTGCCCGCCGAGCGTGCGCTGGCCGAGGAGTACGAGGTCGCATACCAGACGCTACGCCACGCGATGGAAGTGCTGCGCGAACGCGGCGTGATCATCACAAAGCAGGGCCGTGGCACATTCGTCGCCTCAAGTGCCCGCGCGGCCGAGAGCCTTTAGCAACGGCCCCGGAACCGCGCGGCGATTCGGCTGAACCTTTCATCCGCGCCTTACCTGGCGGACCTCCGCTGACCAGGCATTTCCTGCGTACCCACAGATAGCGAGAAGGGCAGCTGGTGTAATCCTCGCCCCGCTGCTTACGTTGACAGCATCCGTGGCTCTGCAGCCTGAAGGAGGCTTAATGCATTACCGCAGACCCGTTATCGCCGCCACCGCGGCCCTGCTGCTAGCGTTCGGCGGCGTTATCACCGGGCTCGTCGGCGTCACCACCGCGCTCGCAGCCACCACGTTATGCCAATCGCAGACGGCCGGCGTTTCGGGCGGCACCTATATCGTGCAGAACAACGAGTGGAATTCCAGCGCTTCGGAGTGCGTCACCACTGACGGAAACGCCGACTTCACGGTTGCCAACTCGTCCATTTCCAACAGCACGAGCGGCGCGCCGGGCGGCTACCCGTCCATCTACCAGGGCTGCCACTGGGGCAACTGCAGCTCCGGCGGGCTGAGCAGCAACCCGATTCAGGTTTCGAACCTGATTGCGGGCAAGGTGACGACAAGCTGGTCTACCACCCAGCCGGGCGGCAGCAATGACTACGACGTCGCCTATGACATCTGGTTCAACCAGACGCCGACCACCAACGGGCAGCCGAACGGCACCGAGTTGATGGTCTGGCTCAACCACAACGGTCCGGTCCAGCCGTTCGGCTCACAGGTCGCCAGCAACGTCAGCATTGGCGGGCATACTTACAACATCTGGTTCGGAACCCAGTCCACCTGGGACACGGTCAGCTACACCATGACGAGTCCCGCGACCTCGGTCAGTAACCTGGACATCGGCGCGCTGACGCAGGACATGGTCAGCCGCGGCTACACCACGAGCAGCTGGTACCTGATCGACGTCGAGGCCGGGTTCGAGCTGTGGCAGGGCGGCGCGGGCCTGGCCACGAACTCCTTCTCGGTGTCGGTCAACGGTGGCGGTGGCGGTAACAATGTCACGATGACCAACCCCGGCACCCAAACTGGCGTCGTCGGCACCGCCACCAGCCTGCAGATCCAGGCATCGGACTCGGCGGCCGGCCAGACCCTCACCTACAGTGCCACTGGCCTGCCGGCCGGCCTGTCAATCAACTCCTCTACCGGCCTGATTTCCGGCAAGCCCACCACGTCGGGCAATTCCTCGGTTACGGTGACCGCCAAAGACACCACCGGCGCCTCCGGGTCCGCCTCGTTCGGCTGGACCGTCAACCCCGCCGTCGGCGGCGGCTCCTGCCATGTCACCTACACCCTCAATAGTTCCTGGCCTGGTGGCTTTAGCGCCCAGGTGACGATCGCCAACACCGGCACGACCACGATCAACGGGTGGTCGCTGACCTTCACCTTCCCAGGCGACGAGAAGATCACCAGCGACTTCAACGGCAGTTTCTCCCAAG
>Ga0134126_10010152_pt1 | contig 11869 bp, 10 predicted proteins | sample KB31752_FD_96881 | JGI IMG/M metagenome (GOLD analysis project Ga0134126, IMG submission 96881) | Terrestrial soil microbial communities with excess Nitrogen fertilizer from Kellogg Biological Station, Michigan, USA - KB3-175-2 | ecosystem: Environmental > Terrestrial > Soil > Unclassified ...
ATATTCCCCTGCGTGATCATGTCCAACACCATCCACGCCTATATCAGCCAGTCCGACAAGGGCGAGCTCGTGATCGGCGCGGGTACCGACGCGTATACCTCATACACACAGCGTGGCGGTCTGCACGTCAGCAGCCACGCGCTCGAGGCCGTCTGCGAGCTCTTCCCCATGTTCCGCCGGATGCGCATGCTGAGGAACTGGGGTGGCATCGTCGATGTCAGCCCCGACCGCTCGCCGATCATTGCCAGGACGCCCGTGCCGGGCCTCTATGTCAACTGTGGCTGGGGAACCGGCGGATTCAAGGCGACGCCGGGAGCCGCGCACCTCTTTGCCTGGACGATCGCCCGTGACAGGCCGCATCCCATCAACGCCCCGTTCACGATCGAGCGCTTCCGCGAAGGGCGGCTCATCGACGAGGCGGCGGCCGCGGCCGTCGCGCACTGAGGGGGCGAGCCACGTGTTGTTGATCGACTGTCCTTTCTGCGGCGTGCGGCCCGAGCTCGAGTTCGTCTACGGCGGCCAGGCGCATGTCGCGCGCCCGGGCGACCCCGCCGCGTGCAGCGACGAGCAGTGGGCCGAGTTCCTCTACTGGCGCGAGAACGACAAGGGAGTCCACGCCGAGCGCTGGCGTCACACCCACGGCTGCGGGCGGTTCTTCAACGCGCTGCGTGACACCACCCATGATCACTTCCTGGCCACTTATCGCGTCGGCGAGCGGCCGCCGGCGGCGGCACTCGAGCACGCTGCGAGGCCGCGGTCATGAGCGACGGATTCCGCGTCGCGGGCGGGGGTGGCATCGACCGGAGCCGGCCGCTTCGCTTCAGATTCGACGATCGCGATTACACCGGGTTCGCCGGCGATACGCTCGCCTCGGCGCTCCTCGCCAACGGCGTGCACCTGCTGGGTCGATCCTTCAAATACCATCGGCCGCGGGGCATCCTCGGCGCCGGACCGGAGGAGCCGAACGCGCTCGTCACGGTGCGCCGGGACTCCGCCCGAGTGACCCCCAACCTGCGTGCCACACAGGTCGAGCTCTACGACGGCCTCGAGGCATGCAGTCAGAACCGATGGCCCGGCCTGGCGCTCGATTTCGGCGCGATGAGCGGCCTGCTCTCGCCTTTCATTCCAGCCGGGTTCTACTACAAGACATTCATGTGGCCGCGGCAGGCGTGGCGACGGCTCTATGAGCCGAAGATCCGCGCGGCGGCAGGTCTCGGGCGCGCCCCGGAGCAGGCGGACCCTGACACGTATGCCAATCGGTTCGCACACTGCGAGGTGCTGGTCGTCGGAGCGGGCCCGGCCGGGCTCGCGGCCGCAGCTGCGGCGGCTGCGAGCGGCGCGCGCGTCATCCTGTGCGATGAGCAGCCGGAGCTCGGGGGGTCGCTGCTGTCCGAGCCCGCTGGCGAATCCGAGGCGGTGATCGGGGGAGAGCCGGCTGACGACTGGCTGGCGAGCACGGTACGGATCCTCGCGGCATATCCTCGAGTCACTCTGCTCACGCGCACGACCGCCTTCGGCTACTTCCCACACAACCTGCTCGGACTCAACCAGCGTTTGAGCGACCACCTGGCGCGGCCCGACCACGGCCAGCCCCGGGAGCGTCAATGGCAGGTACGGGCCAGGGAAGTGGTGCTCGCAACCGGCGCCATCGAGCGGCCGCTGGTCTTCCCGGGGAATGACAGGCCGGGGATCCTGCTCGCCGCGGCTGCGCGGACCTATCTCAATCGATATGGGGCACTCGCGGGATCGCGGGTGGTGGTGGTAACCGCATGCGATGCCGCATACCGGGCTGCTCTGGACCTGCATCACGCCGGAGCGTCGATCCAATGCATCATTGATGTGCGGCCCGGCTCCACCGATGGCCCGCTGTTGGAAGCTGCACGGCGTGCCGGCCTGCCCATCGAGACGCAAAGCACGGTGCTCGGCACATCTGGCCGGCTGCGCGTCCGCGCGGTCCGCGTCCAGAAACTGGATGCAGCGGGCAACCCTGCCGGGCCGGCACGGCGCATTCGCTGCGATCTGCTCCTGATGTCAGGCGGCCTGACGCCGAGCGTGCACCTGTTCTCGCAGTCGCGCGGCAAGTTGGCCTGGGACGGGAGTCTCGGCGCTTTCCTGCCGGCACAGGCCGCCGAGCGGGTCCGCTCGGCGGGCGCGTGTCGGGGAGTGTTCTCGCTCGACTCTGCGGTGCGCGACGGCACGCAGGCCGGGCTTGCCGCCGCGCAGAGCGCCGGACTGTCGGTTACCGACCCCGTGCCCGCGATACCGCTGCCCGAGAGCTCTGCCGCGGGCGTTCTCGGCGCGCTGCCGCAGCCGCCCGGTGCGCGTGCGGGCAAGGCCTTCGTCGATTGGCAGAACGATGTCACGTCGCGGGACCTCACTCTGGCCGCCCGTGAAGGCTTTCGCTCCATCGAGCACGTCAAGCGCTATACCACCACCGGGATGGCGACGGACCAGGGCAAAACGTCCAACATCAACGCGCTCGCAATCGTCGCGCGCGAGCTCGACAAGCCAATGCCTCAGGTCGGCCTCACGACGTTCCGTATGCCGTATACGCCGGTGAGCTTCGGCAGTTTCGCGGGCTTCGCGCGTGGCGAGCTGTTTGACCCGGTACGGACCACGCCGATGCACGACTGGGCGGCTCGCAACGGCGCCGTATTCGAGAACGTCGGCTTGTGGAAGCGCGCTCGCTACTTCCCTCGTCCCGGGGAGGGCATGCACGCCACCGTGGCACGCGAATGTCTCGCGGTGCGCCAGCATTGCGGAATCTTCGACGGCTCGACGCTCGGCAAGATCGAGGTGGTGGGCCAGGACGCCGCGACTTTCATGAACCGGATGTACGTCAACGCCTGGACCGGCCTCGCCGTCGGGCGCTGCCGCTATGGCATTCTTCTGCGGGACGATGGCTTCATATATGACGACGGCGTGGTGGCCCGCACGGCTGATGATCGGTTTCATGTCACGACGACTACGGGCGGCGCCGCAGGCGTCCTCGCGCTGATGGAGGACTACCGCCAGACGGAATGGCCCGATCTCAACGTCTGGCTCACGTCGACCACCGAGCAGTGGGCCGTGATCGCGGTGCAGGGCCCGAACGCCCGCCGCGTATTGCAGCCGCTCGTGGAGGGTGTCGACATCTCCGCTGCGGCCATGCCTCATATGAGCGTCGCACGCGGACGGATCTGCGGCGTCCCCATGCTCCTCATGCGCGTCAGCTTCACCGGCGAGCTCGGATTCGAGGTCAACGTACCGGCGGATCTCGGTCCGGCAGTCTGGCAAGCGATCTTCGAGGCCGGGCAGCAGCACGGAATCACCCCGTATGGCACCGAGACGATGCACGTGCTGAGGGCCGAGAAGGGCTACATCATCGTTGGCCAGGACGCGGATGGCACGGTGACTCCAGACGATGCGGGTCTTTCGTGGGCCATCGGCAAGAACAAGCCCGACTTCGTCGGCAGGCGTGCGCTGCAGCGCCCCGCTATGGCCTCTCCTTACAGGAAGCAGCTCGTTGGGCTCGCGACCCGCGAGCCCCTATGCGTGCTCGAGGAGGGCGCGCAGATCGTGCCGGCCAGGCAGCGTGGCACTCCACAGGCCCCTGTTGGCCACGTGACCTCGTCCTATCACAGCGCCACCCTCGGGCGCTCCATTGCGCTCGCGCTCCTGACGAGTGGTCGCGCTCGCTTGGGCGAAACACTGTACGTCGATATGCCCGAGGGCGGCGATATTCCCGTGCAAGTGGTTTCGCCGGTGTTTTACGACGCACAGGGGAGCCGCCTCAATGGTTGATCTCTCCACCGCGAGGCAGCAGCAGGTCGTGGCGTCGAGCCCGCTACTTCGCCAGTTGCCCCCGGCCTCGCGGCTGGTGCTGCGCGGCGGCCCGCAGGTACTAATTGTCGCGGCGGACACCCTCGGTTTGCAGCACAACGAAACACCCTGCCGTGCCGTGCGCAACGATGCGCGGGCTGCACTCTGGCTGGGCCCTGACGAGCGGCTATTGATCGGCCCTGCCGAGGCAGCTCGGGAGATCGAGGGGCTGTTGCAACGCGCCCTGGCAGGGATGGCGCACTCACTCGTGGAAATCAGTCATGGGCAGACCGCGTTCGAGGTGAGGGGCGCACGTGCCGCAGCCGCTCTCAACATCGGTTGCCCTCTAGACCTCGATCCGGAGTCGTTTCCGGTCGACATGTGCACCCGCACGGTGTTTGCGAAGGCGCAGGTCGTCCTGTGGCGTACGGACGTCGAGACGTTCCGCGTCGAAACCGCCCGCTCGTTTGCCCCGTATGTGACGAAAATCCTGGCACTGGCATAATGGCTTGCATGCCATCGCCGACGCACATTTTCCCCGCCCCGGTCCATGCGCCGCACGCGCCGCTGCGCAGCTATTACGGTCAGGATCAGCAGCGCTGCGCGTGGGTGGTCGATCTGTTCAACCGTACCGCTCTGGATTACGAGCGCATCGAGCGTCTCATGGCCCTGGGATCGGGCTCCCGGTATCGACGGCAGGCGCTGAGCTCGGCCGGCCTGCGATCGGGAATGCAGGTCATCGACGTCGGGACGGGCACCGGCCTGGTGGCGCGCGAAGCCGTGCGGCTGGTGGGGCCGCGCGGCTCCGTGCTCGGAGTGGACCCCAGTGCGGCGATGCTGGCGAACGCGCGTGCCATGGGCGGCGTGCGGCTCGTCCTGGGAGGCGCCGAGTCGATACCCGCACCGGACGCTGCAGCTGATTTTCTCTGCATGGGCTATGCACTGCGCCACATCAGCGACCTCTCGGTCGCGTTGCGGGAGTTCCAACGGGTGCTGCGTCCAGGAGGCCAGCTCTGTCTGCTCGAGATCACACGCCCCGAGGGCCGTTGGCGGCGCGCGCTGCTGAAGACCTATATGCGCACGCTGGTGCCATGGGCCGCGCGCGTGCTGGCTCGAGAGCGCGACACGCCGCTGCTCATGCGCTATTACTGGGACACCATCGAGAACTGTGTCGCCCCGCCGCTGATCATCGCGGCGCTCGGCGCAGCCGGCTTCGTGGACGTCACCCGGCGCGTGGATCTCGGGATCTTCTCACAGTACTGCGCGCGTCGACCGCCGTGAGCGCAGCGCAGTCGCCTCAGGGCGCAATTCGCCTGACCATGGTCGACTCCATATCCTGCACCTGCTGCCTGTCCTCCTGTCGCGTCGTGTACAGGGAATAGAGCAGCGCCTGATCCCAGGGGGTGAGTCCCGGCGGCGCGGCACCCTCACCGGCAAACAGCCGCAGAATGCTCGGCGCGAAGCCAGGATCGGCGTCCAACCGCACATCGGCGAGCCCGAGCAGCGCCACATAGTCTGCCAGCTGCTGAATGGTCATCCGGTGCAGCCGATGCAGGTCGATCACGACGAGCGCCGATGAGATCGACCGGACATCCGCGTAGCTCAGGTGCGTATCCACCCCACCCGTGCAGGCCGGCGCCCCCGGCGCAAAACTGGACGCGCCCCCGCCCATGGTGACAACCCCGGCCATCGCCAGCGCAGAGCCGCCCGGAACCGCCAGCGCACCGGATCCACAGACGAGAGCGCTGTTGTACCAGGAGCGCACCGGCCGTTTGGACTCGATGAAGCGCATGACCGGCCGGATACCATGCCGTGTGTCATACATCCGCGGATCGCGGTGCCACCACGCCTCGAGGAGTTGCTGGGGCACGGCGCTGGCCACCACGTACAGGTTGGGCCGGCACTTCGTGCCGCCGAGCGGGGCCCGCGCATCGAGGGCAGCCTGCGAGATATGCTGCAGGATGAACTCGCCCATGGGCCTTGGCAGCCCTGCGACGAGGGGACAGACCGGAGCGTTCCAGCGCATGAGGGTCTCATCCATTGGACGAACGACCACCGAGGCGACGAACTTGTCCACCCGGCGTCGCACCGCCTGTCTTTCCTGGCTTGCCTCGATGGTGACCCCCGGCAGCCCGGCCTTTTGACTGCTCTGATCGGCGCCGGCGCGCTGAAACGCAGCCAGTGCGAGCAGGATCAGCGCCACACAGAGGGTTCTACACACTGCGATGTCCGACTGCGAGATTCCGCACGCACGATCTTACGCCAGTCTGCGGCGACCTCAATCCTGACCTGGTCGGGGCATGCCGAATGCTCGCCTTCCTGCAACGATCACGCAGCGATCATGCGAAGGAGGCAGCAGTGGCAGAGAAGCACATCCCCTCGACCGACCACGAAAACACTTCCGTCCCGGAGCCCGCCTCCGAGACTTCCCCGCGTTGGCATGAGCCGCGAGGCATCCAGAAGGGGATCGCCGATGCCGACAAAAAGGCCAGGACGGGCTCAACGGAAGAGACTGTCCGCGATACACCGCCCGCAGGCGCCTGGAACGAGACGTCGGGGGATTGAGGGCGGCTCGCGAGGCGGGGAGTACTTCGATGAGTGACAGGCGAGTCTCGCGCGGCCAGAATGACCGCTCGGCGGCTTCTTGGCGGAGGACCGCTCGTGGGCAATCGAATTCTCGTCTTCTACGGTTCCTATCGGGCCGACCGCAAGGGCATCCGGTTGGCGGACTTCGCCGTGCGCAAGCTTTGCGACCGTGGCGAGGACGCCGAGCTGATCGACGCCCGGGCGATCGGCCTGCCGATGCTGGATCGCATGCTGAAGGAATATGCCCCCGGCGCTGCGCCTGAAGCCATGCAGAGACTCGGCGCCAGGATCCGCGAGGCTGACGCCTTCCTGTTCGTGACCGGTGAGTACAACTGGGGCATGCAGCCCGGGCTCAAGAATCTGACCGACCACTTTCTCGAAGAGTGGTTCTGGCGCCCAGCGGCAATTGCGAGCTATTCGGCGGGCCGGCTGTCGGGCACCCGGTCGAGCTACGCCTGGCACAACACCCTGTCCGAGATGGGAATGGTCGTCATCTCGAGTACGCTGACGGTAGGACCGATCGCGGCGACGTTGAACGAGGCCGGCGAGCCTATCGGTGAAGCCGGAGCGGCTCTCGAAGGTGCGTTCGTTCGGTTTGCCGACGATCTCGCGTGGTGGACCGAGGCCGCGAAGACTCAGCGTGCAAAACGAGCGCCGCCGTATTGAGGGGCATCCCATGCGAGAGCGGATGAACCCATGGCAACTTCAGGACTTCGGACGCTCGTTGCCCGGATCATAGAGCGCCCGTTGGCCCACCCCGGCCACGCGCAGCGGATAGTGCTCGCCAAAATATTCCATGACGAGCGCACGCCCCTCCTGCGCATGGCGCTCCGGGAGATAGCCGAGCGCGATGTTCCTGCCGACTGAGGGACCGTAGGCGATGCTGGTCGTGGACGAGCGGCGTCCCAGCTCATCGACCAGCACCTCGCGGGTGTCGGGATCGAGGATGGGCCATTGACCTACCGGATAACGCGCCACTCCGGCGGCGTCGGTGTTGCTTTCCATCGTCAGGGTACAGAGGTACGCAGGCTGCCGCGCCCGCTCGCGCTGGGCGACGTAGGCCGCCTTACCGTGGAACGCGTCGCCCTTCACCTTGGGACGCGCCAGCCCGGCCTCGTAGAGGTTGTACTCCGTGAGCAGGTCGGCGTTCTGCAGGCGCAGACTCTTCTCCATCCGCCGGGTGTTGGCGTACGTCTCGATGCCGACGGGCACGACCCCCCGCTCGTACAGCAGATCCCACAGCGCCAGCCCGTAGCTCGGCGACACGTAGAGCTCCCATCCCTGCTCGCCCACATAGGAAATGCGGAATGCCCAGACTGGCAGGCCGCGCACGCGTATCGACCGCGCCGCCGCAAACGGGAAGCGCTCGTGCGTCAGCGCCTCCGGCTCGTCGGCGATTGCCTGCAGCGTGTGCCGCGCATTCGGACCCCAAAGACCAAGCGTGACCAGGTCGTCCGATCGATCAGCGATCTGCACCTTGAATCCACGCATGTCGCGGATCTGCCGCATCCACATGAGGTCGCGAGGTCCGGTGCTACCGCCGCACACGACGCGATACTCAGACGCGCCCAAGCGGATGATCGTCAGATCCGAGTGCACTCCACCCGCGTCGTCGAGAAAGTGCGTGTATACCCCCTGCCCCAATGCCGTGCCCCCGCCGACCTTCGCGACGGAGAGGTACTCGAGGAACGCCTCGGTATCGGCGCCCGAGACATCGTAGATGGCGAAGTGCGACAGGTTGACCATGCCGACGTCGTCGCTCATCGCCAGCTGCTCGGCATTGGAGACAGGCCAGAAATGGCGCGCATCCCATTCATTACGCCGCTGCGGCACGCGCTCACCGTACCTCTCGAGCAGACGCTGGTTGGCGCCATAACCGTGGGCGCGCTCCCAGCCGGCGGCCTCCATGAAGTAGCCGCCGAGCTCCTTCTCTCGCGGCCAGAACGGGCCGCGGCGCAGGTCCCGGCCCGTGAGGTACGGCTCACGCGGGTGCACCGCCGGGTTGTAGACTTTCTTCGCCGTCTCGAAGCAGCGGCCGCAGACATAGCCCGGCGTCTTCTGCACCGCGTAGAAGCGCGCGATGTCGATGCTGCTGGTGTCCCATTCCGAGCGGCCGGTAGTCATCCACTCCGCCAGCACCTTGGCGACTCCCGGAGCATCCTTGACCCACACGGCCTCCGCGAACCAGAGCCCGCCGACTTCAGGCGACTCGCCGACGAGCGGTGAGCCGTCGGCGGTGATCGACATGAGGCCGTTGAAGGAGCGCTTCGCATCCCATCCCAACTCCCCGAGCAGCGGCACCAGCTCCGTCGCGCGCTCATAGCCCTGCATCACCTGATCGATGTCCATGTCGCGCATGGAGGGGGAGAGACGGGCCTCGCCGGGCTCGGCGATGTCCCGGGCGGCAACCAGCCGCGGCTCGGTCTGCTCGTAGTAGCCCCATTCGAGCTGCCCGCCCTCGGCCGTCTTGGGGTCGCCCGTATCGCGCATGTACGAGGAATTGCCCTGGTCGCGCAGCAGCGGGTAGCCGATCTCCTTGCCCGTGCCCGCGAATTCGTTGAAAGGTCCGAAGAAGAGCAGCGGATGCTCGAACGGCATGAGCGGCAGCGGCGACCCCATGCGCGTGGCGAGCAGCGGGCCCCAGATGCCGCAAGCGAGAATGACGACGGGCGTCCTGATGTAGCCCTTGCGGGTCTCCACGCCGCGTACACGCCCGTCCTGAATGTCCACGGAGAGGGCCGGCGTGTTGGCGAAGGTCTGCAGGCTGCCGCTCGCCACCGCACGCTCGAGCAGAACGCCAGCAACCCGTTGCGATCGGGGGACCACCAGTCCGGCGTCGGGATCCCAGAGCGCACCCTGGATCACGGCCTCTTCCAGCAGCGGGAAGAGCTCCTTGGCGCGCGAGGCCGAAATCAGCTCCGCGCGAGTGCCGAATGCCTTGGCGGATCCGACCTTGCGCTTCAGCTCCTCCATGCGCTCGTCGTCGCCAACCCGCGCGACCTCGACGCCGCCGACCCGGCTGTAATGCCCGAGACTCTCGTAGAACTCGCGGCTGTAAAGGGTGGTGTAAACCGACATCCTGTCGTGACTCGTCATGTAGCAGAAGTCGGAGGCATGCGCAGTGGACCCGATGTCGGTCGGAACGGCCGACTTGTCGATGCCGACCAGGTCTTTCCAGCCGCGCTCGATCAGGTGATGCGCGACCGCCGCACCGACGATCCCTCCCTGGCCGATGATTACCGCAGCCGCCTCCTGCGGCAGCCGCCTGTCGCCCGCGCTCTGACTGCTCATTTCAGGAGTATGGCTCGCCGGCACCGGCCGTGGCTGATCGAATTGCGTCATCGGCTTGTCGAGATACGTCCACTCCCTCCAGACCATGCCCCTGCGGTCCGGACTCACGCCGCCAGAGCAGCGCCACGGACACGAAGGCCACGAGGCTCACCAGCCCGAAGTACCACAGCATGGAGTCGTAGCCGGACGGATGCGCGGGTCCGGCATGTGCCCGGTCGGCCAGCCAGCCCGCCGTGAGGTTGCTCGCGGCCAGAAAGAGATTCTGCAGCAGATTGATCAGTCCCAGGGCGGTCCCGAGGCGCCGCGGCGGGACGAGCATGGCCGTCGCCGGCCAGATCACCGCGGGCACGACGGAGAAGCTGATCCCCATCAGGGCCGTCGAGATCCAGAGGCTCCAGTCCGTGGTACCCAGAATGAGGAACACGAGCGGCATGAGCAGCGTCGCAATCATCATCATGAGCGAGCGCCTTCCCAACCGGTCGGCCAGAAACCCGAATATGGGCGTCGCAAAGATCGCTGCAAAGAACACCCAGCTGTTGGCGAGCCCGGCCTGTTGCAGCGTGAGGCCCTTGGCGTCCTGGAAGTATTCGATGGCGAAGGTGCTGCGGAAGGGAAAGAACACGGCTGCGAACAGCACGTTGAGCGTGAGGATGTACCAGTAGGACAGATCGAAGCTCACGAGATCGGACCAGGTGATCCGCTCCGGAGCCGTCGCCACCGGCAGCCTTCCGGATGTGCGGGCACGGCCGTCGAAGGCCCGATAGACCAGCGCCGCAACGAAGCTTGCGGCCGTGGCGCCCGCTGCGAGCCACAGCGGCAGTTGCCATCCGTGAGCATAGAGCGCGTGCGCCCAGCCCGGCGAAGTATCGGCGACGTACGAGCCGATGCGTGCAAAGCTGAAGAACAGCGCCATCGCGAGCGCCGTGCCGCCACCGGCGAACCATTGAGCCAGTGCGGCGAGCAGCGCGATGAACAGCGCCTCCTCGGCGACTCCGAATATCAGCCGCCCCGTCACCATGATGACGTACGGCGAGCCGATCGCCGTGAGCGCCGCGCCCACGAAACATAGCGCCGCCGTCCAGGTTGCGACGCGCGCAGGCCCATAGCGATCGATCAGCACACCGCCGAGCAAGGCAAACACGATGTTGGGCAGGCTGAATACCGCGTTCAGCATGCCGATCTGCGCCTGGCTGAAGCCGCGCTGGCTGCGCAGGAAGTCGGCGATCGGCGCGATCGCATCGTACTCGTAGTAGCTGCCGGCGATCGCGAGGCTGAGCAACGCCAGTACCCACCAGCGCGCCGCGCCCGATGCGGTAAACGCAGGGCTGCCCACCGACACCGCGTCACCGCCGCTCAATGGATGCGGGCTCCCTGACGCACCAGCTCCTGTTGGACGGCGCGCACGTCCAGCCGGTCGAACGACTCCCCCGTGCGCAGCGAGACTGCGGCCGCGACGCCGGCGCCCTGGCCGCTGACCGCGCAACACATCATGTTGCGCACCGCGGCATGCGAGATCCGATCGCCGCCGATCGAGCGCCCGGTGACGAGCAGGTTGCCGACATCCTTGGGAACCAGCGCCCGATAGGGAACGTGGAAGTAACGCCCCGTGGTCGGCAGGATGAGCAGTCCATAGCCGTCGATGAACTCCGGGAAGATACCGATCGCATCCTCGAAGCGGCCCTGCCCGCGCACGTCGGCCGCGGTCAGGTTGTAGAGCGCGTCGATCTTGCGCGTATCGCGCACACCGAGGGTCATGCCGAAATTGCGCAGCTTGGCCTGCTCGCACCCCGGCATGAAGCGCTTCAATGCCTCGATGGCATGGATCGCCTGGCGTCGCCCCTCGATCTCGCCGGCGGTGAGGTCGTTGGCGTCGGTGCCATCGGTGTTGGGAAGGAAGATGAGGTTGAGATAGGTGAGATCGCCCTGATCGCTCACGCTTCCCCAGGTTCCGGCGATGGTGCTCAGGCCCGCTGGAATGACCCCCTCCTCCAGCGCGCGCTTGAAGGGCTTGCGCAGGAACGGCGAGAACATGTCGTCCTCCTTGCCGGTGGTCTCGATGTTCCACTCGCCGTTGCCGGCCCAATCGCGGTACGTCTGCGGGTCGGCGCGCACCTGCTCCATGAAGCGCGCCTTGTTGACGCCGGCCATGGAGAACATGACGGAGGCTGCCATGAGCTCCTCCCGTGGAGCC
>Ga0134126_10010154_pt1 | contig 11869 bp, 11 predicted proteins | sample KB31752_FD_96881 | JGI IMG/M metagenome (GOLD analysis project Ga0134126, IMG submission 96881) | Terrestrial soil microbial communities with excess Nitrogen fertilizer from Kellogg Biological Station, Michigan, USA - KB3-175-2 | ecosystem: Environmental > Terrestrial > Soil > Unclassified ...
CTTCTCGCGGCGGGCGATGCGCTGGCGCAGCAGGTACGCGCCGATGCGGACGCTCTGTCTGAGTGGGATGGCCATGTCACCTCACCTCCCGGGGCAGGTTGAAGCGTGTCGTCTCGCGCGTGACCGCGCGGTCGTCGACGGCGACGCTGCCGAGGTCCCGCAGCGAGTCGACGATCGCCCAGACGAGCCGGTCGGGCGCGGAGGCGCCGGCCGTCAGGCCGACGGTGCGGACGCCCTCGAGCCAGGCCAGGCGCAGGTCGCCCTCATCGTCGATCAGCTTCGCGCGCGTGCCCGCCCGCTCGGCCACCTCCACCAGCCGCTTCGAGTTCGACGAGGTGGTCGAGCCGACGACGAGCACGAGGTCGGAGGTGCGCGCGACCTCGCGCAGCGCCTGCTGGCGGTTGTGGGTGGCGTAGCAGATGTCGTCGGCGGGCGGCGATGCCAGGTTCGGGTAACGCTTGCGCAGCTCGTCGACGACCTCCTCGGTCTCGTCCACCGCGAGCGTCGTCTGCGTCAGGTAGCTGATGCGCGTGGGATCGGGCAGCTCGACCCGGGCGGCGTCCTCGGGGCTCTCGACGAGCGTGATCCGCTCCGGCGCCTCGCCCAGCGTGCCCTCGACCTCCTCGTGGCCGGCGTGCCCGATCAGGACGATCGAGTCCCCGCGGGCGGCGAAGCGGCGGGCCTCGGCGTGCACCTTGGCGACCAGCGGACAGGTCGCGTCGATCACGTCGAGGCGGCGCTCGGCCGCCTCGCGGCGCACCTCCGGCGACACGCCGTGCGCCGAGAACACGACCGTCGCGCCCGCCGGCACGTCCGCCAGCTCCTCGACGAACACGGCGCCGAGCCCCTCGAGCCGTGCCACGACGTGGACGTTGTGGACGATCTGCTTGCGCACGTAGATGGGCGCTCCCCGCAGCTCGAGGGCGCGCTCGACGATCTCGATGGCGCGGTCGACGCCGGCGCAGAACGACCGGGGGCCGGCCAAGAGCACGGTGCGCGGGCCGAGCGCCCGCGCCCACAGGCCGATGGCCGCCCCGGCCCGGCGCAGCGAGTGGAGCGCGCGGACGCCGTCGAGGGCCGTCCACGGCGACACCAGGCCGCGGCCGTCGGGCTCGACCACGACCCGCACGACCGCCCGCGGGCCGTCGGCGGCGGCCTCGATCAGCGGTGCGGACTCCATGTCGACCGCGATCGCACCCGTGCCGGCGAGGCCCGCCCGCTCCCGGGCGCCGAGGATGCGGCCGACACAGCGGATCGGGCCGCGGTGGATGCGCAGCCCGCACCGGCGCAGCTCGTGCTCGAGCAGCGAGTCATCCGGGAGCCGCGTCCGCCCGGTTCCGTCGTCGACGGCGTCCGCGAGCACGACGTCGCCCGGCCGCAGGTCGGGCGAGACCGCCGCGCACAGGCCGGCGACGGCCAGGCCGGGATGGTCGGCGCGGGCGAGCGCCCGGGCGGCGGCGGCTGCGCGCTGCGGCCCCATGCCCGTGCGGACGACGTCGGCGTCGCGGCGGGCGCCGTGCAGCATCGCGGCCTCGAGCGCCAGCGGGGCGGCGACGACGGGACGGGCGCTCATGGCAGCATCTCCCGGAACCGACCGAGCGCCATCACCGGGAAGACCGTTCGGTACAGGTGGTAGTTGATCGAGAAGTCGCCCGGGAAGCCGGTGCCCGTGTACTGCGGCTCGTCCCACCCGCCGTCGGGCAGCTGGGCCTCGAGCAGCCAGCGCAGGCCGCGCTCGACGGCCGTGCCGGACTCGCCGGCGGCATGGAGCCCGATCAGCGCCCAGGCGGTCTGGGACGCAGTCGACGTGCCGCGGGCGCGCCAGGCCGGGTCGCGGTAGCCGCGCAGGTCCTCGCCCCAGCCGCCGTCCTCGTTCTGGGCCGACTCGAGGAAGCGGACGCCGTTTCGCACCGCCGGGTGGTCGCGGCCGATGCCGGCCGCGCGGAGGGCCGGCAGCGCCGCGCCGGTGCCGTAGACGAGGTTCGCGCCCCAGCGGCCGAACCAGGCGCCGTCAGGCTCCTGCTGGCCGAGCAGCCAGCGCGCGCCCGTGCGCACCTCGTGCCCGTGGCCGGGGACGCCGGCCAGGAGCTCGACGACGTGCGCGGTGACGTCGGCGCTCGGGGGATCGATGACCTCGCCGAAGTCGCAGAACGGCGGCCGCCGGCACAGCTCGCGGTCGTTGCCGGCGTCGAACGCGCCCCAACCGCCGCAGTCCGACTGCATCCCGGCGACCCAGGCCGCCCCCCGGCGGACGATGGGCGGCGGGGCGCCGTCGCCCGGGTCGAGCCGCTGCAGGGCGAGGGCGATGACGGCGGTGTCGTCGATGTCGGGGTAGTTGTCGTTGGCGAACTCGAACGCCCATCCGGACGGCTGCAGATGGGGCCGGCGGACGGCCCAGTCGCCGCGCACGCCGATCTCTTCGCCGGCCAGCCAGGCGCCGGCCCGCCGCAGCGCCGGATCGCCGGCCGGCACGCCGGCGTCGAGCAGGGCGATAACGGCGAGGCCGGTGTCCCAGACGGGCGACTGGCAGGCCTCGATGCGGCGGAAGCCGTCCTCGTGCACCGTGAAGCCGTCCAGGCCATCCAGGCCGCGCCGCATGGCGGGGTGGTCGAGGTCGTAGCCGCGCAGCGCGAGCGCGATCAGCGAGTACACCCAGGGAGGCTGGATGCCGCCCCACGAGCCGTCCGCCTCCTGCCGCTCGAGGATCCACTGCTCGGCCCGGTCGAGGGCGGCGGCTCGCAGCCTGCGGACGGGATGGCGGCCGTAGCGGCCGAGCAGGCGGTCGATGGCGACGAACGCGTGCTCCCAGCCACCGTCCGGCGGCGGCATCGGCGGCCCGCCGGCGCGCAGCTCGTCGACCGTGAAGCCGGCGCGGCGGACGGGCCGGTGGGCCGAGACGATCGTGAGGGGGACGATGGTCTGGCGCGCCCAGCAGGCGAAGTCGTAGATGTTGAGCGGCGCCCACCGGGGCAGGAAGATCAGCTCCGGCGGAAGCACGGGGACGTGGTTCCAGTCCCACATGCCGAGCAGCGCCAGCCAGATCTTCGTGAACACCCGGGCGCGCTCGAGGCCGCCGAGCTCGAGGATCGTCCGGCGGGCGGCGGCCATGTGCTCCGCGGCGGCGTCGTCCCCGGCCAGGCGCAGGCCGACGTACGCCTCGACCGTGGTCGACACGTCGGCGGGGCCGTTGTGGAAGGTGGCCCAGCTGCCGTCGCCGCGCTGCTTGTGGCGGATCCAGCGCGCGGTCGGCTCCGACTCGCGCGATCCGAGGACGCCGAGGACGTGGCGCAGGAAGAGATCTTCGGCGTCGATGGTGACGTTGGTCTCGAGCTCGCCCTTCCACCAGCCCGCGGCCGACTGCTGCGCGAGCAGGTGCTCGACGGCGAGATCGAGCCCCCTGCGGCGCGTGTCGGCCCGGGTGTCCTTGAGCTGCACGGTCATGCCGCCGCCCTCGCCGGAGGAGCGGTCGCGCGATCGCGCAGCAGCGCGGCCGCGGCCGTCCGGCCGCTGCGCACGGCCCCCTCCATCGTGTCCGGCCAGCCGGTGCGCGTCCACGCGCCGGCCAGGTAGAGCCCGGCGACCGGCGTGCGCGGGCCCGGCCGGGCCCGTCCGCTGCCGGGCGCCGCCCGGAACGTGGCGTGGCGCTCGCGGGTGACGAAGAACTCGGTCATGCGCGCCTCCCGCGCGGCCGGGAAGAGCTCGGCCAGGGCGGGCGCGAACAGCGTGCGCAGCCGCGCGCTGGGCCAGTCCGCGAGCGCATCCGCGGCGGAGAGCGTGACGGCCAGGTACTGGCCCGGGCCGGCGGATGCGGCGCTGCGGTCGAAGACCCACTGCACGGGCCCGCGCGCGCCCGCGGCGAACGGCAGGCGGGTCACCGGGCGGTCGTAGACGACATGCAGGTTCACGATCGGCGAGCTGCCGAGCGCGTCGGCTGTGCCCGGGTCGAGCGCTTCGGACGGGAGCGCGCGCAGCGCATGCCGCGGCGGCATACAGGCGATGACCGCGGCGGCGGCGATCCGGTCGCCGCCGGCGGTCACGACGAGCTCCTCGTCGCGCGGCTCCACCGCCGTCACGGCGGCGTGCAGGCGGACGTCGACGCCGGCCTCGGCCAGCGCTCTGGCGGCCGCGTCGCCGTGCACCCGGCGCAGCGGCGCGACGGCCCAGCCGATGTCGCCCGCGTCGGGCCGCTCGAGCAGGCCGGTGCGGAACACGCGCGCCGCCATCGCCAGCGACGCCTCGTTGGCCCGCAGGTTCAGGGTGGGGCGGACGATGAGCTCCCAGAGCAGGCGGATCGCCCTCGGCGACTGGCGCCGCTGCCGCAGCCATTCGCCGAGGTCGCGCTCGTCGGCGCGCAGGTCGTCGGGGTCGACGTCGCCCAGCGCCAGCACGGCCGTCGCCGCCCGCAGCCGCTCGACGGGGGAGAGGCCGGGCAGGCCGAGGAGGATCGGCGCCAGGTGCAGGGGCGCGTGTCCCGGGCCGCGCCGCAGCCGGCGCACCCCGCCGCCCGGCTGGACGAGCGGGATCTCGAGGGACGGCTGCAGCTCGGTCAGGTTCTCCGATCCCATCCGGCGCAGCAGTCCGCGGTATTCGGTGCAGCAGCGCAGGAAGACGTGCTGGCCGTTGTCGATCGTGCGGTCGTCGCGGTCGATCGAGTAGGTCGCCCCGCCGAGCACGGGCCGCCGCTCGGCCAGCATGACGTCGAGCCCGGCGTCCGCGCACCGGAGCGCGGCGGCGATGCCCGCCAGCCCGCCTCCCGCGACGATCACCTCGGCCCGCCTCACGTCCGCGACTCCAGCAAGGCGCGGGACACGATCCAGGCCTTCGTCCACACCGGCACGCGGACGCGCTCGCGGACGACCGCCTGCGGCCGCCGCTCGATCCGGCGCAGGAGCTGCTCGTAGGTGCCGGCGATCGTCGCCACGCAGGCGGCGCTGGGGCGGTCGAGCAGTGGCAGCAGCCGCCGGCCGACGGCGAACCACCCGTGCGCCCGGGCCGCCTCGAACCGGATCAGGTCGGCGAGCGCGTCCGGGTCGGTCTCGCCCGAGATGTCGCAGCCGAATGCCGCCATGTCCTCGTCGGGCAGGTACACGCGCCCGGCGGCGAGGTCCTCGCCGACGTCGCGCAGGATGTTCGTCAGCTGCATCGCCACGCCGAGGTCGTCCGCGCGCTCGTCCGCGTCGCCGCCGCACGCCTGGCCGAACACCCCGAGCGACAGACGCCCGATCGACCCGGCGACGCGGCGGCAGTAGGTGACGAGGTCGCCGTAGTGCTCGTAGCGGGCGCCGACGACGTCCATCCGTGCTCCGGCGATCAGGTCGTCGAAGGCATCCAGCGGGATCGGGAAGCGCTCGGCCGCGTCGGCGAGCGCAAGCATGACGTGGTCGTCCGTCGGGCCCCCCAGCCGGTGCAGGTCGTCGGCTGCGGCCCGCAGCCCGGCCAGCTTCGCGTCGGTCGTGCCGGGCCCGTCGGCGATGTCGTCCACGCGACGGGCGAACGAGTAGATCGCGCACATCGCCGCGCGGCGCTGCGTCGGCAGCAGGCGGATGCCGTAGTAGAAGTTGCGCGCGTTCGCCCGCGTGACCGCCTCGCAGTGCTCGTATGCGGCGACGGCGAGCCCGCTCACCGCGCCCGCCCCCTCACGGCCACCCGGGCGGTGAGCGCCGCGCGCGCCGCCCGTCCCGGCCGCGGGCGCCGGCCCAGCACGTCGAAGTCCGCATCGGCGAGCGCCGCGACGGCGGCGAGCCCGCCGGCCAGGTACCCGGCCACGGCGAGCCTCTTCCAGCCGCGGAGCATCCCCACGAGCGGCGAGCCGGCGACGAGCAGCGCCCGCGCCCGGGCCGACTGGAGGGCGATCACGCGGCGCAGGCCGGGGCCGGCGGACGGCGCATCGAGCTCGCCCGGGGAGACGTGCTCGGCGGCGAGGTCGGCGGCGGGCAGATACACGCGGCCGCGCCGCGCGTCCTCGCCCACGTCCTGGACGTGCTCGACGACCTGGAGCCCCGAGCAGATCGCGTCCGAGAGCGGCCGTGTGACGGCGCTCGACGCTCCCATGATCGCCAGGACGAGCCGCCCGACCGGGTCGGCCGACAGTCGGCAATACCCGATCAGATCGTCGAAGGTCTCGTAGCGGTTGACGACCTGATCGCGCCGGTTGGCCTCGATCAGGTCGAGGAGCGGCCCGCGGGGCACGCGGCCGCCCTCGAGCCGGCCCAGCACGGGCCGAAGCGCCGGCACCCGCAGGTCGCCGCCGGCGCCGGCGTGCACGTCGTGCTCGATCGCGTCGAGCACCGCGGACGCGTCCTCGCGGCCCCCGTCGCCGACCTCGTCGACGAACCGCGCATATGCGTAGACGGCCAGGAGCAGCCGCCGTTCGCGGCGGGGGATCCAGGCCGCCGCGACCGAGAAGTTCTCCGCGCCCCGGAGCTCGCGGAGCTCCGCCGTCCCGATCGCCGGGGGAGGGAGCGCAACCTGCCGGGACAGCACCTAGTCCCCGATGACCTGGATGAAGACCTTGCGCTCGCGGGCGCGGTCAAGCTCGCAGAAGAAGAGCCGCTGCCAGTGGCCGAGCCGCAGGCGGCCGTCCACGACCGGAACGGTCTGCGACGCGCTCATCAGCACCGCCCGGCAGTGCGCGTGGCCGTTGGGGGTCTCGTGCGGGTCGCCGTCGAGCCCCTCCGTGCGGATCTCGAGATCGTCGTGGCGGTAGTAGTGGTCCGCGGCGAGCGGCGCGACGGTCTGGAGCACCTCGGCGATGTCCTCCATAAAGCCCGACTCGCGCTCGTTGATCACCACCGCACAGGTCGTGTGCGGCGAGTAGACCAGCGCCATCCCATTCGTGATCGCGCTGTCCTCGACCGCTTTCTCGACGTCCTCGGTGACGTCGATGAACTGCCCGCAGCCCTCGGTCAGAAGGTCATGGTTCGTGAAGATATGCCTCACACGCACCCCTCTCCAGAACAGCACCAAAAGTACATCGGTGTCCGATATGTGCCACTACCCGTCGGCCGGACCGTCGAAACGCGTCGATCGGATCCGGTCGAGGTCGTCGGCGAGGCCGCCGGTCATGGGCAGGAACGCGAGGGCGGGGAAGAGCGGCAGCCAGAACGAGAAGAGGCGGTACGCCACCGCCGCGAGCAACCCCTGGGCGAACGGCACGCCGACCAGGTTGAGCGTCCAGGCCATGGTCGCCTCGGTGGTGCCCGCGCCGCCCACGGGGAGCGGGAGCGCGGTGATCAGGTAGCCCGTCGTGTAGGCCACGATCAGCCGCGCCGGCCCGACGTCGATCTGGAACGCCTTCAGGCCGGCATAGAGCGCCAGCAGGTCGCCGGCCCAGTAGACGGCGAACCCGATGATCCCGGCCCAGTTGCGCAGCGGGTTTCGCAGGAGCACGCGGATCACCAGGATCCCGGCGAGCGCGTCGCCGAGGCCCTCGCGCGCGATCACGACGAGCTTGCGGGCCGGACGCGTGATCGCGCTGCCGGCGGTGTCGCGCGAGCGTGGCGGCTCCGAGGTCAGCCGCTCGACGCGGCCGGGACGGGCGATCCACACCCCGAGCACGGCGCAGACCGGCGTGATGACGAGCCACGCCGCCGCCAGCCACACCGGGACGCCGTCGGCCCGGCCGGCGAGCAGCACCACGGCAGACACGGATGCGAACGTCCCCAGCACCGCCCACTCGAGCGTGTTCAGGGCGAGCACCCGCCGGGCGGCGTCGCGGCTGTCGCCGGTCGCGCGGTGAAGCGCCCAGTAGTCGACCGCGAGACCGCCCGGCGTGGAGCCGAGCACGAACGCCCCGAAGCCGATGACGACGACGCGCGTGACCGTCCAGAACGGCAGCACCGGCCCGTCGCCGACCCGGGCGACGTCGCGATAGGCCAGGATGTAGCCGATGTAGGCGAGCAGCTCGCCGATCAGGCAGCCGATCAGCCACGCGTGGTGCGCCTCCGTGAGCGCGCGCGTGATCCGGCCGTAGTTCGCGACCTCGCCGATCAGCCCGATCGCCCCGGCCGCGAGGACGATCGCGAGCCCGACCGAGATCAGCACGCGGCGGCGGTCGACCCGGAACGGGCGGTCGGTGGGATCGACGCCGTGCTGCACGGGACCCCAGTACCCGCACCGGCCGCCGGACTCTCGCGCGCGTGGTTCGCGCCGCCGCGGATCGGGTAGCTGGCCGGTGTTCCGCCGTCCCCATCCGGTCACCTGCTCAGCCGCCGCCAACTGCCGATCATCGCCGTGCTGGCCGCGGTGCTGGGACTGAGCGGCGCGGACGTCGCCACGGTCGGCGCGTCGGCCACGGAGCTGCGCCACGCACTCGGCATCAGCGACACGCAGGTCGGCCTCCTGGTGGCGTCGACGCTGCTCGTCGGCGCCCTGGCCACGCTCCCGTTCGGCGTCCTCGCGGATCACGTCAAGCGCACGAGGACGCTCGCGATCGCGATCGCGCTGTGGGGGGTGGCGATGGGATTCAGCGCCGCGGCCACGAGCTACGAGATGCTGCTCGTCGCGCGGCTCTTCCTCGGCATCGTGACGGCGGCCGCCGGCCCGCTGGTGGCCTCGCTCGTCGGCGACTACTTCGACGGGAGCGACCGCGGCCGGGTGTGGGGCCTGATCCTGATGGGCGAGCTCGTCGGCGTCGGGTTCGGGTTCCTGGTGACCGGCGACATCGCGCTTCTGTCGTGGCGGGCGGCGTTCGTCGCGCTGGCGCTGCCGGCGTTCGCCCTGGCCTGGTTCGTCCGGCGGCTGCCCGAGCCGGAACGCGGCGGCGGCGGCGTGACGGGGCCCGATCGGATGTCGCTGCCGACGGCGGCCCGCTACGTCCTGCGGGTCCGCACGAACGCGCTCCTGATCGTCGCCAGCACCCTCGGCTACTACTTCCTCGCCGGCGTCCAGACCTTCGGGGCGGAGTTCACGAAGAAGCAGTACGGCGCGAGCCAGGCCGTCGTCAACGGCATGGTCGTCGTCGTCGGCGCGGGCGCGCTGCTCGGCGTGCTTGCGGGCGGCGCCGCCGGCGACGCGCTGGCCCGCCGCGGGCACAGCGCCGCCCGGGTGACGGTGGCCGCGGTGAGCGCCGCGCTCGCCGCCGTGCTGTTCATCCCCGCCATCCTGAGCACGGGTGGGCTCGGGGCGCTGCCCTACCTGGTGGCGGCCGCCTTCATGCTGGCGGCGCAGAACCCGCCGCTCGACGCGGCCCGGCTCGACGTCATGCCCGCGCGGCTCTGGGGCCGCGCAGAGGCGGTGCGGACGGTCGTCAAGTCGCTCGCGCAGGCCCTCGCGCCGCTGCTCTTCGGCGCCATCTCCGACCACGTCTTCGGCGGCGGCAAGAGCGGCCTCAAGTGGACGTTCCTGGTGATGCTGGTCCCGCTGGCGGGCAGCGCCGCGATCCTGTGGCGGGCCCGGCGGACGTACCCCGGCGACGCTGCCGCCGCCGGGGCGCGATCCGCGGAGCCGCCGCAGCGCGACACGGCCCGCAGCGGGGTCACCCGACCCGGACCGAGGCCGTCCGGTACTGGTTGAACGGGTTGTCGTCCTGGAAGGCGCTCTCGGAGACGACCCCGCCCCGCATGGTCACCGTGCCGTGAGTCGCGGTCACCCGCACGACGAACTTCGTGGTCAAGCTCGCCCCGGGCGCGACGTCGCCGTACTCGCAGTCCGGCGTGTCCGGCGAGATGCCGAGGTCGCAGACCTCCTCCACCAGCGTGCCGCCGGTGATCTGCGGCAGCGCGTCCATCTCGACCGTCTCGGGTCCGTTGTTGCGGGTGACCTCGGTGAAGGTCACGCGTGTCCCGTGCGCCGCCGTCTGCCGGGAGGCGTGGATGGACACGACTCCCAGGTCGGCGGTCGGCGGCGAGGTGTCCGCCGCCGCCGGGACGGCGAAGACGACCGCCGCCGCGAGCGCCGCCAGGACGACGGCGCCTCTCCCTCTGAGCGCCGCGCGCGTGAACGTGATGCCGGACATGCCTACCCCCTCGATCGGAAACCGGAAAGTCGGCTCGATGTTCCCGAAGTCACGAGCCCGCGTCGAGGGGTGTTCACCAGATTTTCTCCATCCGGCCGCGGCGGCCGCGCCGACGGCGGCTGAAGTACCGTGACGGCGTGTCGGGCTCGCGGCGGATCACGGTGGCGGTGGGAGTGCTCATGTTCGTCGACGCCTCCCTGTACCTGGCGGTGCTGCCGCTGCTGCCCCACTACGTGCACCGGTTCGACCTGAGCACGCTCGGCGCGGGCGTCGTGATCGCGGCCTATCCGGTCTCGGTGCCCGTCGTCTCGATCGGCTGCATCGCGCTCGTCCCGCGCCTCGGCGCACGCCGGATCACGCTGGCGTCGGCGGCGCTCATGACCGTGGCGACGGTGATCTTCGCCTGGGCGCCGTCGGCGCTCGTGCTCGTGCTGGCGCGGTTCGTGCAGGGGCTCGCGAGCGGGTCGATCTGGACGGCGTCGATGGCGTGGGTGACGGAGAACGCGCCGCCCGGCCACCGCGGCCGCGAGTCCGGGATCGTCACCGGCATGCTCTCGGCGGGCTCCGTCATGGGCCCGGCGATCGGCGCGTTGGCGGGCTGGGCCGGGCAGGGGATCGCGTTCGGCCTCGTGGCGGTCGTGGCGCTCCTGGGCGTGCTGCTGTCATACCGGGCGCCGGCGGGACGCGACGCGGTCGCGGCAGGGCGGGTGTGGGACGGGCTCGTCTCCAGCGCCCGCCAGCCCGCCACGGGCGCCGCGCTCGCGATCGCCATGGTCGACCTGCTCGCCTTCGGGGCCGTCGACCTGCTCGTCCCGCTGCGCCTGGGCGCGCTCGGACACTCGGTGGCCGAGATCGGGATCGCGCTCGCCATCGGGGCGGTGCTCGGCGCCGCCGTCGGCCCGCCCGCCGGCCGCCTGGTCGACCGCCTCGGCGCGCCCGTCGTCGGATCGGCCGCCGCGGCCTGCACCGTCGTCATCCCGCTCGTGCTCGCGCTGGAGCCGTCCGCGGCCTTCCAGTTCGGCGTGCTCGTCGCCGGCGGCCCGCTCTTCGCCGTGGTGGGCGCGGCGATGTTCCCGCTCTCGTCCGCAGGCGCGGACGCGGCCGGCGTCTCGCACGTCACCGCGACCGGCCTCATGGGCGCGGTCTGGGCCGGCGGGTTCACGATCGTCCCGCTGCTCGTCGGCACGCTGGCGCAGGCGGCGTCCACCCAGGCGGCGTACGTCGTGATCCTGCTCCTGTGCCTGCCGGCGTTCATCTTCCTGCGCCGGCGCGTCCGGGTCATCCGGCCGCTGGCGGCGGCCGACGCCGGATCGGGCGTGTGACAATGTGGCGATGGCCCGTTACGCGGTGAACGAGCGCGGCGTCGCGCACGCCCGAGAGCTGATCGAGAAGCGTCAGTACGTGCTCTCGAGCGCGTGGGGTGACGTACAGCCGGGGGCCGAGGACGAGACCGCCTACCTCGCCTCCCACTCGTGGGACGAGTATTCCGCGTGGCACCTCGGCCTGACCGACGGTGCGAACGACGGGACGAAGGCGCGATACGCGTTCGTGTACGGCGACTTCCGTCGTGTCCACCGCATGGGGCTGATCGCGTGCCTCTACCGCGCCGCCGAGTGGCGCCACAGGGAGGTCGAGCGGGCCGCCTACGAGCTCCTGCAGCACCTCGACGACACGAGCGCATGACCGGCGACGCCCGGCGGGCCGCCGAGGTCGCCCGGGCCTTCGGCCTCGGCGCCGAGGCCAGGTTCACCGGCCGGGTCGAGCGCGGCGAGCAGGGCCGCGTCGAGGAGCTCCTCACCGCGCGCGGCGCCTTCGCCGTGAAGACGTCGTTCGGCGAGCCCGACCTCGACGGCGAGGACGCCGCCTTCCAGGCCGCCGCCCGGGCCGAGGGGGTGCCTGCGCCGGAGGTGGTGC
>Ga0134126_10010155_pt1 | contig 11869 bp, 11 predicted proteins | sample KB31752_FD_96881 | JGI IMG/M metagenome (GOLD analysis project Ga0134126, IMG submission 96881) | Terrestrial soil microbial communities with excess Nitrogen fertilizer from Kellogg Biological Station, Michigan, USA - KB3-175-2 | ecosystem: Environmental > Terrestrial > Soil > Unclassified ...
AGTCGCCTGCCCAGCCGCTTCTCGCAACAGCCGATGCAAAGCATACCCCGCTGGGCGGGATTAGCTGCGCACCATAGATCATCGTGGAGCATGTATTGTTCCTCGATAGCATCGGTATCAATACCGCATCATCGGCGCGCGCCCACCTTAAGCCCCATTTCGACCAGCCGCCGGATCGCATCGGCTTGAATGACAAGCGGGCCGATAGGGTGGGTATGCGGCCACCATACCGGCCCTGACCCGTGCCATGGGGGGCACCGACGGCGCGGGCTAGTTCTCAGAATATCACAAGCGGTCGAACCCGGCCTTGCAAAACGCGCCAAAGCAGCGCTCTGACCACGGTGCGCCCGGCATCAGCCCAAGGCGTTTTCGCTCTGCTGGCGTATGCCGTCGCATTTAACGAGGGTGCTTTTGGCCGGGTCGCTGCGGGTAGGCACTCATCGAGCGAGGAGTGGCCGCAGACTGATCTTCCCTCTGAATATCTGCTCCTGAAAAATGCCGCGCATTCGCAATTCAGTTGAACCGGTTAATGATGGGCCCGCCGCGTCACCGCGGCGGGCCGCATTCTTGACGGTGAGTGGGGGACGACAAAGCCAATAAAAAAGCCCCGCCGAAGCGGGGCCAAGTCAGTGGAGGAGTACCCCTACCTACAGGGGAATGGTCGGACCTTAGGTGAGTCGGTCCGTAAAAGGCTCGTATATCCACAACCTTTGTTTGCTATGAGGCTGTAGCGTCAACTCACCGATCGAGGGCCCGACTTGTTCGGCACGTCTTTCCATTGCTTGATGTTGTCGACGATGATCTGCATGGCCGTTGTTGCGGCGTGGCTCAGGCCGGCGTAACCGGCGACCTCGCGGCTAACGCGTTCGCCCTCTTTGCGCATCATGTCTCGCACGTTTTCCAGCGCCCGAATGACCCGGTCGATTTCCTCCATTGAACTGCCGGCGACGCGTTGGACTAAAGCATTCAGTTGATCTTGGGCGGTCGGGGCGTTAGCAGGGACAGCCTGGCTTTGCTGCTGGCGCAGCAATGCGATCTGTTCGATATCGCTCCGTTTTTCCGTTGGACGCCGATCAACTGGCGCGTATCTCTCAGGACCAGATATCTCTGCCATGGCTCATCCCTTCACAGGCGCAGCGTTGTGTTCCCTAGTAGATCGATTACCGCATTCGACTGCGGCGGCCGTTGGGCGGAGTGCCACTCTTCCACAAGGATCTATGTAGCCCTCTCGATTGAGCCGCCATGCAAGGTGTAGGATTCCAAAATGGAAGGCGGGTTTGAAATTCTAATTAACGGCGTACCGAGAACCTTCCGCGATTTGAAAGAGCTTGCGATATACGCCGGCCGCGAACTTAAGCGACGAAATTTTACTGCGGAAGTAATGGTGGTCAACGTCGCCACGCGGGAATGGGCATTAGTCGCGGACGTTACGGCACCTCCGACCTGGCACCCGGCACCAGGACAGTCGGCTCAGGAAGCTTTGCAGGCATCATGGGCCAGCGTCACCGACAAGCTTTAGGACGTGAGCGATATTGTTGCGGTCCTGGAAAAGTGGGAGGCCGCCAATCGAGGCGCCCACGCGTTAAATGTTAGAGATTGTCACTGCGATGTGACGATCTCAAACTCTCTCACCAGCAGATAACCGGCAAGCCAGATGGCTCCGAGAATGACTACAAATCCTAACGCAAAGCCAAGCAATATACTCATAATCCGCCCCCACACACGGCGACGCGAGACGACCAAGCTTATATGCAGCGCGTGTCGATTGAAAGGCTGATAGTAAACGATTTAGCACCCGATCCTATCGCCCTGAATCTGCTCCTATTTCAAACTGACCCCACTATCGATGTGTGGAATTGAGCGCCATCCGATAACTGTTGCTTGGATAGGCTTAGAGCTTCCGCAGTTATGCCAGGCGCCATCAGTCCATTGACAGGCGTAGGGCAGCAGGTACGTGCCGCAATGATCCTCGCACAATAGCTGCATTGGCTCCGTCAGCGGTGGTGGCCCTTCATTGAAAGCCGATATGCGGTGTTGTCGGGTTGCCATCTTGCCTTGCTTCCGTTTTCTAACGCACGCGACCTACATGGGTAACGGCTTGTGGGTATGACGAGAAGAAATAGAAATTACGCTGCACTTTCAACTTGACTGGCGGAAGGGGTGAGATTCGAACTCACGGTACCCTTGCGGGTACGCCGGTTTTCAAGACCGGTGCCTTAAACCACTCGGCCACCCTTCCGTAATACGTCTGCAATAGCGCTAATCCAATGGGCGAAGCCCTTGGCTCTTGCAAGCGGGCGTTTGCCTGGGCTATTCCCGAGATGCGTAACGCCGGCAAATGTGGCAGGGGAACCAACTATTTACCACCTCACAGGCTGGCGGTTCCAGAAATGGCCGCGGTAAGGTAAACTGGCCACATCGCAATCGGGGACTTGAGGCAGCATGGGCGAATCCGGGGGCTACGGCCGATCGAGCCGCGTCCTGCGCCTGCTGGGCCTCGCGGCCTGCTGCTTGGCGCTTGCCAATTGCGCCAATAGCCGCCTGTCCAGCCGCGTCGATCCCAGATACGGCACTTCGGCCAGCGCCCGCGTGGTCGGGCCGGGCGAGCCCGTGCCCAAGGGCGGCGGCGTCTATCGCGTCGGCAAGCCCTACATGGTGGCGGGGCGCGAATACGTGCCGCAAGAAAACGTCAATTACAGCGCCACGGGACTGGCCTCCTGGTACGGCGACGATTTCCACGGCCGCTATACCGCCAATGGCGAAATCTTCGACATGAATTCGCTCTCGGCTGCGCATCCGACGCTGCCGCTGCCGTCTTATGTGCGCGTCACCAATCTCAACAACCACAAGTCGATCGTGGTGCGCGTCAATGACCGCGGACCTTATGTCGGCGATCGCCTGATCGACGTCTCGGTGCGCACCGCCAAGCTTTTAGGCTTTTATGGCGACGGCGTTGCCAAGGTGAAGGTCGAATATGTGGGCCGTGCGCCGCTCCAGGGCTCCGACGACCGCAAACTGGCCTCGACCTTGCGCGACGGCCAGCCCGGCATCCTACCGCAAGTACGGGTGGCGTCTGCCGGCGGTTACGCGCCGACTTATTTCGATAACCGCCCGATGAGGCAAGTGCGCGTTCCGGCGCCGCCCGATCGTCCCTTCAGGCTGGGCGAGGGCGCCCGCGAGGTGCCGGCCGTCGCGCCAAAGCCCCGCGTCGAAGCCGCCGCCCTTCCGCAGGCCACACCGACCTATGTCCACGAGGCCGAGGCCGAACCCGAAGTAACGCCGGTTTCCGCCTATGCCCCGGCCCGCAACGATGCCCGGATCGGGTTCAGCGGACGCGGCCTTTACTGAGCCATAAATTTCCGCCACATCGTCGTCGATTAAGCCGCCCGGCAGGGTGCCTGCGGCACAAGAATGTTGACGATGCCGCTTTCGCAGAACGCAATCGGACGTTTCCTGGCGGCGGCCGTTGTGTTCGCCGCCTTTGGCGCATTGGCCATTGCCGCGCCCAAGCACGACGTCAAACATAACGCAAAGCCGGCCAAACCGGCCGCCGCGGCTGCGGCAAAAAAAGAACCGCCGCGCAATAAAGATGAGCCGATTATCAATGCGCCGCACGCCATTCTGATCGACGCCGAAAACGGCGGCGTGCTGTACGAAAAAGACCCCGACAAGCTGATTTTTCCGGCCAGCCTCGCCAAGCTGATGACCGCCGAATACGTCTTTCATGAGATCAAGGAAGGCCGCATCAATCTCATCGACGAATACGGCGTGAGCGAGAATGCCTGGCGCAAAGGCGGCGCGCCTTCGCATGGTTCCACGATGTTCGCGGCGCTCAACAGCAAAATCCCGGTCGACGATCTGCTGCACGGCATGATCATCGTGTCGGGCAACGACGCCTGCATCATTCTGGCCGAAGGCATCGCCGGCACCGAATCCGAATTCGCCGAGAAGATGACGCAGCGCGCGCGTGCGATCGGCTTGCAGAAATCGGTGTTCACCAATTCCAACGGACTGCCCGATCCAGGCACCAAGGTAACCACGCGCGAGCTCGGGATGCTGGCGCGCCAGATCGTTCTGAATTATCCGGAACTCTATAAGATATTCGGCCAGACCGAATACACCTGGAACAAGATCCGCCAACCCAACCGCAATCCGCTGCTCGGCTCCGTCAATGGCGCCGACGGCCTGAAGACCGGCTTCACCAAGGACGCAGGTTACGGGTTGGTGGGCTCGGCCGTGCAGGATGGCTTGCGGCTGATCGTCGTGGTCAATGGCGCCAAAGACGCCAAGGAACGCGGCGATGAGGCCAAGAAACTGCTGGAATGGGGCTTCCGCAGTTTCGAGCAGCGCGATTTGTTCGCCGCGGGACAGATCGTCGGCTCCGCCAAGGTTTTTGGCGGCGCCAGCGGCTCGGTGCCTTTGCAGGCGTCCGGTCTGGTAAAATTGTTGGTGCCCAAAAGCGGCGGCGAAAAGCTGGTCGCACGCATCGCCTACCGCGGCCCGGTGCCGGCACCGGTCGCGCAAGGCCAGCAGATCGGCACGCTCAAGGTCTGGCGCGACGACCGACTGGTCTTGCAAGAGCCGCTGCATGCCGCCGAAAACGTGACCAAAGGCAATATGCCGCAGCGCGCGATCGATGCGGTGGCCGAATTGGTGATCGGCCTGTTCCGCGCCGGCGCCGAGCGGCTATAGTCGGTGGCCATGCGCGGACGTTTCATCACCTTCGAAGGCGGCGAGGGCAGCGGCAAGTCCACCCATGCGCGGCTGCTCGCTGACCGGCTCGAGCAGGTCGGTATCGGTGTCGTGCTGACGCGCGAGCCGGGCGGCTCGGCCGGCGCCGAAATCATCCGCCACATTCTGCTCTCCGGCATTGCCAAACCGCTCGGCGCGGAGACCGAGGCGATTTTGTTCGCGGCAGCGCGCGACGACCACGTGCGTGCCACCATCCTGCCGGCGCTGGTCGCCGGCCAATGGGTGATCTGCGACCGCTTCATTGATTCCACCCGCGTCTATCAGGGCGTGCTGGGCAAGGTGGACGCCAAGTTGATCCGCGGTCTCGAGCGCGTGACCGTCGGCGGTGCCATCCCCGATCTTACTTTTTTGCTCGACGTGCCGGCCAATGTCGGACTGGCGCGCGCCGCACGCCGGCGCGGCGCCGGGACGACCGACCGCTTCGAGTCGGAATCAATCGGATTTCATGAGACCTTGCGCGAGGCTTATCTTGCGCTGGCAGTGAAAGAGCCTAAACGCTGCGTTGTCATCGACGGCCGCGCGCCGCGCGAAGTGGTTGCGGAACGCATCTGGACGACAATCGAGGCGCGCCTGCGTCCCGGACTGGAGCGCCTCGCGGCCGAGACGGCGGCGCCGTGAGCGTCGATGACGCCGACAGGGAAGTCATGCTGCCGCGCGAAACCGCGGTCCTGTTCGGACACGACGGAGCCGAACGCGCTTTGCTCGATGCGTATAAAAGCGGCCGGATTCCGCACGCCTGGCTGATTGGCGGGCCTTCCGGCATCGGCAAGGCGACACTGGCCTACCGGCTCGCGCGCTTCGTGCTCGCGCACCCCGATCCGAAATCGCCCGCCGTGCAACAAGCCACCTCGCTGGCGGTTGCCGCCGACCATCCGGTCGCGCGGCGCCTCGCCGCCCAGGCGCAAACGGACTTTTTCGTGCTCGAGCGCGTCATCAACGATCAGACCGGCAAGCTCTTTACCGTCATCCGCGTCGAGGACGTGCGCAAGGCGGTACGGTTTTTTGCAACGACCGCGGGCGAGGGCGGCTGGCGCATCGCCATTGTTGATACCGCCGACGAACTCGAGCGTCCGAGCGCCAATGCGCTGCTCAAGGTCATGGAAGAACCGCCGCCGCGCGCGCTGTTGCTGCTGGTCAGCCAGGCGCCCGGCCGGCTGCTGCCGACCATCCGTTCGCGCTGCCGCCGGCTCGATTTGCGGCCGCTATCGGCCGAGGACGTGACGCGCGCCGTTGCCGCCGCAACGGGACGCGGCATGGCCGATGTCGAAGTGAAAGAAGCCGCCGCGGCGGCCGAAGGCAGCGTGGCGCGGGCGATCGGCTTCCTCGACGGTCCTTCGCTGGCCATGCGCCAGCGCGTGCTCGACTTGTTCGCGCAGTTGCCCAACCCCGCTCCGCGCGCGCTGCATGCGTTGGGCGATGCGCTCAGCGGCAGCGAGCCGCAAACTCTCGCTGCTTTCATGGATTTGGTGAACGCTTGGCTATCGGCGCAGGTATCGGGCGGCAGCCGTCCGGCCCGGCAGGCGGCGCGCACCGCCGCGGTATGGGAGAAAGTCAACCGCGCGGCGCGCGATGTCGAGACCTACAATCTCGAACGCAAGCCCTTGGTGTTCGCGGTATTTGGCCTGCTGGCGGAAGCGGCGCGCGGCTGAGCGCCGCATGTGTGCCGGCGATTAATTCGCCGTGCTTGTGCATAAATTCAGCATTAACGATGGGGACAAGCGTGGCCTGAAGCCGCGCCGCTCGTGAAATCCCGCCATGTCGTAGATTTTAACCCCTTTCGCGGCGGCGATGGTGCGGCTTATCATTACTGCGACCGACGGGGGCTGACGGGCTCCCGCAAATAGTCCTTAAGGGGGCCCCATGAAACTGACGTTCATCGTTGCCGTTATCGCGATCGCCGCCTTGCCGTTCAGCGCGCTGGCGCAAAGCAAGGCGCCCAAGCCGACCAAGGCGTCGGCGATGAAAGTCGTCGCCACGATCAGCGCCGACAAAGCCAAGGTCCAGACCTATTGCGAGATGGCCAAACTCGGCGATCAGATCGAGGCCGCCGACAAGAAGAAGGACACCAAGACCGTCGACGCGCTGTCGAAAAAGATGGACGACATGAGCCAGAAACTCGGTCCCGAATACGCCGCGCTCATAGAAGGGCTACAGGACGTGGATCCCAGCTCGAAGGATGGCCAGGACATCGGCTCGGCGCTCGACGGTCTCGACAAATTGTGCGGGAAATAATTCTCGATCCCCTTCCGAGGAGGGCGCGCCCGTCGCACTCCTCGGGGGTGAGGCGGATTTTATCTGATCTCTATTTGCGTCTGCCGCGCCTGCCATAGCGCGACGGTCATCCAGCCGGTCGAGGTGCCGACAAAGCCGCCGGCGATCACGTCGCTGAGAAAATGATAATCGGCGCCGATCAGCCCGACGGCAACCGCCAGCACCAGCAGCGCATAAAGCGGGCGCAGCCTGGGATAGAGAATCCACAGCACCGAGAGCACGGCGCAGACTGCCGCGGTGTGGCCGGAGGGGAACGACGCATAGCCACGCCCGCCATGGAAAAAGTTGAAGCCGTAAGCGCCGTCGTGGATGAACGAGGGATTGTTCTGCACCCAGGTATCCGGCCAGGTCCGCCCGAACACGAATTTAAGCCCGCTCTTGATCGTTTCGCCGACGATCAGGCTAATGCTGCAGAGCGCGCCCATCGTTTTCACCGCCGACGTCGGCCAGCCGCCAAGCGCGCAAAGTCCGACCGCCACGAACACGATGCAGGCAGCCGGGATCAGCGGGTCGGGCAGGTGGGTGACGGTCGCAAAGGTCTCGCGATGCCCGCTATAGGCATGCGCGAGCGACGCGAGCGGCCGGTCGATCCATAAATAGCAGATCATGACCGCCACGGCGGTGAGCAGAAACGCGAGCAGCCAACGCTGGAGGGCAGACATGCGCTGGATGGAAGACATAGCCGCCGACTTATCAATTTTCAGCACGGTGGTATACAGCCCAGCCGCCGCCACAGCGCCCGCGTCCACCAAGAACGCCGATAAAGGACGCCGATTAGGCGCGATTTAGATTGGGGTGGCGGCGCGTTTACAAGCGCTTAACCGGATTGCCGGCATTGTAGGGACCGGCGTCACACATTGTTAAGCGGGCGGAATCGCATGGCAAACTTGGGACTCTCTTCCGGACAAATGCAACCTCTCGAAATGCTGCCGCCAGAGCGGCCGGCCACCGCTTCTCCTTAGACCAGCCGATTTCGAGTAGTGCGTACCATGTCCTGTGCGGTCGCGGCGTTCCCTCACGTCACTCGATTCAATACTCGCCCTCAGGGCGAGTTCCGCCGTTTTGCGGCGGCGGGAGCGGTGCTCGGGCTCGGCACCCTCGCGGCTACTGGAGCGATCGCTGTTGTCACTGTCGCTGCCGCCTGGCTCTTGGCCGCTACGCTCTCAAGCCACGGCAGCATCCAGGCCAAGGCTTCAGTCGGCCGCGCGACCATCGCATTGGCCGGTCCTTATCCCAAATTGGCGGGCAGGACAGAATTCGCCGGCCTGACGCAAACCTTGAGCGATCATGACTATGCCGCGCCGGGCGCTGTTGCGGCCAATACGCCGCCGGTGCGCGAGGCCGCACTCGAGCGGACGCGGGCTCCCAATCTAACGCATGTCGCCGCGTCGATCCCGGCGCCGACGTCCGCAGTCATTCCGCTTCCGCCGCGGCGGGCGGTCGAGCGTCCGCCCAGCATCCCGTTGCCGCACGCGCGGCCAGTGATGCAAGCCCGGCTGGAAGTGCCGCTTCCGCCGGCGATTGCGAACGCGGCGCAAGCCGTAGCCGCAGCGCCGCCTGCGCCGGCCGCGCCCGCATTCAATCTCGCTTCATTGCCGCAAACCCGCGACAAGCGAGATGCGCTGTCCGAACTCGACAGCCGCACGGCGCTTTACGATATCGCCGCGCATACCGTCTTTCTGCCCAACGGCACCAGGCTCGAGGCGCATTCGGGCCTGGGCGACAAGCTAGACGATCCGCGCTACGTCACCGCCAAGGCGCGCGGGCCGACGCCACCGAATGTCTATGACCTGGCGCTGCGCGAGGAGCCTTTCCACGGCGTGCGTGCGATCCGGCTCAAGCCGGTCGACGAGGGTAAGATGTTCGGCCGCGACGGCATGCTGGCGCACACCTACATGCTCGGCCCCAGCGGCCAGTCGTTCGGCTGCGTCTCGTTCAAGAATTATGACGCATTTCTGAATGCATATCTGAGAGGCGAGTTCGACCGCCTCGTCGTCGTGGCGCATCGTGACGGTACGCCGCCGGCCGTGGCGCGCGACCGCCGCCGGCGCGACGATCGCTGGGCGTTCAATAACCAATAGTCTCGGTATCGTGGCGAGCGTGCCCGGGCCACTCACGCGCATAAATCCGGCCTTGATTCAGTCGTGGATGCCCGGCACAAGGCCGGGCATGACAGCGCAGCCATACTGACCACGACCCAAATGCCGGCCGAAAAGCAGCCCTATTACATCACCACCGCGATTTCCTACCCGAATGGTGCGCCGCATATCGGCCACGCCTATGAGGCGATCGCCACCGATGCGATAGCGCGCTTCCAGAAACTCGACGGCTACGACGTCTATTTCCTCACCGGCACTGACGAACACGGCCAGAAAATGCTGCAAACCGCGGCGCGCGAGGGCGTAACCGCGCGGCAGCTGCGCGACCGCAACGTGCCGCTGTTCGAGGCCATGGTGGCGAAGCTCAATTGCTCGAACGACGACTTCATCCACACCACGGAAGAGCGCCACCACCGCGCCTCGGAGGAAATCTGGCGGCGCATGGAAAAGAACGGCGACATCTATCTCGGCAAATATGCCGGCTGGTATTCGGTGCGCGACGAGGCCTATTACGCCGAGGACGAAACGCATCTCAACGAGCAGAAGGTGCGCGTCGCCTCCAAGACCGGCACGCCGGTCGAATGGGTCGAGGAGGAGAGTTACTTCTTCAAGCTTTCGGCCTATCAGGATAAGCTGCTCAAGTTGTTCGAGACGCCGAACTTCGTGCTGCCGAAGGAACGGCTCAACGAGGTCGCGAGCTTCGTGCGCGGCGGCCTGCAAGACCTGTCGATCTCGCGCACCACCTTCGATTGGGGCGTGCGCGTTCCCGGCAACGACAGGCACATCATGTATGTGTGGGTCGACGCGCTGACCAATTACATTACCGGCGTCGGATATCCGGATACTAAGAGCGAAAAGTTCAAGCGCTACTGGCCGGCGGCGTTGCATGTCATCGGCAAGGACATCGTGCGTTTCCATGCGGTCTATTGGCCGGCCTTTCTGATGTCGGCGGGGATCGAGGTGCCGCGGCGTATTTTCTCGCACGGCTTTTTGTTCAATCTCGGCGAGAAAATGTCGAAGTCGGTCGGCAACGTGGTCGATCCGTTCACGATGGCGGACGCCTATGGCGTCGATCCCTTGCGGTTTTTCTTTCTGCGCGAAATTCCGTTCGGCCAGGACGGCAATTACAGCCACGAGGCGATCGTCAACCGCATCAACGCCGACCTCGCCAATGACTTGGGCAACTTGGCGCAGCGCTCGCTGTCGATGATCGGCAAGGCGTTCGGCGGCGTGCTGCCGGCGCCCAGCACATTCAGCGAAACAGACAAAACCATTCTCGCCGCCGCCGACGCCATGATCGGCACCGCGCGCGAGCACATGAAGACGCAGCAGCTGCACCAGGTGCTCAACGCGGTCTGGGCGGTGGTCGCCGACGCCAACCGCTACTTCGCCTCCGAGGCGCCCTGGGCGCTGGCCAAGACCGATCCGAAACGGCAGGGGACGGTGCTTTATGTCACGGCCGAGATTTTGCGATGCGTTGGCATCTTGGCGCAGCCTTTCGTGCCTGTCTCGGCCGCCAAACTTCTCGACCTTCTGGCTATTCCAGCCGGGGAGCGGTCTTTCTCCGAACTCAAAGGAACGAAACGCATCGCTCCGGGCAGCAAATTGCCGGCGCCGGCGCCGGTGTTCCCGCGTTACGTCGAGCCGGAAGAAAAGACCTGAACATGCTGGTGGACAGCCACTGCCACCTGGACTTTCCGGACTTCGCAAGCGAACTCGATGGTGTGGCCGCGCGGGCGCGTGCCGCCGGCATCGGCCGCATCGTCACGATCTGCACCCGCGTGCGAAAATTTGCCCAAGTGCTCGCGGTCGCTGAAAAATTCCCGGAGATTTTTTGCTCGGTCGGCACCCATCCGCACAATGCGCACGAGGAATTGGACATCGATTCCAAAACACTGATCGCCTTGACTAGAAATCCCAAAGTCGTGGCGATCGGCGAGGCGGGCTTGGATTATCACTACGACAACTCGCCCCGCGAGGCCCAAGCCCAGGGATTGCGCCAACACATCGTCGCAGCGCGTGAAACCGGACTGCCGCTGGTGATCCATTCGCGCGACTGCGACGCCGACATGGCCGAAATTCTTAAAGACGAGAGCGGGAAGGGCGCCTTCCCGGCCGTGCTGCATTGTTTCACCGGCGGCCGCGACCTGGCTTTTGCCGCCATAGACTTAGGGTTCTACCTCTCCTTCACCGGCATTCTGACGTTCAAAAATTCGCAAAGCTTGCGCGACATCGCGCGCGAGCTGCCGCCCGATCGCATTCTAGTCGAAACCGACGCCCCCTATCTCGCGCCATTGCCATATCGCGGCAAACGCAATGAGCCGGCTTATGTGGTCGAAACCGCTAAAGTTTTAGCGGATACCCGCGGCGTGTCGGCGGATGAAATCGCGCGCCAGACCACGGAAAGCTTCTTCCGGCTGTTCAATAAGGTGCCACGCGCATGATCCCGAAAAGTGGGCACCGGTTTTCGGAAAAGATCATGCGTAAACATAAGAATCTGGCCAGCGCCGCATGAGCCTGAAGTTCACCATTCTGGGCTGCGGCTCGTCCATGGGCGTACCGCGCGTCGCCTTGGGTTGGGGCGATTGCGATCCGAATGAGCCGAAAAACCGCCGCCGACGCTGCGCTTTATTGGCGGAACGGACCGGCCCGAACGGCCGCACGCGCGTTCTGGTGGACTGCACGCCGGATTTGCGCATGCAATTGCTCGACGCCGAGGTCGACTGGCTGGATGGCGTGCTGATCAC
>Ga0134126_10010158_pt1 | contig 11868 bp, 7 predicted proteins | sample KB31752_FD_96881 | JGI IMG/M metagenome (GOLD analysis project Ga0134126, IMG submission 96881) | Terrestrial soil microbial communities with excess Nitrogen fertilizer from Kellogg Biological Station, Michigan, USA - KB3-175-2 | ecosystem: Environmental > Terrestrial > Soil > Unclassified ...
CCGGGCGGCACCTCGCGGATGTTGACTCTTTCCGACGCATTGGCGATTGCGTAGTGCGGAGTGGCAAGCGCCAAGATCACCGCACTCATCTCGGGATGAATATTGCAGAAGATATACGAGACACCTTCGCGAGAGAAGATGACTTCCTTTGAAGTACCAGCTTCATACAGGCCCAGATCAAATCGCCTGCCATTGAAGAACGAGAACACATTATGGAAGAACGGATCGGCATTCGGAAACGAGACCACGCTGCCGGTCGGAACCACCAGCAGGTGCGGAGAAAACATTCTGTTCTTCTGAAGCAGGGTGAAGTGGCCGGGCGCCACAGGATGCAGTTCACTCGATTTGTCAAGCGGATCAAGCCACACGACCGCGGCTGGTGCATGATCTTTGCGCAGGGCGGCAGGAAGCTGGATTTGCGCATGAATCTCGGATGTCTCGGGCGAAGGCGCCTGTGCAGCGCCAAGCACGGGAAACAAAGCGAGCAGGGACCAGACGATCCGCGACAGCTTGAAAGTACTGCGCATGCGCGTGCTCAAAATTTGTATCCTGCGGCGAGGCCGATGATATCGCTGAACTGAGTTGGAAAACCGATGTAGGAAGAAGCAATCCGCCTGTATTCAAGCGAGAACAACAGATACGCGCTGGGGCTGTAGATTGCGTTGGCTGTGATGGTGCGATTGCGAGCCAAGCTATAGTAACTCGCCCCGTATGTCGTTACATATGGGCGTAGCTGGTATGCCGGTACGTTATCGATTCCGAAAGCTTCATTCAGCTCGATGCGTTCCCCGGCGCGCTGTTTCCACTGAATCCATCCTCCGGAGTCATCGAGAGCGCGAAAATACAGATCTCCCTGATGGATGCGCGCCACATAATCCTTATAGGCGCCGCCGCCGAGCCCACCCAGAGCCTGCCCAAGGTATGCGCTGGCCGTGAGTTGCGTGAAACGAGACGCCGGAAAACCGAAGTCGAGCGCGCCGGCCCACGAATTGAAGTTCTTCACCTGGGGAATGCGATGGGGAGCGAAGAAACCGCTAAACCCGAGATGAAACCCGCGGTCGCGATCTTCGTTCACGACGGCGACGCGTCCCTGCAGACCCGGCCAACGCGACTGTTCAGCGGTGCCTGGAGGCAAGTAAGTCCCGGTCGGCGCACTAGCATAGAGCGAAGGCGGATCCATGACATCAATGAGCGCGCCCTCGACGCGGAGGCTCGCGGCGTGGCCCCGGACGAGGTCACTCGATAGGCCGAGCTGCGGGTTCCATGTCCAGAGATTCCCTGACCATGCAAGTGCAGGCGTAGCTACCGCGGTGAGAGACGTGGGGGTATCCGGACTGATGAGTGGGCGATCCAAGGAAAAGAATGCCTTCGTGCGTTGCCAGGCGAGTTCCGCATGCGCGGTCCGCATCCGAATGACACCCGGTACATTGCTGCCACTGTACACTCCGCCGCTGGCACCGGCATCAAAGTCCAGCCGCAGATCTGCGTTGCTGCTGGCTCCGAAGAGATGCGGCCCGCGTGCGTCAATGCCCAGGATCGTCTGGCGCAACGTGAAAGCAGTAGATCCCGGGCCGGCCAGCGCAATCGTGGGGCTCTGCGCAACGTCTACCCTGCGGGTATTGACGAAGCTCGACATGAGAATAAGTCCGCTCAGCTTGAGCGGGTACTTCGATTCACTCTCGACCTTGGTCTGCGCCAGGGTCGCGATTTGCGTGTCGTGAATCGATTCGCTTTCGCGGATCGCGGCGACAGCTGCGGAGAGCTCCGCCACGTCGGGATTGGCCGGTTGCCCTTCCGCTGTGGGGCGCGAGCCTTCTCCCGAGGCAGGCTGGAGGGCGGTTAATTGCGACTTCAGATCTCCAAGCTCACGCTGCGCCTCGTTAATCTGGCTTTGCACGCGGTTCATCGCATCCGTAAGTTGCCGAACCTGTTCTTCGAAGTCAGACGTGGGCTTCGGCGCCTGGCAAAGAGACGCGCCCATTGGAGAGAAAAGAACGAATACTGGAATCGTTGCTGCTCTCCGAAGCGAAGTCCAATTCCATTGTCTTCCGAGGCGCATGCGAATTTACCTCTCCCCCACTCGGGCGTGGCCGGTAACGGCGGATGGTCCCGGTGATTTGCCGCGCCCGACGTACATGCGAAATACAGTCTCACCGGGCACGCTGCTCACGAGAACTACACCGCCGCCGTGGTCGGCCGCGATGCTTTGCGTCAGGGTCAGGCCCAACCCCGATCCCTTGTGTTTGCCTTCACTTACGAAAGGTTCGAACAACGTGTCCCTCACGGTGACAGGGATACCGTCACCATTATCGACGACGTCGATCTGGATATGCTCCTCGCACGCAAGGACGCTGACCGAAACTGCGGGGGTAACCCCGACAGAGTGCGGCGCCTGGCATCCATTTAACAGCAGGTTGTAAATCGCGCGCTCGATTTGTTTTCCATCGGCCAGAACCTCAGTTTCTGCGGGATCACCCGGGGACACCGACAATGCTACGCCGGCGGCATCGGGGTGGGCGTGCACCATACTTACCGCCTTCTCAACTAATGCGGTAATCGAGTGCGGACTTTTCCGCGCACTCGAACCGGTGCGGCTGAACATCAACAGCGATTCAAGCAACTCGGTCGTGCCATTTACAGCGGTTCGGATTTCGGCGAGTATGTCATTCCGCTCCGATTCCGGAAGCCTGCCAGAGGCGAGAAACTCAGAGTTGGCGTAGACCGCCGCCAAGTAATGACGAAGGTCGTGAGACACGGAGCTTGCCATTCGCCCAATGGTGGCCAGTCTTTCCGATTCGAGCAGCGCCTGATTGGCATTCACGATTTCGCGGCGCATGCCGCCGAATGCCGCGCTCAACTCGCGCACTTCGCGCGTGCCGCGATATGGCAGCAGGTGCGCACTGTCTCCGCCGGCAAAGGCGCGCACACCGGCCGCAAGTTGTTCCAGCGGTCGTGTTACAAAACGGGAAAGCACGGTCATTAGCGCCGTACCGATTATCAGTGCCAACAGACCCGCCAGCAGCACCAGCCGATCGATCTCGCGAATTGCGCGCTCTTCCTGATCCAGCGATTTCAGTTCAACCAACGTGATGGGTGCGACTGGACCCGAGGCAAGATCGCGTGAAACTGCGAGAAACTCCTCGCCTGCCAGGGTGACCGTGAAGGTCCCAGGCCGTGCCCGGGAGGATGATAGTGAGGAAAGACTCTCCTCGTACTTTGGCGGCAGAGAACTGGCGAGAAGGTGGTTCTCGCTCATAAAGGCGGCATCGACATTGGTTGCGCGGCTCAGCTTTTCTACTGCTGCACGATCAATGGCAAATCCGCTGATCACGTATCCCAGGATTGTGCCTTTCGACGAACTCCCGAAATAAAGCGGCTGCACCGAACACCCGAAGAGACTGCGACCGCTTACGAAATACGAGCCTTGCCGGCCCGCCAAAAAGTTGCGCAGATTGGCACGGAATGTGGCGTCCGCTGTCGCTCCGGACACAAATGCGGCCATGATCTGCCCATTCCCGTCGGCCAGTGCGAACAGGTCATTTCCGCTGACCTTCCAGAATTCCACGGCGCCGTCGGCAATCGTCCGCTCGTCACTTGTGGTCATCAAAGCCTTCAGGCTGGGCAGATCCGCGAGCAGCGCATTCTCCCGATCGAGTTGCACCGCACGTTGAGAACGGACATTCTCAAATGTAGCGACGGAGTGAAGAAGGTCAGAAGAGATGTTTTCTACGATGAGCTTCTGCAGCGGCCGGCGAATGGCCAAGAGGCTCACGAAGGTTGTTCCGGTCGTGATGATCGCCATGGCCAGGATCAGCAGGCCGCGTGTTCGTATACCTCGGTCCGTCTGCGACGTACCCGGAAGCGGCGCGGAATTGATTGGAGCACTTCCCGCGGCCATGGGATTACGGGACGAACTTGTACCCGGCTCCATAGATCGTCAGCAGGTGGCGAGGGTTGGCCGGATCGGGCTCGAGTTTCTGGCGCAGCTTGAGCATCTGGTTATCGACAGTTCGCGTCGTCGGATAGCAGTTATATCCCCACACCTCATTGAGCAACTCTTCGCGGCTCAGCACACGTTCCGCATTGTCGGTGAAAAACTTGAGCAGCTTGAATTCATGCGATGTAAGGGTTATCGGCTGTCCGTTTCGAATCACCGTCATCTTCTTGAAATCGATCTCGCAATCCGCGAACCGATAGGTGTTTGAAGTGGCCGGCCGGCGGCGGCGGCGGATAGCAGCCTGAACGCGCGCCATCAATTCCCGAGGGCTGAACGGCTTGGTAACATAATCGTCCGCGCCCAGTTCGAGAAGCAACACCTTGTCCACAACCTCTGAGATGGCACTGACGACGATCACCGGTGTCTCGGGTGAAATCGCTTTGAACTTCTGACATAATTCGCGGCCCGAGATATGTGGCAGAATGAGGTCGAGCACCACCGCCAGCGGCTTCCTTGTACGGAATAGATCCAGCGCCGTTTGCCCGTCGCCGGCGGTCAGCACCTCATATTGCTCTGCGGAGAACATGCGTTGCAGCACGCGCTGCATTCGTGGGTCGTCTTCCACGACAAGGATTGTCCCGAGTTCCTGGACGGCCGGGACATCCCTTGCTTCGCCAGGCTCAACGTCCACATCCTTGATCATGGCTTTATTCTCCCTCGATTGTTTTCCAGATCGTGAACATACATTCCAGAAATGACAATCCGCTTACATTCCGCCATGCTGTCTGAAATGCGCCGGCGCAATGCAAGTTTCGGTGATCTCAGGTTCGAGTTGCCGTAGCATACCAGAATTCCGATACGCTGGAACAGGCCAATGTTTCGTATAGGCCCACGTACTTATTTCCTACGGTGCGGAGTGAAAAATCCGGAAGCGATACTGGGTTCGGCCGAGGAGAATCAAGGACGGCTCGAATCGCATTCTCGTATCCCTGCAGAAGCCCGTCACCCCATGCAACGTAATGACACATGTCTCTACCAACTTCTCTGAAGGCGGGGATCTGGGAGCACACGACCGGGCAACCCGCCAGCAGCGCCTCGCCGATTGGGAGTCCGAAACCCTCTATCCTCGAAGGCGCCAGCAACAAGCGGCAATGACGATAGCACCATTGCAATTCTGCATCACTCAGTCCGCTGAGAAGAAGAACGTTCGCTTCTAATCTCAGTTCCTTTATCTCCGCGTGAATGGCCCGGGTGTCGGGTCCTTCTATTCCCACAACGACCAGTTGTGAGTTGCATGGGATCATGCGTTTTTGCAGAATGCGTCCAAAGATCCGGATGGCCAAAGGAACGTTCTTGTTTAACCGGTGCTGCGCCACGCAGAGGAAGAATGTTTTGTTGTCGGGAATTGCGGCAAAGCGATCTACGCGGCTGGATCGATCGCGTTCCACGACGTTTGGGATGGTGATGGCCTTCCGTGCCTCAGCAGGAAACCATTTCTCAAGGCGGATGCGCGTCGCATCCGAAACGCATGCAACTGCGTCCACACGCTTGATGCAACCTCGCATTAACAGTTGAGTAACCGGGCGGCTGAATCTTCTGAAATTCTGGGGAATATCAAAGGGATAGAGGTCGTGCAGGCTCACTACCGTTGCACATCGGTATGCCGCCGATTGCATTGGGGCGGGGCAAGCGAAGTGAACGACATCCGCCTCCAACTGTGCTGCCACGTGTGGCAATTCGCGGTAGTACCACATAAGCCGGCTCAAGTTCGCATCCTCAAGGTTGACGAAATGCATGTGGAGGCGCGGATCGCTCAATTCGCATGTCTGCCGGAACATCTCCTTCTGCCACACCGCTGCCACGAAATGAACCTGGGAGACGACGCTCGTCTGCAACAGCGCGCCGGCGAGATTTGCCGCATGGCGTGAAACGCCATTCATGTGCATCGGAGCCGAGACTGCGGCGATCACCACTTTCACGTCAATCTCCTCAGCCAGCGTAGTTGATTGCGGTGTTCAACGCCGTCTCCGGCGCTGCATTCTGTTGAGTGCTGCGTGCCGTGCGCACCTGAAGGAGGGTGACGGCCGCGATCATCCAGAGGGGAAGCAAGAGATCAAAGGGCTCGGCTTCGGCGAATCCGCGGATGAGCACAAACAAGAGGAGAGCGATCAAGGTGGTTCGCTCGGAGCGGTCTGCAACTCGCCGGAACCTGCGCCAGAGACTTGCATAGATTCCCACAAGCATTACGATTCCCATCACGCCGTACGCAAAGAACTGCTGAAGCAATTCGTTCTCCGCGTGCCTTGCCTCGAACATCTCGCCTCCAAAGGGAGGAGCGACCTTCCACATGGCATCGAAGCCGTTCCCGGCCAGGGGTTTACTGACGGACGCGTCCAACGTCCAGGCCCAGATGGCTGTGCGCCCGGTAAGGGTCTCCGCCTGGTTTCCCGCAGTGGTGTAGACCCCGTAATAAGCGTCGAACAAGCCCCAGAAGGAAACGACCAGCACGACGGTGCTGAGCGTGATGAGCAGCTTCTTACGGCGGCTCAGGCCAGCGTCCTGCAAGAGTCTGTACCCTTGAGCCACAAGGAATGCCACGAGCGTAGTTTTGCTGAGGCTTCTAAAGAGAGTCAGCGTCAGAAACGCCGAAGGGATCCTCCATCTTCCGTCTTTCCGGCTCTCAAGAATGCAGCACAACAGAACGGAGAGTGCGCAGAGGTTTCCGATTTGATTTGTGTTGAAGTAGTCCAGATCTCCGAGCCGAAGGTCTTCGGCTGCCGGCATGAGCCATGCGATCACTGACAGAATGCACGATCCCGCGATGAACCCCTTCATCATGGAGTGCGCGCCGTTAGCGATGCCCGAGCCTCTGCACACCAGGATCACGATTATGACATCGGCCAGCAGAGCGCCCCAATAGAGAGCGGATGCTGCGGGCGCCACCGCCGCGCTCCAAAGCAAGCTGCAGCCCGAAAAGACGAGATATACGGCGAGCCAGCGAAATGTGCCGATCTTCCAGATCCAGCCGATTGGCTGTGACCGGCTCCCGAATGCGTTGAGGCAAGCGGCGATGAGCAAAATTGCGCCGATGGCGAACGTGGCGAACACACCCGGCTCTGTGCCTGCACCAAGCCATCGTGCAGAGATCAGCACAAACACAGCTCGACCAGAGAAGAAGCATCCCGCTGCCAGTCCCAGAATTGACGTCGTGGTCTCCCGTGTCAGCGCGGCGGATAACCTCTCGGCGGCAAGCGCGCCTGCCCTGGGCAATTCGAGGCTTCGATCGTGCATCATACCGATCTCCTCACGACACGCAGAGTCCGGCTCATCACGGCTGAGGTTGTTCGCGCGACTTCTGCTGCAAACACCCGGCGCGGATCACCCGTATCTATTGCCAGCCAGGAATGCCGCGCAATCAGGAATGCCGCGAAAAGAACGAAGAATCCGAATGTGAGCGCAAGCGTCAAGACCGCTCGCGGCGGAAAGGACTTCTTCTCGGGGATCCCGGGCGCATCGATCACGTTCACGGCGGGAACGTCCTTGGCTTCCTGAATGCGGGCAATCTCGTACTGTTGTGTCAGCAGATCGTATACCGTCTCCTGCACGCGGACTTCGCGATAGAGGTTCGCGTATGGAACGGCGAGCCGCGGGACTTGCCTCAGCGGCAGGTAAGACTCGGCGCTGACCGGTTTGGCCGAAGCATCGGCCGTCTCGTCCTGGGCAGCCAGGGGCGCGGCTGAGCCACCCATCCTGTCCAACTCCCTTTTGAACGAGCTGATTCGGGCCTCGGCAGCACGGACTCGGACGTTGCCGTCCCCATAGATTTGTTGGAGAGACTCCAATTCGCCCTGAGCGGCAATTAACTCCCCGTTTACTCTTGCCTCGGACTCGACGGTGGCCCTTGTCTGCTCGCGCAGGTCGATGGTCGAGTGGGTGCTGGAGAATTGGCTCATTGCCTCCTGCGCGTGCTCGAGGTTGGCGCGCACAGACGCCAATCTTTTTTCAATGAACACACGCTCCTGGTGCGCCGACGACGTGCTCGTACGATTCACTACTGTGTTCAACTCTTCCAGGTAGGCCTGAGCCATATCGCGCGCGCGCCGCGGGTCATGATCTTTCACTGACACCGAAATCACGCCGCTCTTCTTGTCCTGCGTGATGGTGGTTCTGCGAGCGAGCACTTTTGCAGCATCCACACGGTAGCGCTTGTGGTAGACGTGTTGAAGATCGAAGCGGTCAATCAGTCTCCCGGTGACGGACCCGCTGCGAAGTACATCCACAAAGAGGGCGCCGCTATTGCGGCTTCCCATCAATCCCGCTGCCAGACCGCCGAGCAATTCTCCCTCGAGGGAACGCCCTGCCAGGGCGGAGATCAGTGCCGAACTCGATCCACCGCCCTCAGGCGGCATGATTCGTGCTTCGGACTCGTAGGTCTTGGGAACGATCAGCGAAATCAGCAAGCTCACGGCGAAGGCAATGCCGGTCACGCGCACGAGCAATCGCCGCCGGTCCCATAGGATTCGCAAATTGCACAGCCAATTCGGACCGTTCACCCGTTCGCGAGCGACGGGGTCCTCGCCTGGATCCTGCGTCGCAATCACCACGGATTCGATTTGCGTTTCCATCTCTGCCTACAGTCCCACCACAGCAGCGGCGATCGCCACAGAAGCGGCCACCTGAGCAGTGGCCAGAAGGTTGCGCCAGACGAGCGAAGCCCCAATGATCTTCTGCGGAACCACGACCGTGTCACCGGCCTCGAGCTTCGTTGAAAGTACGTCTTTGTCATGCCACGTTCCCGAACGCCGTCCGATCACTTCTCCGTTGGCGCGAATGACGAAGACGTCTTTGCGATTCGCAATCTCGGTTGCGCCCCCAGCTCGCTGCAGATACCATCCGGCGGTCTTGTTCGGAGTAAACGTAATCGCTGAGGCGTTGTAGACCTGGCCGCTGACCAGCACGAACCCAGGGCGCTTTGGAATTTTCAATTCATCTCCGCGCCTCACTTCTACGTCGGCCGCCGTTCCGGCCCAACTGGCGATGTCTTCACTGATGTGAATGACCAATCTGCCAGCAGCCGGCGTGCTTTTCAGCTCAGCGATCACCTGATCCTGCTGCTGTTGGATCACTTGCAGGGTCGCTGATGCATCACTCGATGCGATCCCGGGAGACATTCGCGCCGCTGCCGAACTTGTTTCAATCTGGCGAATCAACTCCTCACGGCTCTTTTCCTCGAGGGCCGCCACTTCCGAGCGAATGAGGACCGCACCCTCCGGATAAGCGGTCGCTCGAAATCCGCCGGCGCGCTTGAGCACATCGCTCAGATGCTCACCTTCCTGAAATCCATAGCTGCCGGGGTGGCCGACCTCGCCGTCGATTGCGATGGTCGCGCCGATGTCGTCCCATCCAGTCAACTGATGGATGGTCAAGACATCTCCGGCCTTCAGTTGAACGTCCGCATCTCCCTCGCCTTTGAGCACCGCGGACCCGATGGCAACATCGCGCCTGCTGACTGTGACCCTGGCGCCGTTCACTACGTCATAGGTGGTGAGGTCGGCACGGTTGAGCAGAGCGTCGCGTTTGAACCCGCCTGCGGCGCGCACAAGCTGCGCCGCCGTCATTCCTTCGAAAAGCGGGTACGATCCGGGCCGCTGCACCTCACCTCGCACATCCACCATCGGTGCATCTTGCTCGTATCGACCGAATACCCTGATGGTGTCGAATGCCTGTAGCGTCACACTCGAATTGCCAATCAATACATCCGGCAGGTTGAAATCAATTGTCTCGGGATGCATGTCCGGCGCAGCGAGACGAATGATTTCGCCCGTCTCCGCGGGCTCGGGCAGCAGGTCGCTATAGCTGCGCAGGACATCGCTGAGCCGCATATTGTCGCGATAAGCGATCCTGCCCGGACGCGCCACGTGGCCCTGCACGTACACGACGCGATCGTTGACCGGGAGCACGGTTGCAATGTGAATTCGATCTCCATCCTTCACTTCGAATCCGGCCAGCTTGTCTCGTGTCACAGACGGCTTCTCGTTGACATCGGCATTGATGCCGATCTCTTCGCGGCCCTGATTTGCAATCACTCGCTCGACCGCAATATGCGTCATGGCGGCAGCCACCGTCAGCCCGCCTGCATCCTCCAGCACCTGTGCGAGATTGTTCTCTGTGCGAAGTTCGTAAATCGCAGGGCGCTTAACGGCGCCGAACACGGCAACTTGCGTTCCTACGGGAGGAACCAGCAGAGTATCGCCGCTCTGCAAACGATCTTCGACCGAACGGATTCCGTGCAGCATGAAGTCATAGAGATCGATTTCGCCGATCTGCTTTTCGTTGCGGAAGTGCCTGAGGATGCGCAAGGACCCCACCGCCGTGGGCCCGCCCGCCGCATACAGCGCGCTCACAGGCGATGCCAGCGAGCTGACTTCATACGATCCCGGCCGCTGCACATCACCCACAACAAAGATGCGTATGGAGCGGAGACGAGCCACGGAAACGACCGCATGGGTGTTTCGATACTGCGACTGCAGCGCATTCTGAATGACCGATTGCGCCTTCTCCAAGGTCAAGCCAGCCAATTGGACTACACCGGCCTCGGGTAACGCGATGCCTCCTTCGCGATCGATCTGACGCGACAGATTCTCCGACACGCCGCCCCACATGCTGATGCTCAACACATCGCCCGGCCCAAGGACGTAATCCGGGCCTAGCGGCACATCCAAGGCGCCGGTTCCACCTTCGAGCTCGGGCGCGAGGGATGTTTTACGTGCTGATCCGTGCGTTGTGAACACATCGGATCCGAAGCGCTTCAGTTGCACTTGCGTTTCAGGCACCTGGGTATAGAGATCGCGGAGGGAGCGCAGGTTATAGGGCGCCGGCCGTCGCAGTACCTGTGGCTCATCGGTGACGTTTGGCTGAGGTTCGCCCGACACATCGCGTGGGGACCGAAGGGGTTGATCGGCCGCGGATGCATAGCGGCTGCTTCGCTTACTCAAGGCCTCAGAATTGACGGCGTCACTGCGACGGGCATTCGAATCGAGCGTCGACAGATCGTTATTCGTCTGGTCGGGCAGGTCGCTTTCCTCGCCATCCCCTTGCGCATCCGGCGCCGACAGGCCGTGATCACGGCTTTGTGCAGCCGCGATCTGTTCTTCAGTCAGATATCCGCGGGCGCGAAGAAATTGCGTCAAGGTCTTCCGCAATTTCCTGCTTGACTCGATGCGGCTGTACACCTGGTCGTCGGTGATGGAATCAACGGCCACATCCTGCTGCTGCATGGTATCTGCAACAAGGGATTTGACCTCGACCATCGCGTCGGGATTCCGCTGCAGCAACTGAATGAGATCGGCGGCCGGCATTGCACCGTTTACGGCCTCGGAGTCTCGGTCACGCTGGTCCGCATCGCCGGTTGTTGAAGTCTGTGAATCAATGGATGCTCGGACTCCTGAATTTCCGGGAGATGCCTGAGCAGAGGCGGGGTTGAGGACGCTCTGCCCATAGCAGTGGCGCCCGGTCATCCCCAATCCCATGGCAAGCAGAGAAATGCAAATCGTCCGCCCAAAGCTTACCTTCCGCATTTCGCCACCTCTCTCCTCCAGCGTGACACTTCGATTGCGAAGCGGACGCCTTCCACCACGTGAAACCGCAGTCTGGTCACGAAATAGCGCATTTCAATGAGGTAGCGCGCCGCTCGTTCTCGCAGTGGTTCCTGCGGCGAAGGCTTCGTGATCGGCGAAGGAAAGCGAGACGGGAGGAGAATCTTCCGTATGCTCTTGAGCTCTCCCGGGCGGGATGGAATCTCTTTGCGCAAAAGGGCGTAGAGCTTGCTCCCCACAGAATCGCCCAGCAGAAGTTCACCGGCATAGAGCTTTAGCCACAGCACGACGCGTTCCGGAAGCCGGTCAACGTTCCACTGCTCGGGAATCCGGACG
>Ga0134126_10010159_pt1 | contig 11868 bp, 10 predicted proteins | sample KB31752_FD_96881 | JGI IMG/M metagenome (GOLD analysis project Ga0134126, IMG submission 96881) | Terrestrial soil microbial communities with excess Nitrogen fertilizer from Kellogg Biological Station, Michigan, USA - KB3-175-2 | ecosystem: Environmental > Terrestrial > Soil > Unclassified ...
CAAGGGCTTCGTCGTCGCGGATGTCGAACCAGCCGGAGGGGCCGGAGGGGATGAGGGGAATGGGGGGCGCTGCGGAGGGACCGGAGGGGATGAAGGGAATGGGGGGTGCGGCGGAGGGGATGGCGGAGGGGACGGTGGGGATGAGGGGAATGGCGCTCGCGGCGGTGGGGATGGCGCTCGCGGCGGTGAGGGCGGGGGCGATGGGGGGCGCTTGAACCATCTGACCATTGTAGGCGATAGTATTGGCGATGGAAAACATTGGTTCGTGACAGCGGCGATGGGCGCGGAGGGGTATGCCGGTCCAGATGGGATCGGTGTTGTTTTGTTGGATATAGGCGCCTGTGGTCGTCACCCTGTCGGCCAGGTATTGAGCGGAATGTTTTGACGGCGACCAGTCGTCATGTGCGATGCCAAATTGGTTCTGCAGGAATCGGCTGAGGGTCGCAGGGATGGTGACGACGGGAGGGATCTGCCGGGTGTCTCCGATGAGGATACATTGCCGGCAACGCCAGAGCGCTCCGCAGACGGAAGGAGGAGAGGCCTGGCCGGCCTCATCCAGCAATAGCCAGCCGATAGAGCCCTGACCCAGCTTTTGGAATTGTCGTTGAAAGGATGCGAGCGTGACGGAGACGACGGGAACACAAAAAAAGAAGGTATTCCATAGGTGTTCAGCGAGGTGGCCATCGATACTCTCCTTCCATTTTCCTTTCAGCATGTCGACAAAGCTTGCGAGATTTTGATATACACAACGGGCGTTGCAGCGGATGGTGAATTCATGCAGCCGGAGACTTTCGAGAAAGATGTGAGATCTTAAGATGTTGAGGTGTTCGGATGCATAGGGAGTGGCGCGATGTATGTCCTCGCGGCAGAGACCGCCGAAGTCGGGGGTTGGAACTTTCGCGACGGCGATGTCGTATTCCGACAGTAATGACCGGAGCCGGGTCGCAGTGGATCGGAGGTTTTCCGCGTTGGCACTGGCCTCGTCGTGATCTTCATACTGCCGGCGGAGCCATTTGCCGAAGCCTTTGTCCCCATTGAACCAGAATTTGTCGATGAAATCGCTGCTTTTTTGTGAACGGCCGAGGTCGGCGCTGAGCATTCCCCAGCAGGGTTTTTCGCGCACATTCGTCGCAAACGCCGAAAAATACTCAGCACCAGGGAAGGACTCCTTGTCGATGCTTACGCAGAGGGGCAGCTCATGAGAGATGTTCTCGATGGCTGCATTATTGTTCCCGGAAACGACGATGCCGTCGCTGCCGATGATGCCGGGTTCGGGACGGTAATAGCCGGCGCGTTCGGATATCTGGATGCGCCGCTGTTGAAAGAGATTGGCAGGGTCGGTGGCCAGGAGGCGGCGGGCGCGGTCCGTGATGATAGCTGCGATGATCTCGCGGAGAAGGGTGGTTTTGCCGGTGCCGGGAGGACCGTTGATTCCGAGGAGGGCTGGGGCAGGCGCCGACGGTTGCGGTCCTGCAGAGGACACGGGAGTGTGCGGCAACGCGATATTCAAGGCGGCGTATTGAGCGGCGTAAAGACCATGACAGGGGTTGGAAGGCCATCTGCCGGGGGGCGGTGCGGTCTGTACATATTTCCGCAATACCTCAGGTTCGAGGAGGTGGATCCTGCCGGTGGGGTGTGGGTCGGGAGACAGGAAGATCCGGAGCGGCCGGCCGATGTCCTGCGGATGGCGGATAAGACAATCGAGATCCTGCAGGTAATAACTGTTGAGGAAAGGGGCCTCCGGCGCGGTGGTGGCAGCGACCTGTTCGGAGATGCAACGGATAGGAGTGACCGATGGAAGATCGTCGCGGGCGAGACGTTTGAGATATTCGAGCTCTTTGTTGAGGTGTGTCCAGGTGACGGTCGGAGGGGCGGTGGGTTCGAAATCGGGCGGCGGACCGACGACAAGGCCAAAACGTATACAATAGTCTCTTTGCGCCGTGATCAACAGATCGGTGAGAACTTCCGCGTTGCGTTTTCCCCGGATGGCCTTTATTCCGTAAATGAATGCGGCGGCTGAATAGCCTCTGCCAAAGGGCTGGCCGTGGCTGTCGAGGGTCAATGCGGAAAGACAGGTTTCCCCGCCGACCCCGTCCAGGAATTCGTTGGAGCCGGTGAGTCGGGCCAGGTGGTTGATCACCGTTGTTTTGGGGACGATATGGAAATAGAGGGTATGCCGCCATTTTCTGTCTTCTTTTGGCGCGGGTAATTCGCCGGCGTCCCAAGGCAGGGGCATGTCGGGGAGCAGAAGAGGTTCGGTCTTTTTCTTAGCGGGTATATCCGGAAGCGTGAATGTTTCGACGGATCGCCAAAACCGTAAGATGGTTGCGTAGTGTGCGGGATCGATAGGCATAAGGCAATGGTTGCGCTATACCAATGTACAGAAAAGAAAGGGGGGTGGAAAAAAAATCCGCGATCGGCGTACCGGTAAGGTTACGGGGTACGATGGGCTGGGGCACGGTGAAGGGCGGCGAGGTAAGAACGCGGGGTACGGCGGCACGATGGCGGGGGTACGTGGAAGGGTCAGTGATCACAGGGCGGGCGGGGTACGGTGGCGGGTAGGGTTTGCGGGCGGTCAGTCTGCGCTCCGGATGACTCGCAGCAGGATAGCGATCACCGCGATGACCAGCAGAACATGGATGATGCCGCCGGCATGATATCCGAAATATCCGACGGCCCAGCAGATGATGAGGATCACGGCAATAATGTAGAGTAGGCCTCCCATAAAAAGTATTTTAAGGTTAGAAGATGAATTATATAAGACAAAATTTCTGCCAGTACTGAACTTGTGTGAACGGACCTGTTTTCGCCTATTGATGGGGTCTGATTTCCCCAAGTGCCGTAATTTCGCCGCTATGGTGTACAAAGTCATAGGTCTCATGAGCGGTAGTTCGCTCGACGGATTGGACATCGCGTATGTCCATTTACAGGAACAGGTGGGCAGCTCGCAGCAAGGACCCCGAACCTGGGGTTTTCAGCTTTTGCATACCGTTACCTATCCCTACAATGAAGAATGGCGGCAGCGGCTGGCTGGGGCGACGGGGCTCTCCGCCATGGAGTACCAGCTGTTGCATGTGGAGTATGGGCATTATCTCGGGGAGCAGGTATTGCGGTTTGTCGAAGCCTTCGGTTTGGATTACCAGGTTCAGCTGATAGTGAGTCATGGACATACGACCTTTCACTGGCCGGCGAGGAAGCTGACCGCTCAGCTGGGAGATGGGGCTGCCATCGCGGCGACCACGCGGATCAATGTGGTGAGCGATCTGAGAGCGATGGATATAGCGCTGGGCGGGCAAGGGGCTCCAATAGTGCCGATCGGGGAGATGTTGTTGTTACCGGGTTATGAATTGTTTTTGAATTTGGGGGGCATTGCGAATGTGTCGAGACATGGGGGGGATGCCAGCGGCAGCGGTGCTGACGCCTCCGCGACGAATAGATTCGTTGCATTCGATGTATGCCCGGCGAACAGGGTGTTGAATGCGCTGGCGGAGATGGAAGGGAAGGCTTTTGACGAGGGGGGCGCCATTGCGGCGAGCGGGCGGGTGGATGAGGCCTTGTTGCGAGAGCTGAATGCGCTGAATTACTACCGGCAACCTTATCCGAAATCGCTGGCCAATGAATTCGGGACGGAAACGATACTGCCGATGTTACGCCACAGGCTGTCGATTGCCGACGCCATGCGGACGTACGTGGAGCATATTGCGGAGCAGGTAGAGCGGGCGGTGATGGGGCTGGGGGTAGGCGGGCGAAGGGACGGGGCTGTGGAGGCGGGGGTTGGCGGGCGGAGGGATGATGCGGCGGGTATCGGCGCGGCGCGGATGCTGGTGACGGGAGGCGGGGCGCATAATGGCTTTTTGGTGAGCCGGCTGCGGGAGCGGGTGGATGTGGAAGTGATTGTGCCGCATCCGGAGCTGGTGGATTATAAGGAGGCGCTGGTCATGGCGCTGATAGGCGTATTGCGGTGGCGCGAGGAGAGGAATGTGCTGGCGTCGGTGACGGGGGCGGTGCGGGATAGCGTGGGTGGCGCCGTCTGGATAGGGCAGGAGGTGTGAGGCGTCGGGTTGAGGTATCGTTATGGAATATCGTTGTGATAGATGAGGCCGATAAGGCGATCGCTGCGGAAGCACATGGTGATCTCGTGGCCAAAGCTATCGAAGGCGAGCGGTTTCCCATGGAGATCGGTTTTGCCGTCGTAGTCACCATCGCCCTGGAAAGCCCAGGAGAACACGATGACTCCGTTACTGACTGTACGATGGTCGGGCTTTCCATATATTTTGATGGCTTTCGCAGTGGAATCGCCAAGCGCTATGCCCTTCGTCGAGACAAAATATTTTGAAGCGACCGGTTTTGCCCAACGCAGAAGACCGCGGAAATATTTTCGTTTTTGATGGCGAGTCACCGTGTCGCCACTCTTTGTGTATAGCTCCATCGAATCGATGATCGCAGTCGGAATGTCGTCATTGCGAAACAGATAGAATGCATTCCTGAAATAATCCGTGTAGAGTTCTACGGCAAGGGTCATGCTCCTTTGCCGATCCCCGAACCAGACGATATCAGTGGATTCGACGGGTCCGCTGGAAAAGGCGCAGCCGTCGCAGTGGTTGAACATATTGTCGGTGACTGGAAATTCGTCCACGACGAAGATGCGCGGTTTGTGAGGGGTTTTTTTCGTTGTGGCGCGAGGGGATGAGGGTTGCTGTGACCTGGCGTGGAGGGATAGGCCGAGGCAGAGCAATACGATATAAAGGTGTGGGGAAAGGCGGTTCATCAGGAGGTAAAATAGGGAAAATGGCGGGGATCCGCAAGCCATCGAGGGAGCGGGGCGGGTGGGCGGGCGTGGGTGAGGGACGCGCTGTGGTACAAGTGAGTGACACAAGGATGTTGGGCGGGGGGCGGACGCCGGTCACAAACCGAGGACGGCCTTGAGCTTCACATAGCCGGCTTTGCTGACGGGGACCTTGGCACCGGACTGGAGGATGCAGAGGTGCGAGTCTTTTTCGTAGGGGTCGATGCGCGTCACCTGCTGAACATTGAGGATATAGGAGCGGTGGGTGCGGACGAATTGGGAGGGGTCGAGGGCCTTTTCGAACCAGGACATCGTGCGGTTTTTGAGGAAGGCGCCGTTGTGGGTGTGGATCTTGACGTAGTCGTCGGCGGCTTCGAGAAAGTGGATGTCCTCGAGGGGAATGATCTTGATCTTGCCGCCTGTTTTGACGACAACGCGTTGCTGCTGGGCGGGGGACTGGGCGGCTGTTTCGAGGAGTTGTTCGGTGGCATCGGCGGATGTGGGGGCCGGGGTAGCCGAGGGAGGGTTTGGGGCGCGCTGGTCGAGCCATTTTTGAATGGCCTTGTCGAAACGATCTTTATTAAAGGGTTTGAGGAGATAGTCGACGGCATGACTTTCGAAGGCCTTGATTGCGTATTCGTCAAAGGCTGTCGTGAAGATGACGGCCGGCGGCTGTTCGACGAGCTCCAGCATCTCGAACCCGTTGATCTTGGGCATCTGGATGTCGAGGAAGAGGAGATCGGGATGGTGATGCTGGATGGCTTTGATCCCTTCGAAGCCGTCATTGCATTCCTGCACGACGTCGATCTGCGGCCAGGCCTGAAGGTATTCGCTGACGATCGAGCGCGCGAGGGGTTCGTCATCGATAATGATGGCTTTGATCGGGCCAGGGGTGGTGCCGGCGGGGATGCTGTTGGTGCCGATGGGATTGCTGTTGGTGTTAATGGTCATATTTGTTGTGGGATTCTTACGATGGTGGTGAAAAGGTTGTTATCGACGCGGGTCTCGAGCAAATCGGGCCGGGCGAACAGCAGATAAAGACGACGCTGGATCGAAGTGAGTCCGAAACCGGTGCCTTTTTTGGGCCGCGACGTTTCGGGATCGAAGGGGTTTTCGACCTCTATACGCACATAGTTGCCGTCGAGACGCGCGCGGATGGCGATGGTCACGGCTTCGGTGGTATCATACAATCCAAATTTTATGGCGTTCTCTACTATTGGTTGCAGCAACATGGGCGGGAGCCGCATGCCCAGACATTCATCTTCACAACGGATGTCGGTGGACAGGCGGTGGCCGAAGCGCACCTTTTCAATATCGAGATAGAGTTCGAGATACTGCAATTCTTCGGAGAGGGGCACCCATTGCTGCTCTTCTTTCCGGAGATTGCCCCGGAGAAAATCGGAGAGCTGCTGTATCATTTTGCGGGCCTGCTCCGGACGGCTGGCGATCAGCGCGCTGATAGAGTTGAGGCTGTTGAAGAGAAAATGCGGTGCAAGCTGCTGACGCAACTTAAACAGTTCGGCTTCTTTTGCGAGGCGTTCGGCGTCGTTGCGCCGCTGCCGGTTCTCCTGTTCTTCTTCACTGGAATACCAGAGCACGCTGAGGATGGACATGCAGGCCACCTGGAGAAAGACGATGTCGAAACGAACGGCCCAGCTACGGCTGAAGAAGATGACATAATTGACACTGTCGGTCTTATCGTCGAGCAGGGGAACCAAGATGGCCTTGCAGGCCAGCAGGATGATCCCGCTGAGGCCAAGGCTGATAAAAAGGATATACCAGTACCGTTCTTTTTTTGGAAGATAGTACTGCATGTTGTTGCTGAGGAAGGCGCAGCTGATGGCGACGAGGCTATTGGATACGAGACTGTCGGTGACGGCGGTGCCCGAGGAGAGGCCAAACCCGATGAGCAACGATATCTGCAGGAAGGCCCAGATGGCCCACCAGGAGAGGAAGATCAGAAGGAGTTTGCCGGTGGATAGCGGGGATCGCGCCATATTACAGTAGTTGCAGGATCTTATGGGTACTGCTGGTGCGGATATGTTCCGCCAGGCGATTGGCATGATCGATATACGCCTCGGCGTCATCGGTCTCCTGGATCCGCGAATACATCTCTGCACCGTCGAGCAGCCCGCTGAGAAGATAGAGTTCCGCGACATTGACGAATTTCCACTGGACCAGCTGCTGTTCGTGGTTGTAGAACCTATCCTGTTCACGATGGCCGATGGACATGGCTTTTTCGAAGGCCTCTTCGGCATCATGCGCGGAGATGAGACGCAGCTGTTCATCGAATTGCGGAGTGTGGTGTCCTTCGCCGCAGATGATCCGGAAAATGATCTTGCTGAGATACCAGTTCATAAGACTTAGTTTTCGCGCGCCCTTGCGGGCGCGCGGTTAGTAGTTTTTTAGTTCGATCCCACCGAAGATGGACGTCCCTTCGATGATGAGTATCTTGTCGGGATTGAGACCGGCAGGCTGCTGACGTTTGTCCTCGAAACCGGCGAAGACGGCAGTCACCTGTGAGCGGACTTCCCAATGCGCCGGGACGATGATCTTGGTGCCGCCCATCACCTGTGTAACATCCAGTCTCACGACCCCGTTGATATCGGCCTGCGTGAGATCGATCTCGGTGCCGCCGAGGAACGTGGTGACATCGCCGCCTTTGAAATTCTTCGAGACTACCTTTTTATGGACGCCGCCGAAGACGGAGGTCGTGTCGATATAATCTTCCGAGGACCAGGAGGGTCCGGAGTATGAGCCGTAGGTGCCGCCGGAACCGGAAGTGTTGTTGGGATCGCCGGGGTTGATAGGATTGTTAGGGTCGTTAGGGTTGTTCGGGTTGTTCGGGTTGTTGGGGTTGTTGGGGTTGCCCGGGTTATTGGGGTTGTTGGGATCGTTCGGGGGCTGGGAATAGCGGTTCCAGCCGTGATGGCGCCATTCGTGTTTCATCTGGCGGCGGGCCCATTTGTCCTTTATTTCGCGTTTCATTTTATACTTCCATTCATCGTCTGCTTCCCAACGTTGGCGAGGCCGGAGGACAAAGACCAGACCGATGATAATGAGAATGCCGGGCCATATAAAACGATGAAGGTTGATATCGGGGTTGTAGTCCTGGATCAGGTAGACTCCGCCGATGGCGATGAGTATGAACCATGCGCCGCCGCGGAAATTGTGTCTGAGGCCGATGAAGATGCCTATCGCCACGAGCAGGACGTGCCAGCTGAAAAGCCAATCGGGAAGAGGAAAGCCCATCTGATCCAGAAGGAGTACTCCACCTACCAGCAGCAGGAAAAGACCTGCCCAGATCCGGCCGTTCCCACATCTCCTTCGAACTTGTCTGTCGTCATCAATCATTATAATCGAATTTTAGTCAAATCTACGGGGTATCGGGGGGGCGGACAAGTGTTGGTAGGCCGTAAAGGTCTCCGGGGCGGTGGATGGCGGGGTTTTGTCGGTGAAACCGCTGGAGTGATGAGCGGTTTGGGGGAGGGGGTTGGTGGAAGGACGGAGTGGATGGGCGGCAAAGGGTTTGTACGGGGGCTTTCGTAGATTTGGGTATGATCAAAAACTGGTTCCGCACTGCGTTGCGCAATTTCCGAAAGAATGGGATGGCTACGGCCATCAATATTTTCGGGCTGACGATCGGGTTATCGAGCTGTCTGCTCATCGCCCTTTTTATCCGTCATGAGTTGAGCTATGACGATTTCGAGGTCAATGGGCCGCGGATAGCGAGGGTGATCATGGAATACCGTTTTGACGGGAGCCCGGACTCGCGGCGGGGAAATTTCACGAGTACGAAGGTGGCGCCGACGTTCAGACGGGTATTCCCGGAAGTGGAGTCGGCGGTGCGCATGACCGAAAATGACCGGATAGTAGGATATGGCGAAAAGCTGTTCTATGAGACGAAATTCATGTATGCGGACAGCAGCTTTTTCGACGTCTTCAGCTTTTCGTTGCTGCGGGGCGACAGGCGGACCGCTTTGTCGGGGCCGAAAAAAGTGATCCTCACCGAATCCATGGCACGGAAATATTTTGGCGACAGCGATCCGATGGGGAAGCTGCTGCGTATCGGCACCGACAGCGTCGACTACCAGGTGACGGGGATCATGCCGGATGTGGCTTCGAACTCGCAGTTCAAATTCGATTTCCTGGCTTCTTTTTCCTCGCTGTATGCCAACCAGGAAGAGACCTATTGGGATGCGAATTATGGCACGTTCCTGCTGCTGCATCATCCGGGGGATATTGCAGCGCTGCAACCCAAGGTCGACGCATTCATGAAGCAGGAGATGAAGGGACAGGGGGCGACGATCAAATTCTTTCTGGAGCCGTTTATGCGGATTCATCTTTATTCGGAATATATCGGTTTTGAACCCGGAACGAGTATCGTCTACATTTATATACTGGCGGGGGTGGCGCTGCTGATCCTCATCATTGCCTGTTCCACTTATATCAATCTGAGTACCGCGCGGTCGGTAGACCGGGCACGGGAAGTAGGGGTCAGGAAGGTGGTGGGCGCGGGACGCGGACAGCTATTCTGGCAATTTATCGGGGAGTCGTTCCTGCTGTGTATGGTGGCGGTGGTATTGAGCCTGGTAGTGGTGTTGCTGGTGTTGCCGGGTTTTAACCGGCTTGCGGACCGGCGGCTGCCGGCGGCGTCACTTTTTTCGCCGTTGTTTTTATTGATGGCGTTGGGGATCGCGGTGGTGGTTGGTCTTTTAGCGGGCGGCTACCCGTCGCTGGTATTGTCACGGTTCCATCCCGTGAAGGTGCTGAAGGGAGCATTTCGGAATACGCGCAGCGGGCAGGGGTTGCGGCAGTCATTGATCGTATTTCAATTCGTCATTTCGGTGTTTTTGATCGTGGCGACCGGGATCATGCAGCGGCAGCTGAGCTATATCCAGAACCGCAAGCTGGGATATGACCGGGATCATGTCATCGAGCTGCCGATCGTCAGCCAGATGTTGCCGGGGATCGATTATTTCAAACAACAGTTAAAGACCAACCCGGATGTGTTGAGCGTAACACATTGCTCCAGTTCGCCCGTGGTCATTCAGGGAGGTTATAACATGCGCAGTGCGGCGATGCAGCAAGGCGTACAGATGAACGTATATGGGAACCCCATCGATGAAGATTTCATACCTACTACCGGTCTTCAGCTGGTGGCCGGCGAAAATATAACGGCGCAGGACATGCGAGACGCAGACCCGTCGGATTTTACCGCGACGGGCGCCTTCGTACGTGGAGGCGGCGTGGGTTCGGCGCCGGGGAGCACGGTAAAGCCTTTTTATCGATTTGTACTGAATGAGACGGCGGCCCGGATGTTGGGATGGACACCGCAAAAGGCTATCGGCCAACGCATGTTTATGGATGAATCGCGGCCGGGTGTCGTGAAGGGGGTCGTGAAGGACTTCAACTTCCAGTCGCTGCACAGCCCGATCGAGGGGCTGGTGCTTTTTCCGAGCATGCGGGCGGGTCATCTGCTGGTGCGTGTAGCGGGTGGCCGGTTGCCGCAGACGCTTGCTTTTATAGAATCGAAATTCCGGCAGCTGGAGCCTTCGGTCCCGTATTCGATGAAGTTCATGGATGAAGAATATAATAAACTGTATGATTCGGAGCAGAGGTTGGGGAAGGTGATGAATCTCTTCTCGGCGATCAGCATAGTGCTGGCTTGTTTGGGACTGTTCGGACTTTCATCGTATGCGGCAAAACAGCGGGTTAAAGAGATTGGGATCCGAAAGGTGTTGGGTGCGACGATGGGGCAGTTGGCGATGTTGTTGTCGGGAGGTTTTGTGCGGCTGGCACTGGTAGCGATGGTGATAGCCATGCCGTTATCGGGATGGCTGATGCATCGTTGGCTGCAGGATTTCGTGTATCGAAGGACGATGGATTGGTGGATCTTTTTACTTGCAGGAATTGTTGTGATCTTTTTAACATTGGCTACGGTGAGTATAAGAGCGTGGAAGACGGCGATGTTAAACCCGGTGAAGAATCTGAAGGAGGAGTAAGCGGCTGATAGTCAGCGTTATTTCAGTGGTGTTTGCTTTTGGCATGGGAATGGCGATAGTATACTTGTCATTCATTTGTTCATAAAAGCAAAAGCTATGAAGAAGTTATCAATTTTGCTGTTGAGTATTTGTGTTGGTGGCGTAGTCGTAGCTGGACCTATCGGCTCCGGGAAGACGGAAAGCCGTAAGAAATCGGAGGTTATGATCAAGCGGGACCATATGGAAGACCTTCGGGACGACATTCGCAACCACCGTTCAAGTGCTCAAGTGGTAAATCATGACCTTAGTCATTTACGGTTCTCAAGGGCCATACATGACCATAAGGCTGTTGCTAAAATCAACAAGCAGACGACCATCGATGCTAAAAGGCTGGAATTGGAGGGTGTAGATCACCCGGTGACAAAGGCTAAGAGACAGGTGAGGGTACAAGACGATAATAGAAAGGATCATATGTAAAAGGGCGCGTGCGTCCAGTGAAGTGAGGCCCGGTCTGTTTGTGCAGACCGGGTTTTTTATTGCGGGTGAGGGTTAGGCGGGACGGAGACGCCAGACGGCGTGGATGCGGGTTAGGCGAGACGGAGACGCCAGACGGCGTGGATGCGGGTGCGGCCGGTCTGGGCGAGGCGTTGAAGTTGTTCGGGGTTGCAGGCCGCGAGGAGATTGGGCAGGGTGCTGAGTTTGCTGAAATCGAGATTGGCTTCGCGGTCGACGGTGAAGCCCATGCGGGTAAAGAAGTCGCGTGCATCGTCGAAGCTGTTGAATTTGTTGGCTTCGATGTTGTGTTGTTCGAGGAATTTTGCGAAGGCGTCGTTCTTTTCACCGAAGAGGCTGGCGTTGGGACTTTTCAGATAGATGTCGCCGGTGATCCAGGAGCCGCCGCGTTGGCGGAGGACGTTGCGGATATTTTCGCAGAGGCGCTCCTTTTCGGGTGTGTCGAGATAGACGAGGAGGCCTTCATTGACGATGGTGAGTTCGCCGGGGGGAAAGCGTTGTGTTATGGCGTTGAAGGAGGTGGGGTCGAGGGCGTTGAGGGGTTGGAGTTCGTAGTGGGCGGGCGGGGCGGCGGGTGCGGCGGCG
>Ga0134126_10010160_pt1 | contig 11867 bp, 10 predicted proteins | sample KB31752_FD_96881 | JGI IMG/M metagenome (GOLD analysis project Ga0134126, IMG submission 96881) | Terrestrial soil microbial communities with excess Nitrogen fertilizer from Kellogg Biological Station, Michigan, USA - KB3-175-2 | ecosystem: Environmental > Terrestrial > Soil > Unclassified ...
CGCCCGATCAGCCGCGCGATTCTGGACCAGGTCTGGATCACGACCAGCGGCCTCTTTACCGAGCCGCCGCTGCTGGCCGCGATGCTGACCTTCGGCATCGACCGCATCATGTTCTCGATCGACTACCCCTACGCGCCCAACATGAAGGGGCGCGAATTCCTCGACCGCATCTCGCTGGCGCCAGCCGATATGGCCAAACTCACGCACAGCAATGCGGATGCGCTACTAAAATTGAAGACGTGAACGAATTGGGCTGTCTGGGAACACTACCACAAACATTCTTTGCCGCAGTGCGGTGAGCTACCCCGAGAGGGAATGCCGGTTTGGCTTGCTCCTTGCATGGCCGATTGGCTATAGCCTCACAGAAATCTCCATGGGTGCCGGACCCATGGTCGCTATTCGTACATGATTGGGCCGTAAACAAAGCTGCGGCTCGAACCGCGGTTGAAGGACCTTACAATGCGTGGCGCACTTGGCGGTCCGCGCGTGCTGTTGCGCCGACTTCGCGAAGTGATGGCGGAGCCGGTCAGCGCGCAGGATCGTCTAGACAAGGTGGTGGTGCTGATCGCCGCCAACATGGTGGCGGAGGTGTGCTCGGTCTACGTCTTGCGCGTAGACGGAACGCTCGAGCTATACGCCACCGAAGGCTTGAAGCACGAGGCGGTACACGAAACCGTGCTGAAGGCCGACGAGGGCCTCGTCGGCCTGGTCGCCAGCGAAGCCAATCCGATCAATCTGTCGGACGCTCAGGCGCACCCGGCGTTCTCGTTCCGGCCGGAAACCGGCGAAGAAATCTACCACTCGTTCCTCGGCGTACCGGTGCTGCGCGCCGGCAATACGCTTGGCGTGCTGGTGGTGCAGAATCGCGCGCGCCGCACCTACACAGAGGAGGAAGAAGAGGCGCTGCAAACCACGGCGATGGTGCTCGCCGAGATGATCGCCTCGGGCGAGTTGTCGTCGATCGCCCGTCCGGGCGCTGAGCCGGTCGCGCGTCACGCGCTCAACGTTTCGGGCACCGCCCTGGTAGAGGGCATCGCGCTCGGCCATGTGGTACTGCACGAACCGCGCGTGGTCGTTACCAACGTGATCGCCGATGACGTGCCGAAAGAACTCAAGCGGCTGGACGCGGCGACCGCCACGTTTCGCGCCGATCTCGATCGGATGCTCGAGCACGGCGAGATAGCCGACGGCGGCGAGCATCGCGAAGTGCTCGAAGCCTACCGCATGTTCGGATACGACCAGGGCTGGCTGCACAAGATGCGCGAGGCGGTGGCGACCGGCCTCACCGCCGAGGCCGGCGTCGAACGCGTGCAATCCGACACCCGCGCGCGCATGCTGCGGGCTTCCGATCCTTATTTGCGTGACCGTCTGCACGACCTCGACGATCTCGCCAATCGGCTGATGCGCGTGCTGGTGGGCCAGGATCACGCCCCGGGCAAAGAACATCTGCCGGAAAACGCTATCGTGGTCGCGCGCTCGATGGGTCCGGCGGCGCTGCTCGACTACGACCGCAAAAGACTTCGCGGCCTGGTGCTGGAGGAAGGCGGGCCCACTTCGCATGTTTCGATCGTGGCGCGCGCGCTCGGCATTCCCACCGTCGGCGAAATTGATAACGCCACCGGCCTGGTCGAACAGGGCGATGCCATCATCGTCGACGGCACCACCGGCGAGGTGCATATGCGCCCGCGGGCCGATATCGAAAGCGCGTATGGCGAGCGGGTCAAGCTGCGCGCCAAACGCCAAGCACAATATCGCGCGCTGCGCGACCGCGCCTGCATAACCAAAGACGGCCACAAGATAGCGCTGATGATCAACGCCGGTCTGCCGATCGATCTGCCTCACCTCGACGAGACCGGGGCTGTCGGGATCGGCCTGTTCCGCACTGAATTACAGTTCATGGTGGCTGCCACATTGCCGCGCACCGGCGATCAGCTGGGGCTCTATCGCACCGTGCTAGATGCCGCGGGCAAACGGCCAGTGACTTTTCGTACGCTCGACATCGGCGGCGACAAGGTGCTGCCCTATATGCGCAATGTCCAAGAGGAAAATCCGGCGCTCGGCTGGCGCGCCATCAGACTCGGCCTCGACCGGCCCGGCCTGCTGCGCAGCCAGGTGCGGGCGCTGCTGCGCGCTGCCGGCGGACGCGAATTGCGCCTGATGTTTCCGATGATTGCCATGGTGGAGGAGTTCGACAAGGCCAAGGCCCTGGTTGAAGTCGAGTTGACGCATCTGCGCCGCCACGGCCACGCTCTGCCCGAGCGGGTGCAGATCGGCGCCATGCTCGAAGTGCCCGCATTGCTGTACCAGCTCGATGAATTGCTGACCCGCGTCGACTTCCTGTCGGTCGGCTCCAACGACCTGATGCAATTCCTCTATGCCGCCGACCGTGGCAATGCCCGAGTGTCACAGCGATTCGATATTTTGTCGGCGCCGGTATTACGCGCGCTCAAGGATATTGCCGACAAAGGCCGCAAGCACGGCAAACCGGTGGCGCTGTGCGGCGAACTCGCCTCGCAGCCGATCGGCGCGCTGGCGCTGGCGATTATCGGCTACCGTTCGCTGTCGCTGTCGCCGTCCGCGGTCGGTCCCGTCAAGGCGCTGCTTCTCGATCTCGATTGCCGCAAGGGCGAGAGCGCCATCCTGCCATTCCTCGAGCAACCGGTCGGCAGCGTGTCGATCCGGCACAAGCTGGAAGGATTCGCGGCGGCCGAGGGCTTGCAGCTTTGATCGCGCTGCCGCAACATCGGCTCGATGCCCTACTCGCCCGTCATTCCTTGGTGGAAAGCGAGCTTGCGACCAACTTGAACCGTGACGACTACGTCAGGTTGTCGCGCGAATTTTCCGAACTCGGCCCCGTGATCGAAGCGATCAAGGCTTACCGCGCCGTTACCGCCGAGATTGCCGATCTCGACGCGCTCATCGCCGATCCGTCAAATGACGCTGAAATGCGCAAGCTTGCGGACGCCGAGAAGCCGGCATTGCAGGCGCGCAAGGAAAAGCTCGAACAACTGATACGGCTCGCGTTAATTCCTAAAGACGCGATGGACGATCACGACGCCATCCTGGAAATCCGCGCCGGTACCGGCGGCGATGAGGCCGCGCTGTTCGCCGGTGATCTGTTCCGCATGTACGAACGCTATGCCGCGCAGCAGGGATGGAAGACGGAAGTCCTCTCGATTAGCGAAGGCAGCAAAGGCGGCTTTAAGGAAATTGTCGCGGAAGTCCACGGCCGAGGGGTGTTCGCCAAGCTGAAATTCGAATCCGGCGTGCACCGTGTGCAGCGCGTGCCCGATACCGAAGCCTCCGGCCGCATCCACACCTCGGCGGCTACCGTTGCGGTGCTGCCTGAGGTGGAAGACGTCGACATTAAAATCAACGACGACGATCTCAAGATCGACACCATGCGCGCGCAGGGTGCCGGCGGCCAACACGTCAACAAGACCGAGTCCGCCATCCGCATCACCCATCTGCCGAGCGGCATCATCGTTTTCGTGCAGGAGGAGCGCTCGCAGCATAAAAACAAAGCCAAGGCGCTCAAAATGTTGCGTGCCAAGCTGTATGACGCTCAGCGTAGCAAACTCGACGCCGAGCGTGCGGCCGAACGACGTGGGCAGATCGGCTCAGGCGACCGCTCGGAGCGCATCCGAACCTATAATTTTCCCCAGGGCCGCGTCACCGATCACCGCATCAATCTGACGCTGCATAAGCTGCCGCAGGTGATGGAAGGCGAGGCGTTGCACGAGGTCATCGACGCGCTGGTGACCGAGCATCAGGCCGAGCTGCTGGCAGCCGAGGGTGCGAGTTGATGTTCGCCGCCACGCGAACCATCGCCGCGGCGCGCCAGGCGCTGGCCGAAATATTGCGCCAAGCCGGAATCGATTCCGCCAACGCCGACGCGCGCCTGCTGATGGCGCATGCGCTCGGCATCGATCGCGCCGAGCTTATGGCGAACGGCGAGCGTGCGCTCAGCACCGAGCAGGCCAAGGCAATCGACGTGCTCGCCGCGCGCCGGCTCAGACGCGAGCCGGTGTCGCGCATCTTCGGGGAGAGGGAATTCTGGACGCTGACGCTTATCATCACGCCCGACGTGCTGGTGCCGCGGCCGGAAACCGAAACCGTGGTCGAAGCCGCGCTCGATGCGCTGTTGACCCTGAAGTTGGAAAAGCTGCGCATTCTTGACATCGGCACCGGCTCCGGCGCGCTACTCTTGGCGCTCTTGCGCGAATTGCCCAACGCGATCGGCACCGGCACCGATATCAGTTCGGCGGCGCTCGAAATCGCACGCGCCAATGCCGCGCGCTACGATCTTGGCCTCCGCTGCGCTTTCATCGCCTGCGACATCGCCGCCGGCGTGTCAGGACCGTTTGATCTGATCGTGTCCAACCCGCCTTACGTGGCGCGCGGCGAAATCGCCACGCTCGCGCCGGAGGTACGCGACTACGATCCCCCGATCGCGCTTGACGGCGGCAGCGATGGACTTGATGGTTACCGCGCCATTGCCGCGGATGCCCGCCGGCTGCTAGCGCCGGGCGGCCGGCTGATCGTGGAATTGGGGGCAGGTCAGGAAGGCGCTGTCCGCACGCTGTTTACCAACGCGGGCTTGAATGTCGCCGCCGCGCATAACGATTTGGCCGGTATTCCACGCGCGCTGAGTGCCGCCGCCGCGTCATAACCATGTTGCAGATCACCGTTGCAGGCGCAAAAAACCACTTGGAATGTGGCGCGAAAACGACTAGCTTCTTATTGACGGAATCGACCCGTACGGGTTGCATCGCCAGGAACCCCGGAGCAAGAGGCTCTGTGTGGCGGCGGCGCAAATCCGAGGACGAGCCGGCTTTTAAATACGGCGGCAAAAGAGACGGGTTCGGACGCTTCACCGGTTGGGCGCATCAGACTTTTGAACATTGACGGTGCGCGTAACGAGAAGGTTGGCAACGCCGCAGCAGGATCGCGGCCATGAGGTTGCTGCGGCAATCGCGATAAGATCGCAAACGATCTAGCGTTTCGTGCGGGCAGCGCGGGCCAAGGCCGCGCCGCGGGTTTCGTTTGAACTGGTTCGAAGGTAAGCAACGGTTGGCGGCGCGTGCCGCGGTGGAGCAGATGGACAAATGATGAGAAACGGTCAGCAGAAGCGCATGCGCGGGCGCAATAACAACAATAACAATCACCGCAAAAGCCAGAATCCGCTGACGCGGGTCTACGAGTCGAACGGACCCGACGTGAAGATTCGCGGCACCGCCTCGCACATCGCGGAAAAATACATTCAGCTCGCGCGCGACTCGCAGAGTTCGGGCGACCCCGTGGCGGCCGAAAACTACTACCAGCACGCCGAGCATTATTTCCGCCTGATCGCCGCCGCGCAGGAACAGTTCCGCCAGCAGAACCCGTACTACCAGCAGCCACAGCAGAGCCAAGGCGCTCCGCAAGGCGCGGCCGACGACAACTTCGATGACGACGGCGAGGATGGCCAGCCTTACATGGGCCAGAACGAACCGGGCTTTGTGCCGCAGCCGCAAGCACCACAACACGTGCCGCAAGCACAACCTTATCTGCCGCGCGACGCGCAGCCATTTCCGCCGCGCGATCAGCAGCAGCACCGCCCGCAACATCAACCGCAGCAGCAGCCCAACGTTCCGCAACCCAACCAAGGCGGTGTGGACCCGAGCGGCTTACCCGCCTTCATCACCGGCGGCGGTGGTCAGCCGCAGCCTAATCCCGGGCAGAATAACAATCAGGGCAATGGGCAGAACGGCTACGATCAACAAGGCGATCGCCAGGATCGCTTCGGGCATCGCCGGCGTCGGCGTCATCGCGGCGGCGGCTACCGCCCGGAGCGGCCGGATAATTTCGGCAACGCCAATCCGCAGGGCGTAGCGCCGACGCCGGGCGACGGCGGCGATGAGCCGCCGCGTCAGCCGGAATAATTTATAACTTTAATCCGCTATTATTCGCGCCGCTCCGCCCGGCGACGGCGCCAATGCCGGCTCGAGTGATGGTACCAGTTTGCGTTTGACGCGGCGCGCCGGGATCGCGCGATAGACCTGCTTGGTCGCTTCCACCATGTGCACGCCGGCGAATGGCGCCGATAGCGTCGCGCCGGTGCGCTCCCACGCCACCGCCGAACGCAGAAACCAGCCGCGCGCGATCGGCGGCACATAAAGCGCCTCGCTCCAGCCGGTCGGCGTGAACCAGGTCTCGCGCAACAGCTGATTGATCTGCGAGCGCGAATACGGGCGGCCATGGCCAAACGGCGTGGTGTCCATGCGTGCCCATAGGCCGCGCCGATTTGGCACCACCACCAGCAGCCGACCGCCTGATGCTAGAACACGCCACACTTCGCGCAGCAGTGTTCCGGGGTCATTGGTCATCTCCAGCGCGTGCACCAAAATTACGCGGTCGACCGCGTTATCGGGCAGCGGCAAGTCGTTCTCGTCCACCAGCGCGGACAAAGCCGGCCGCATCGTCGGCCATTTCACCACGCCCTGCCCGGCCGGCATAAACGCAAGACACCGTTCGGCTTCCTCGCGGAACAGCCCGAGATAGGGCGTGGCAAAACCAACCCCGAGAATTCGCTGGCCGGCGGCGTCCTTCCACAGGCCGCGGATACCGCGGCCGACGAAGCGGCGGGCCACCACGCCCAGGCGCTGCCCGTAAAAATTGCGCAGGTCCACGACATCGATCGACATGGGCCGAAACTACCACGAAATGGCGGATCAAACCGCGACCCGCGCGGAATATGCGGGCGTGCGCGGCAATTCGTTGTCGTGGTACGGTTAACTTGTTTACGACGATCGAAAGGATCAAGTCATGCCCGCAGAAACCCGCCTGTTTTCCTGCCTGAGCGACAATTACGGGGTGCTGGTGCATGACACCGAGAGCGGCGCCACCGCCTCGATCGACGCGCCCGAAGCGGCGCCCGTCGAGGCCGCGCTCAAGGCCGCCGGCTGGAAGCTCACCGATATCCTGGTCACCCACCATCACGCCGACCACACCGGCGGTATCGTGGCGCTGAAGGAAAAATACAAATGCCGCGTGGTGGCGCCGGCGGCCGAGGCCGAGGCGATCCCGGCGGTAGATCAGACCGTGCGCGAGGGCGACAAGGTGACGGTGGGGAAATTGTCGGCCAATGTGATCGAGACGCCGGGTCACACCAACGGCCATATCGCGTATTGGTTTCACGCCGACAAGCTCGCCTTTGTCGGCGATACGCTGTTCTCTATCGGCTGTGGCCGCGTGATCGAGGGCACGCCCGGGATGATGTGGCGCTCGCTGGTAAAACTGCGCGACCTGCCGAACGACACCGAAATCTTTTGCGGGCACGAATACACCGCCGCCAATATCCGTTTCGCGCGCACTATCGAGCCCGACAATCCGGCGCTGGCGGCGCGCGAGGCGCAGGCGAAACGGCAGATCGCGCTAGGTGAATCGACGATTCCCGTAACCATCGGCGACGAGAAGCTGGCCAATCCGTTCCTGCGTGCCGATGTCCCGGAGGTCGCCGCCGGCATCGGCATGGCCGGTAAACCGGCAGCGCAGGTATTTGCGGAAATCCGCGCGCGCAAGAACAAGTTTTGACGGCCTTTGTGCCTACCGCCACCGCCATCATCCGCGCCCTCGATCTCAAACCGCATCCGGAAGGCGGGCACTACCGCGAGACCTTCCGCGATCCACGTGTGATCGACGGGCGCGCCGCATCCACATCGATCTATTTCTTGCTGGCGCGGGGCGAGCGCTCGCGCTGGCACCGGATCGACGCGGTCGAAATCTGGCACTACTACGCCGGCGCCGCGCTCAAGCTCGAAATCGTCGACGGTTCGAAGGAAGAAATCATCCGGCTCGGCGGCCAAATTCACGAGGGTGAAATTCCCCAGGTGACGGTACCGGCGCGCGCCTGGCAGGCGGCGGAAAGCTTCGGCGACTGGACGCTGGTAGGTTGCACGGTCGCGCCCGGCTTTTCGTTCGAGGGGTTTGAGCTGGCGCCTAAGGACTGGTCGCCAAGCCGGCAAACGCGCTAGAACACAAAAAAATCTAAAGGGAATGCCCGTGCCGACAATACTTAACCAAGCGCGCGAACAGCTGGCGCGCGCCAACCGCATGATCGCCCATGAAGGCGTGCTAGACGCCTTCGGCCACGTCACGCTGCGCCACCCGACTGATCCGGGGCGCTATCTGATGTCATATTCGCGCGCCCCGGAGCTAGTGCAGGCGGAAGATATTCTCGAGTTCACGCTCGATTCCAAGCCGGTCAAACCCACCGACATTCGGCTCTATGGCGAGCGCGTCATTCACGGCGAGATCTACAAGGCGCGGCCGGACGTGAACGCAGTCTGCCATCATCACGCGCCCTCGATCCTGCCGTTCTGCATTTCCGGCACGGAACTCAAGCCGGTTTATCATCTCGGCGCCGCCTTGGGCGCCAAGGCACCGTTCTGGGACAGCCGCGACGAATTCGGCGACACCACGCTAATCGTGGCCAAACCCGAGGAAGGCGCCTCGCTGGCGCGCGCGCTCGACCAGCACTGGATCGTGCTGATGCGCCGGCACGGCGCCACGGTCGCCGGCAAAACGCTCGAGGAACTGATGTTTCGCGCCATCTACACCGCGCGCAACGCGGCGCTGCAAAGCCAGGCTTATACGCTCGGCCATGTGTCGCCGCTTACCGCCACCGAGGCCGAACTGGCCGGCGAGTATAATCTACGGCCGGGCGTGATAGCGCGCGCCTGGGAATACTGGACGGTGCGGCTGGACAAGGCGGAAGGCTCCTATCGCGCGCGCAAGGCGAAAAAGAAGCCCTCCGGTAAACGCAAAACGAAAGCCAGGCGATGAGCGGTTCAGGCAACGTGCGCGGCATGATCGCGGTCGACAAGATCGGCTGCAAGATCCTGTTTCTCAATCCGCATACTTATGAGACGGAAACCGTTCTCGACGGTTTCCAGAAGACGGTTCACGAACTGCTGGTGATTCCGGAAACCGGGCTGGCCTATGTGCCGATCTTCGGCGACGGTATCCACGGCCGCAATCCCAATCCCGGCCACGTTCTGCACGTCATCGACCTGCTCAAGCGCAAGGTTGCGGACACTATCGATCTTTCGCCCTACAGCGCCCCGCACACCGTGCGGCTCGGCGCCGACGGCCTAGTCTACATCACCTGCGAAAACAGCGCCAAGGTCGCGGTAATTGATCGCAAGACACATAAGATGATCGACGCCATCGATTCAGGTTCGACCAACGGCCACCGGCTGTGCATCCCGAATGACGGCCAACGCCTCTACACCGACAACGAGGAAGACGCCACGGTTTCGGTGATCGACCTGCCAAACCGCAAACTCCTGGGCAAGATCAAGACCCCTCAGGCGCTCGCCGGCATCGCGGTCTCCGGCGACGGCCGCACCGTGGTCGCGGTCAGCGACGAAGCGCCGGTCATATTCCTGATCGACACGGCAAAAGGCGTCATCACCCGCGAGGTGCGCCTTCAAGGCGTGCCCAAAGCGGCGCAAATCGCACGCTATTCGCCGGACGATAAACTGGTCGTCGTCAGCAGCCTGAACAGCGACATGGTGAGCATTATCGACGCGTCATTCGGCGCTCAGACCGCGGTCCCGGTCGGCAGCCAGCCGATGGACTTCGCGTTTCGCGGCGATGAACTGTTCGTCGGCTGCCAGGGCGACGGCTCAATGCACGTCATCGACATCCCGAGCCGGCGTCACAAACAAAGTTTCAAGGCCGGATCGGGCTGCGAGTCGGTGGGATTTTTCTAGTCGTCGAATCAAGCTCGACAATCGATAGTTAAAATGCAGCATCAACTGCATAACGGTTGGCCTGAATGGATCGCTTAGATCGGCATCCTATACCCGTAGAATTCATGATCCTCGTTATAACCGCCCTGACCAGCGCCGAGATCTTTGAAATCATGGACGAACTCGATCGCCGCGATCCATTTCACCATCTTGAACCCAAGCTCGTTTTCACAGCGTAGCCGCAGCGGCGCGCCGTGCAGCACGCTGACGGGCGCGCCGTTCATTTCGTAAGCAAGGATAGTGAGTTCGTGGCGCATGTTGGATATTCGATGGACGTCATAATAACGCCCGGTGTCGCTGCCGTCGGCCAGCGAGTAGAACACGGCATAGCGGGCATCGGATGTCGGGCGCACCAATTCGAGGATGTGACGCATTGGGACGCCGCCCCACTTTGCGACACCGGACCAGCCTTGAATGCAAAAATGGGTGGTGATCTGCTCCTGCTTGGGCATCGCCTTCAGCTCGGCGTAGGAAAACACCTTGGGCGCTTCCACCAAACCGCCGACCCGTAGAGCGAAGGCTTTAAAGCCATCAGCGACCAGTGCGTCATATTCGGCCGACTTCGGCATCGTGCCGTTTGGCCAGAAATGCGGCGAGATGTCCTTTTCTGTTAATTGGCCGTTGGGGTCCCACCATTCGGTCAGGGCGTTGAACGGCCACATCATGAACTCGCCGATCTTTTGAACGACGCGCGCATGCCGGATGGTGAACGGCGAAGCCAGCCACCAGGTCACAGCCACCAGCGCCATGGCCGGGACGAAAATCACAAGCCCGCTCCAAGAGCCATCGTGCACGCCTGCAAACATCATGTTCAGATTGACGCGCGCGCCGGTGATGAACACCAAGGTTACGTGGACCAAGATGAAAAACAGAAACCACCACATCGCGAGAAAGTGGATCGATCGGGCCCTTTGCCGATTCAACACTCTGCCGAACCAGCCCAAATGATTTGAAATGGCGGGACCCTGCATGAAGCCCGTCAGGATCGACGTCGGCGCGGCCACGAATACGGTGATGAAGTAGGCCAGTTGCTGGAGGCTATTGTAGCGGGTCCAACTTTCATCGACCGGGAAAGTGAGCGACAGGTATTGCAGCGCGGTCGAGATCGCATTCGGGAACACCTCCCATGTGTCGGGCACCAGCCTCTGCCACTGGTTGGTCCAGAACAGCAGCGCGTAGACCACGACGCCGTTGATGATCCACAGCAGACCGAACGAGAAATGCCACCAGCGGGCTAAGCCGATGGAATGCCGGATGCCGGGAACGCCCAGCCAACCTGGAATGGTCACCGCGTCGTCTTTGGCGGTCCAAATCCGTCCGTTGGGAACGGGCTTTTGAAAGCGAAACCACTCGGTGCCGGGCGTGCAATCGCGTTTCCAGTATAGGCGCGGATGGTCGGCGAGAACCTGAATACCGGAGCGGATGATGAACGCCATGAACAAAAGGTTCAGGAAATGCTGCATCCGCAGCCACGCCGGAAAGCCGTCAGTGACGGCCCGCGCGGCCGGCGGAACGCCCGGATATCGCACGAGGAATTCCTGGACCGCCGGCATCTCCCGCAATGCCTGGGCTATGGCCACGCCGATGACGGCAAGCACAAAACCGATCGGCAAGACCCAAAGCACGTTGATCCAATGCCGGCCGATCCTGACCTTGGGCACCACGCCAGCCTGCGGCGGCAACCAGTCATTCAGGAGTACCCGATCGTCAGCCGGGCTGAGTTGTGCCTTGATGGGATCATGCGAAAGCGTAGCGGGGTGAGTGCTCGTCATGCGGCATTCTCTGATTCATCGCGGCGTTCTATCGCGGGCTGAATGACAACGGCGCCGATGCACGGCAGTTCCGATGCGAAATGGCGCAGAGCGGCATGGATCAACCGCACTCGCCAATCTTTATTTCCGACAACCGCTCTAGGCGAAATATTGCCCGCCGTTGGCCGAGAGCGTCGAGCCGGTGATCAGCCCGGCCTCGTCGGAGGCCAGAAACACCACGCAGCGCGCGATTTCCTCCGGCTCGCCCAGGCGGCCGATCGGTATCTGCGGCAGGATATTCTTCTCCAGCACGTCCTTC
>Ga0134126_10010161_pt1 | contig 11866 bp, 14 predicted proteins | sample KB31752_FD_96881 | JGI IMG/M metagenome (GOLD analysis project Ga0134126, IMG submission 96881) | Terrestrial soil microbial communities with excess Nitrogen fertilizer from Kellogg Biological Station, Michigan, USA - KB3-175-2 | ecosystem: Environmental > Terrestrial > Soil > Unclassified ...
GAATTCGCTGAAGCAGCCACCGGTAGTCGGGCAGTTTACCGACGTCACGCCTGGCACCGATGCCGATGTAACCGGTAATCCCGGGTTCGCCGGACAGGTGGTCGGCGCGGGCTGCGTCTTTCCCAAGCCCACGCGCACCTCGCACGGTGCTCAGACAATCGGTGATCAGCTGGACCAGCGCTATCGTGATCGCGACGACGATTACCGCGGAGACGACGGTCACGGCCACCTGGGTTACGCTGGCACGGCGGGGATGCTGCCGTTTGGCAGGGACGTATTAACGCACGGTACCGCTGGTAAGAAGCGGCCGGCGGCGATTTCACATTACCGCGTGGAACCGACTGATCTTCACAGGAACCCGGCAAGCGAAACCATCGCCCCTTCCCCGCGGATTATCCACCGGCCTCCTTGCCGGTAGATTTTCGGTAGACGTACCAACCACTACAAACTCGGCCGTTTCCCGCAGCCAAACACTCAGTGCGCCGGAACCTGCACGTTTCCGCCAATCGGACAGCTAACTCCCACGCCTTTCAACCCAGAATTCTTCGCCAGATACTGCTGGTGATAGTACAATTCCGTCTTGAAGCATAACGACGACGGCGACCGCATCCGGTGAACATGCCGAACAACTCAGCCGCAATAGCTGGTGGTCATTTTCCCGCACCGCTCACCTGGGTGGCGGGCAATGCAGGTAGGAGCCGCGCACCTCTGCCCAAACCGCTGTTGCATCAAAATTCGGCTCGAGTGCGTTGACGGTAGGGTCGCCCCTGAAAGCCTCGATACCGTGCAAAATCATATATCCAGGATAGTAGGTGGGCGGATCGAATCTGGCTACATCGTTACAAAGGGGCGTCATCGCCCGGGGATCCGCCAACATGACATTGAATGCCTCGAAGAATTTCTGCCGCTGTTCCTGCGGCAATGGGTTGAATGTGTTCATAATCATGACCTGGCCCACCTGGCCTGCCGTCTTGTCAGAGACTCGAGCTGAATCGAAACGCACCTCCACGCCAGCCATCATGAATAGTGCAACAGCGTCAGTATAGCGGCCTGATGCCATGCACTCAGCGACGGCCGCGTACAGGTCGGGAGGCTGAACTGGCATCGTTATTTTATTGAGCTCAATACAGCTGATTCTTTGTGTGATAGCCAAGCTGCCCGGAACAGTCACGTCGGTAGATTGAGCAAATATCCGGGAGGGGGATCGTGGAGCGGCCGAGCCTCCAGCCTCACGAGGGTCGAACTCAGTCAGCTTGACATCACCCGCGAGCACTCGAATCGTTATGAGTCTTTGACTCTGGTCGAAATCACACCGAATCGTCGCGCCCGAATCAACGTGATAAATGAAGGACTTTCCGGAAGCCATCATATGACTGATGTCTCTGCCAGGCACTCCCATCGCCTGCTGCACTTCCTCGACCGACTGGCCGATTTTGGCGCCGTGGATGTCACCGGCAAACGGGGTGTCGAAGCGAAACTGCCGGGCTTGGTTGTCGGCGTCTAAGAAAACCCAGATACCACGGTCATCAAGACGTATCTGACCCAAGGCGCGCACTTCCTCCCCTTGTGGATTGGTAGGGGGCTTCGAAGTGTGCAGTACCTGCTGAACTGTCGACAGCGAATCCCCGATACGAAGACGAACCGACGACTCATCAGGGAATCCGAGATGTGCCTGCGGCCAGCCCGTGCCCGGCAGCAAGAGACCCAGGGCAAGGCATAGAATCGAAGTCCATGTTTTCTGTTGCAAGGACACCCTCCTACCCCTAATCGTAGCACTCCCGCTAACTTCATATAGGATAGCTACGACCCAGCTATCTATCAAAACACAGGTCACAGAATTCGTGAGCAGGGAAGCAGCGCCCTTTGATCACCACACAACCGGCCGTGCGCGGCTCTCAAGGCGCTCATTCAAGGCAACGATCCTGACACCGGCAATCCCTTTCCTGCTGACTCCATTCTCAACCGCTCAGATGCACTGAGAGCGTTGCTGACCGCCTCCTGGAGGTCATTGCAGGGACAGACTTCCTATGTTCGGTTCTGTTTGGTCGGTAATGATTACGCATGAAGAGACGAAGCCGGTCGCCCCCAAGAAGCCTTCGCCGCTGTGTGCTTCAAATGGCAATTCTCATCGCGGTCGTTCTGGAAGAGTTCGGAGTGGGGCTCACACGCACGCATTTCGACGAGGTGATGCTCGCCATATTCGAGCATATCCCTGGACTCGAAACGTTGCCCGCAGCCAAACACTCAGTGCGCCGGAACCTGCACGCCCCCACCGATCGGACACGAAACTCCCGTCCCTTTCAGCCCACAATACCCATCCGGTCTGTATCGGTCGACTTTCAGTAGACCTCAATGCGATTCCAACGGTAGACCAAGACCAACCGTTGCTGGTCACGACGCCCTCTTTGCTGTTTCCTCGTGCTTAGGCCGTCTTCCCCTTGTCGTACTCGTCGTGCCGGCGCCACCAGTGGCCCGTTTCGTTGTGACCCTTGGGAGCGCGGTCGAGCCATTGCCACATACCCCCGAGGATGTCGAGTTCCCGCGCGTAAATTGATCTGCCGACACGACTCACGACTAGCGTTGACTCGCATGGATGCGTTGGATCAGAATCGGCCGCGACTCCCACAGAAAGGACGTGGCATGCTCACCAAGCGACTCTCGCTGTTCGCTGTCGTCGTGGCGATCGTGGCAGTTATCGCGGTAACCGTCACCGCATCCGGAGCGCCGAGTCGACTCCCGGATCCGGGCTTCAACACTCCGAACCCTGGTGCACAGGCGCCGACTCAGGTTACTGCGACGCCCACCAACCCGTGTGGCTACCAGGCGGCGATCCCGGCGGACAGTTTCAAAGGCATTCCCGCGTTCAACGCGATCCAAGCCGCGCAGCCGTTCGACGTCAGGTTCGTCACCACTCAGGGTGTCATCACGGTGCGGATGCTGACCGCTGAGGCGCCCTGCACGACCTTCTCGTTCCGCTTCCTCGCCAGCCAGGGATACTACAACAGGACCCACTGCCACCGACTAACGATCCAGTCCATCTTCGTGCTCCAGTGCGGTGACCCGACCGGCACGGGATCCGGTGGGCCGGGCTACTCGTTCAACGACGAGAACCTGGCCGGGGCGACCTACCCCGCGGGGACGCTGGCCATGGCCAACGCTGGACCGGACACGAACGGCAGCCAGTTCTTCTTCACCTGGAAGGACAGCACGCTGGCTCCGGACTTCACCCCATTCGGGGTGGTGATCAGCGGCATGGACGTGCTGCAGAAGATCGCCGCGGCGGGCGATGACAGCCAGAACGGCCCCGGCGATGGCTATCCCAACCTCTTCACGGAGTTCCTGTTCGTCCATGTGAGGCCCACCGACTAAGCGGTTACGCGCCGTGGGGCCGTGAGCAGATCCCACAAGATTGACGAGCGTTCCGCTCCTTAACCGAGCGGCCATACGGTCATCCCACGTTTAGCGGTGGATTATCTACCGGAATCCTTGCAGGTAGACGTCGCGAGCATTCCAGCGGTAGCCGCCCTGTCTAGTATCGTCAGAACCTTTGCGATTGCTGTCGTTGAGAATGAAGACCCGTTCTGGCGCAATCAGAGTGGGGACCATCCTGTCCTGTCGTTGCCACTCACCCGACTCCAGAGCACGGCACGGATTGAAAGGACTCGTTTTTCACGGCGATGATGCGTGCGCAGAGTTGATCTCCCACGGTATGCCGAACCGATCTACGAGAACGCCAAACCCAACAGACCAGAAGGTTTGTTGGAATGGTAAGTGGATCTCACCGCCGCCTGAAAGTAACGAGAAGATGCGCTTCGCGTCGGCAGTCTCGGAGACTGTCAACGTAACAAAAAATCCCTGTGGCTTCCGGTAGTCCTGTGGAAGCACGTCTACACCCGTAAGCTCTAACTCTCCGAGACAAAGAGTCGCATGCACAATTCTGTCATGCCATCGCTGTTCGACTTGATTCGCCATGGGCGAGGCACCGTACTTGAGCATGGTAGTGATCGTGCCGCCCAGTATTTCCTGGTACGTCTGGAATGCGGCTTCGCATCGACCATCAAAACACAGGTGAGGACTGACACGCACGAGAGCCTCCTTCACGCGACCATTTCCTTATGGTAGACGTGTAACCTGTGGATTATCAATGACTCTCCTACCCGGTAGATTTCCGGTAGACGTCTCTACCTTCCAAGCCCCTGCGCTTTTCTGCAGTCATCTTATTAGTGTGCGGGAACCTGCACGCTTCCACCGATCGGGCAGCTAACTCCGTGCCTTTCAGCCCACAATACCCGTCAGGATTCTTCGCGAGGTATTGCTGGTGATAATCCTCGCATAGAAAATCCCCGCAAGAACTGCGGAGTTATCTCGGCGTCGATGTGCGTTCGGTCGGCGCTACCAGCAAACGCTCGGTAGACTTCAGAGAAGCATCGTCGCTCGGGCACTCAACCACGCCAGTCGTCGCCGGGCATGATTCGGCGCATGAATTGATCGAACAGCGGCACGGTAAATGCCGTGTCCCCGTGATTTGGACTCCAAATCATCCCCTTGGCAATAAGCTGGTTACGCGTCGGACCCAACGAAGTGACATCGCGCTTCAGGCACGTCGCAATGTCGCCTGAGCGGTGCGGACCCGGCCCCAACTCAGCCATCGCGCGCAAATACTTTTTTTCTGCTGGAGTAAGTCGGTCAAAGCGAACCCGAAAAAAGCTTTCGTCCAAAGCCGCGACCGCAGTTTTCGACGCGGCGCGTACATCTGCGGGCTTGATGGGAGAGGCGGACGCCGCATCCCAGGAATGCTTGCCCCACTCTTGCAGGAAATAAGGATACCCCTTTGTCTCTTCGACAATCTGCTCGACCGCCCGAGCGTCGAATGCAACTCGCAAGTCGCTGGCAGGCTTGGTGATCGCGATCCGCGCGGCTGATGGCAACAACGGACCAATCTCCGGAAAGTCGAAAAGTCTCTCAGCGTAGGATTTGGCGTCTCCCATCCGGCCGCGCAGTTGCGGCAGCCCCGCCCCCACAAGGGCAACAGGTAATTTGCGCTGAGCGCAGCGATGAAGCACCATTATGAGTGCGGCAAGCTCTTGTTCCACCACGTACTGCATTTCATCGATGAAGATGATCAGTGCCGTGCCAGCCTTCTGAGCCGCCGTCCCTACTGCCTCCAGAAGAGCCTGCAAGTCCTGCTCGAGATCTCCGTTGTCGGCAAGACCAGCCTCCGGGGCGAGATCGACCCCAACTTCAATATCCTGATACTTGAGTTTAAGACCCTTGGCAAACCCTGATAGTGCTCGCAGCGCGCGCTGCGCGAACTTCTTGGCCTGCTCGTTCCTACTGAGCTTCAGCAACAAAATCCGCAACTGTGGAGCTATCAGGGCCGGCAGCGAACGACCTTCCGGTGTCTCGATATGGAGAGTTTGGATTCCGCCTGATTCGGCGTCTTCACGCATCCGATCCAGCAGTACAGTCTTGCCGACACCGCGAAGGCCCACCAGGATAACGCTCTTCGCAGGCATCCCTCGCCGCACACGTTCGACTGCGACGCGCACTAATTCGCGCAGATCATCTCGTCCGGCCAACTCCGGCGGCGGAGTTCCGGCTCCTGGGGCATAGGGATTGGAGATAGGGTCCATGACCGCAGATTATACTCATCTTAGCGATATTATAAACTCTAGATAAACTCAATAAAGTCCATATAATACGTCAAGTTCTTTTCGATCCGACCATGTGCGGTGGCAATCGGAGAAGCGGAAATTCGCTCAGGAATGGGGACCCAGTCGAATATAGCGTCATGAATACCACGGATTGGCCTCACGAAAAGATTTGCGCCGCCGCCCTCCGGTATATAACGAAGCACATCACGAAGGAGTCGCCGTGGCGATTCACTTGCCTGGACGGCTTGCCAGAGCGACTGGGTCGCATCGTACGGCTCGATGCAAGCGAGCGTCCGATCGTCACCTGCTTCATTGACGCGCAGCGGTGGTATGCGATGACCACCGCACGGGTTTTCGGGGTCTTGCACGGGTCTCGGTTTGATTGCTCCCCGCTCGAGGTGACACAGTGGCGATGGGGCAACTTCAAACACGATGGCCGCTCGGAAGTCGAAACAGCCACCCTGGCCCTGGCAAGCGGCACGCACGTTAGGCTCGCACATGAGACAGGGCCTGCCGCAATGGGGCCGATCTACTACGAGCGCTTCTGGACAATAAAGTATCCGGCCCTGGACAAGCTTTGTTAGACGTTGTCTCTCGCCCGACCTGTTTGCGGTGGACTATCTACCGCCGTCCCTTCCGGTAGATTTCCGGTAGACGTCTCTACCGTCCAAATCTCTGCATTTTTCTGCAATCAAACCGTCAGTGCGCCGGTACCTGCACGTTTCTGCCGATAGGACACGAAACCCCCGTACCTTTCAGCCCACAATACCCCTCAGGATTCTTCGCTAAGTATTGCTGGTGATACTCCCCCACATAGAAGGAATGGCTGCGGAAATCAAGGCGGTACGGCCGCGCGTGACCCTGTACGGTCGACTTCCGGTAGACGTTGCGAAAGGACCAGCGATGAAATCACAGTGACGGCGCTGGTATTTTCCATCGAGAGACTGTCCGCGAGAGTCGTCGACTCCTTGACCCGAGTGCGCGGACACCGCCGGCACTCTGCAGAACCTTAGACCCGGACCTAGTCTTCGATCTCTTCTGGCGGGACAAGCACAACGCGACCGTCTCTCCATTCTGCAATTGGATTACCCGCGCGCTTGTGATCACGGATAGCTTCTTCCACGGCCCTTCCGGCCGCTTCGACGATTCGATCTTGAAGCTCTTCGTCAGCGGCCGCCTCCGCCGCCAACTCAGCTTTTGTCGGGAACTTTTCGCTCATATTGCGCCCTGAATGCGCTCCACTGGTCCGCATTGAAGACCCTGGTCACCTGGCCGATTGAACGCTTCGCAATCGTTCGTGGCCGACGACGAATCGAATTGTCCATCATCACCCAGGAGCTGGCAAACTGGCTGTAGAGGTTAAAGAAGTTATCCAAGCTTCGGTCGTACCGCCTCCTGACGACGTCTTCGGATACCGCGTGGCCTCCGCGCCTCACTCTTTCAGCGACTCTCGCTACTGCCAGCTCGACGGTGGGTAGACACAGATACACCAGATGAAATTTGTAACCATTGGCCTGAAGGCCCCGGAGCCAAGGTGCGAATGTCCTGCTGGCAAGCGTCGTCTCGAACGCGAAGTCGCGACCTTCGCGCGCAAGCTCGTGCACTCGGTCGAGCAGGATGCGCCCCGCGGCAAGGGCGACACTCTCCGGCGAAAACGCCGACAATCCAGCGGCGATCGTGTCTGCATTCACGAATTCGTGAACCTTCAGCGCGTCTCGCAGGATCGCCGGCGCCGTCGTCGACTTCCCCGCACCGTTTGGACCAGCAATGACCACAACCTTTGGCATGGTGCGTAAAGCATCCCAGGCCGCGGGGGCAATTACAAGCCAAGAGAGTCACTCACGATAAGACCGGAATCCAGCGCGATTCAACGTCACGCATTCCGTTACCTCCCGAGAGAGCGTCGAATGGACTCCATTCGGTACAGAATGGACTACATCGCGCTTAGCTGCTGCAGCGATGCACACACGCGAGCTGCTGACACAGCATAAGGCGGCTACTCAACTCGCATCATAACAGCCATCCATTCTGTTGACGGCTGACTCCTCCAGCCTAGACGGTGTTCCATGGGACCACACTTGTCTGACCTGAACAAGGACGGCCAGACTCATCGTGGAATCAAGAAGCGGTGCCTACCGGTGTACCACCACCGGCAGGCACCTGAGCGCAACGTAACCTGACTGAGAGGTCACATCATGCCTGTGTCCAAGTCTATCGCGGTTGCCTTCCGCACGGGAGGTCATCCGTGAACGAACAACCCCAACCGACCGCACACACCGAAGACAAGCTCAGCTCCGTTGGGAGTGATCTGGAGTACATCTTCATCCGCCTGAACCTTGTCCTTGATGTCTGCATCGTGTGTCACAAGGCGCTCGTGCTGCAAAACGCAGCGCAGGATGACTCCGTCGCCAACATTCTGCAGCGCTGCGGCGGTGACATTCTCCACGAGCAGCTTGAGGAGCTGACGAAGGTCGTCGAGCAACTCGGCGGCACTACAGATTATTCCAGTCAAGAGCAGATTGACGAGCAGACAGCCGCCGTTCTGAACGGGGAGGTCAGCCAACATGAGTAAGGAACATCATGAGAAGGCGAACGTCGTCATCAAGGCGCTCGTGCAAGGCACCGACCCGGAGACCGGCGAGCCCTTTCCTCCTGACTCCATTCTCAACAGCTCAGACGTGCTGAGGGCGCTGCTGACCGCTTCTGTGGCGATTGAAAACATGATGTCACGTGCGGCACGTCGGGCTCAACTCCCTGGCAACGTCGGTCGTTCTTGGTCCGCAGACGAGGAATACACGCTTGTCGCCGCTTTCAAGTCCGGTGACTTACCCAAGACCATTGCAGCTCGACACGGCCGTACCATTCGAGCGATCGAAGCCAGATTGGAGAAATTGGGGTTGATGAGTTCACCGGGGGATAGGTTCACCAGCTCGCCACCATCCGCCACAACGGAGGAAAGCAAAGAATGAATAGTTTTACCCTGATGGGCGTCGGGAACCTTCTCGGGAATCCCGAAATCATCGCAAGAGGTAGCGTTCCGTGCGTTCGATTTTGCCTGGTTGGAAGCGATGGTTCCGAATACGGCAGTACCGCTGATTCTCACCGTAGGGCCGTCGCCTGCGCTTGGTTCGTCGCCTTTGATGAAATCGCCGACGAGATTGGTCGCAATGCGAAGGAAGGGGATCAGCTCATCGTCACTGCCCGCGTTACGCCCCACATTCCAATCGATCAACGTAAGGCGAGGCGTTGGGAAGGTGAACTCATCGTTACCGGTTTCAAGTACGGAGCTAAAAAGGGAGGACCGGGAGCGGTAAGTACAGCGGACTCTAGAGCACCACGTCTGCCCAGACAGCCGGCAACTGAAGCGGCTGCGATGACAGTATGACCATATTCGGAACTGCGTAACCCACCAAGGCCCTCGTCGCCCTGGCGAGGGCCTTTTTCGTACGTTCGTTACCGTCCTTCCGCCTTCCTCGGGACGGTACGGATTGAATGGACTCCTCCGATACCCAACCGCCGCATACGCTCTCAGACGAGCAAATGGCGATGCTCGTCGTCGCTGTGCTGGGATTGCTACGGCGATAATCGCACTACTACAACCGAAATGATAAATTCTCGATCAGGCTTTCTGATGAAAGTTAGAGCAACTAATGAATTGGCTTCGTGCCAACGAGATGTTCGATGCCCAAAAATAACGAGAAAAAGACTCATCACCTCGCAATCTATCTAATCAAGGAAAACTACAAGGCCGCTGACCGAATCATCGATGACAGCGATTGCTCAGCTCCAGTCCAAATTCCGATAGACGATGAGACAGACGGCCTACTGTACATTCGCAAAACATCTCCTAAACCGCCACGATGGACGTTACTTTTTCGAAAACATCTTGACCTTAGAAAATTTGAGGTTGAAGGATTCTCGGCAGCCCTCCTTATTAAGGTTGAAAGCCGGCACTACGTATTGACATTTGGTCAATCAGGACGACACTTGTTAAGGACTGATGTTTACGAAGAACGCTTCGGCTTGATATGCGCCCTGAACTGCGTCGATCAAAACACATTTCGAACCGTCGACATCCAGTCATTGGACGCGATTCAGAGTCAAACGCGAATCCAATCTGGCCATGGAACAACACCTGACCAATTCGGCTTAGACGTCGAGCAGGACATGCTAAAAGCAGTCGTCGGAGAGCCACTAAGTGAGGCTCTGGGCTCGCGCATGGCGGGCAGCGACGCTCTTTCAGTGTCAGTGAAAATTGAACTCTCAGACATCCCAGCTCTACTCAAAAAATATCTATCTAAATTTGACACGCCGCTAAGCCCGGAAAACCATGATTGGGTCAACAACATCTTCGTTACGAAGAGCGAAACAACAATCTCTCATCTCGAGACACTGCTGGATAAAAAACTGACTAGCGGGGACCTAGGCAATGTCTGGCTGTCAATTCCAGAAATTATCGATTGGAACAGAGTGAGAGGCTTTACATATACAGGGGACCGGAGGCGAATTCGCTCTGATATTTCCATGGACACCTTTCTAAAAACAATGGACCCCAACGAACGCGTTTCACTCAACCTCCTTCGAGAGCGTAAGGTTTTCTGTGCGGACGAGGACCATAACAAAGTAGGCGGCGAATGGGTTCTTTTTAAATGTCTGTACGCAGAAGTAACTCACAATGACACCCAATTCATCCTGAATGGCGGAAAATGGTTTACCGTAGACTCAAACTTCGTAGCGAGAACCAATAGAGCATTCGACTCCATACCCATGTCATCGCTCGTACTTCCTACCTATGCAGGGGGTGGAGAGGGTGAGTACAACAAATCAGTGGCGAGAAAATTTCCGAAACTCTATGCTCTACTGGACGACACAAACAAGATTTTTCATGGCGGCGGTCGTGGGCAGATAGAGGTATGCGACCTACTCAGTGCCGATCGGCAATTAATCCACGTCAAAAGGTACAGCAGGTCCAGTGTACTCAGCCATCTATTTTCTCAAGGTCTCGTTTCTGGACAACTTCTTCAAATCGACAAGGATTTTCGGAAGAAAGTAGCAACGAAACTAAAGTCGCCTTTCAACAATCTTATAAAGATCAACCGGAAGCCGACAGAAGACAAATTCGCGATCGTGTATGCCATCATCAGTTCCGTAAAATCAGCGAAACTTCACTTACCATTTTTCTCAAGGGTGAATTTGAACAACGCGGTGAAACTACTTATCGGATTTGGATATGGCGTTGAGCTTCTAAGAATTGACGTGGACCCGACGCACGCGAAATTAGTAAAGGATCCCCCTGCAAGAAAAAGGAAGTTACTCTGACAGCGATTCAGACGCGCCAGATGCAGTCAGGCGATAATTTCTCATCGCCCCTCGTCGGTTGCCGAGGACTTTCCCGGTGGACTATCTACCCGAGTCCATTCCGGTAGATTTCCGGTAGACGCATCTGCCGTCCTCAACTCTGCATTTTCCTGCAGTCTGATCGTCAGTGCGCTGAGACTTGCACGTTTCCCCCAATCGGACACGAAATTCCCGTGCCTTTTAGCCCAACGTGATTCGCCCTTGCGTATTGCGCACAAACACGCTGTCGTGCGTGAGATCCAACAGGGCGGCTTGTTGCCGGGCAGCTTCTTCCGCCCGCCGCAAGTCATCGAGCGAGATCCGCGGTCTCTCCAGAGCCCCACGCATCCTCGATACCAACCGGGTAATGATCAGCGCAGTAGTCAGAAACGCCGTCAGCGCAACCGCGTCCAGCGGCTCGTCGATACCCAAGGTAAAACAGCGGAGCCGGCACGGTAGATTCCGGTCGATCCTCGGACCGGTCAGCGCACGAGGTAGCTCGCTACGAACAGACCCAACATCGCGAGCACGACCACTATCTTAGCCAGCGCGCCCACCGCGATGCCCAGCCATGTGCCGAATCCGACGCGCGCCGCGGGCGCCATCTGACCTCGGGCGATAAGCTCCCCGATGACAGCACCGATGAAGGGCGCAACCAGGATTCCGACAATGCCAAAGAAGAAGCCGACGAGGGTACCTGCCGCCGCTCCCACGAGCGCAAGCCTACTCGCACCGACACGCTTGGCTCCCATGAGCGCGGCGACAACGTCGATCACCAGGACCAGGACCGTCAGCGCACCGAGGATCACCAGTGTGATCCAGCCAACTCGCTGAAAATCATCGAGCCAGGCGGCCAGCACCATGCCCGCGAACAC
>Ga0134126_10010163_pt1 | contig 11865 bp, 9 predicted proteins | sample KB31752_FD_96881 | JGI IMG/M metagenome (GOLD analysis project Ga0134126, IMG submission 96881) | Terrestrial soil microbial communities with excess Nitrogen fertilizer from Kellogg Biological Station, Michigan, USA - KB3-175-2 | ecosystem: Environmental > Terrestrial > Soil > Unclassified ...
AAGACTGCGCCGTGCTCGCGGACGAACCGGCCGATGCGGGCGAGCATCTCGACGTGTTCGTCCTTCCACAGGCCAAGGTCGGATGGGCTGATCCGGCCTTCGGGAGTGACCGCTGTGGCTTCGGTGAGCACGAGGCCGGCCCCGCCAAGCGCGAACTGGCCGAGGTGCACGAGATGCCAGTCGTTTGCGAAGCCGTCGATGCTCGAGTACTGGCACATCGGCGAGACGCCGATGCGATTGCGCAGTGTGACGCCGCGGATGACGAGGGGTGTTAGAAGTGTCATGCGTGGGCAAAGATAGACCGGCGTGGAATCCGCTGCGGGCTTCCGGCGGTCCGCATACTACGCCAGACCACCCGCGCACACATCGCTCGGCATTCGCGTACGTGTTCCCTCTACCCGGGAGGTTTCGCATGCCACGTGTCCCGCTCCGCCGTCCGCGCGTTCCGATCGCCACGCTGGTCGCGATCGCTGCGCTTGCCGCTCCACTCACCGCAGGCGCGCAGAATGGCACCTTGACCGGCCATGTCGTCGGGGAGGGCGGCGTACCGCTTCAGGGCGCGACGGTGTCGCTGCTCGGCACACTCAGCGCCGGCACCGTTCGCGCTGACGGCAGCTATCGGATCGTCGCCCCGGCGGGCCGCTACGGCGTCATGGCGCGGCTCGTCGGCTACGCGAGCCACACCGATTCGGTCACCATCCCCGCCGGCGCGACCGTCAGCCAGGATTTCACGCTCGCGCGCGCGGCGACGACGCTCGAGGCGGTGACGACGCTTGGCACGCGCGGCGAAGATCGCACGGTGCTCGACGCGCCGGTGCCGATCGACGTGCTGCCGGCGCAGGCCATCCGCTCGACCGGTCGGACCGAGACGGCGCAGATGCTCCAGGCGCTCGCGCCGTCGTTCAACTTCCCGCGCACCACGCTCGGTGACGCCACCGACAACGTGCGGCCAGCGACGTTGCGCGGATTGTCGCCCGATCAGGTGCTCGTGCTCGTGAACGGCAAGCGTCGGCACACGAGCGCTGTGGTCAACATCAACGGATTCGTGGGGCGCGGGTCGGAGGCGGTCGATCTGAATGCCATTCCCGCGAGCATGATCGACCACATCGAGATTCTGCGCGACGGCGCGGCAGCGCAGTACGGGTCGGATGCGATTGCCGGCGTCGTGAACATCGTGCTGAAGACGAGTGCACCGGGCGACATCACGACGCAAGGCGGCGAGTACTCGGGCGTCGAGCCGGCGACCGACAGCTACAAGCACGACGGCAAGTTGTTCTACGCCGACGCCAATCATGGCTGGACCTTTGGCCAGAACGGCTACTTCGACATCGGCGGCGAGATTCGCGACCGCGGCTATACGAACCGCGCGGCACCGGATCCGCGGCAGCAGTACTTCACGGGCGATCCGCGGAACAGCGATCCCAACCTGCCGGTCCCAGGGCGGATCGATTTCAAGATCGGCGACTCGTATCAGCACAACACGACCGTGTTCCTGAACACCGGCACCACGCTGTCGAACGGTATTCAGCTGTATGCATTCGGCGGCGGGAGTCACCTGTTCGGCGACGCCTTCGCCTTCTGGCGCCGGCCGATGGACCCGACCAACGTGCGGTCGATCTATCCCAACGGCTTCCTGCCCGAGGAGCAGCCGACGGACGACAACGGCTCCGGGTACGTCGGCGCGAAGGGCGATCTCGCCGGCTGGCAGTACGATCTCAGCACCGGCTACGGCCGCGATGTGTTCAACATGCACGTTGCGAACAGCGTGAACGTCTCGATGGGCGCCGCGTCGCCGACGTCGTTCTACGCCGGCCAGCTCGCGTTCGGTCAATCGACGACCAACCTGGACGTGTTCCGCGACCTCCACGTGGGGCTGCCGTCGCCGCTGCATGCCGCGTGGGGTGCGGAGTATCGCATCGATCAATACAAGGTCGGACAGGGCGATTCGGCGTCATTCGAGAACGGCGGCCAGTTCGTTCTCGACGCCAATGGCAATCCGACGACGACGCCTGGCGCGGTGGGCTCGCAGGCGTATCCCGGATTCCGTCCGCAGGACGCCGGCAGTCACTCGCGCAACAACGTGGCCGGCTATGTCGATCTCTCCGAGGATTTCAGCACCGCGCTGCTCGTCGACGCCGCCGGTCGATATGAGCACTACAATGATTTCGGCTCGACGACGACCGGCAAGCTGAGCGCGCGCTACGAGCCCATTCACGGCTACGCGCTGCGCGGCGCGATCAGCTCCGGCTTTCGCGCCCCGTCGCTCGGCCAGGAGTACTTCTCGAACACGGCGATCAACTTCGTCGGTACGCCCGCCGTGCCGCTCGAAATTCGGACGTTTCCCGTGTCCAGCGCGGAGGCGCAACTCCTGAATGCCAAGCCGCTGCGCCCCGAGCAGTCGGTGAACTACAGCGCCGGCATCGCGATGGAGCCGCTGCGCAGCCTCGCCGTGACGGTCGACTATTACCGCATCAACATCAGGGATCGCATCGTGCTGTCGAACAACTTTACCGGCGCCGACGTGGTGGACACGCTGGCGGCGCATGGCTTCTCGGACATTCAAGGCGCGCGGTACTTCACCAATGCCGTCGACACGAAGACGGACGGCGTCGACGTGGTGGCGAATTACGGCTACTCGCTCTCGTCGCGCACCGTCCTGCATCTCACCGGCGGCTACAACGGCAACTGGACCGAGGTCACGCGTGTCGACACGTCGGCGGTGCTCGGCGGGCACAGCGATCAGCTGTTCAGCCGCGTCGATCGCGCGCGACTGGAAAAGGGGAACCCGCGGAGCAATCTCCTGTTCTCCGCCGATCTCGCGTCGGGGTCGTTCGGCCTCACAGCGCGGACGCAGCGCTTTGGCCAGGTCACGTCGTTCGGCACGACGAGCGCGGGAGATCAGACGTGGAGCCCGAAGTGGGTCACCGACCTGTCGCTGAGCTACGGGCCACTCTCTCGCGGCACGATGACACTCGGCGTCGACAACATTGGCAACGCGTATCCGGATCCGTCCATCGCGGCGAACACGAATTCGGGCATTCTGCCGTACTCGGGGATTGCGCCGTTCGGCATCAACGGACGGTTCCTTTATGTCAAGCTGTCATTCGGACTCTAGCGTAACAGAACGCTCATCGTCATGCGCCGCGAGGCTGGGTTCGGCAGCCTCGCGGCCGACGGCGTGGGCGGCACGCTGCCTGCAGCGTCGGTGCTCAACCGCCGGCAGCGGCGTTTCATTCGGACGCGCCGCCGCCAGCCCAACTTGAGGACAGTGACATGGCGCACACCCATGAGTTCGACTGCAGGCAGTGCAACGCCCATTTCGATTCGCGGGAAGAGCTCGACCGTCATAATCGGCAGGTGCATTCTCAGCAGGCGAGCGGTTCGTCGAACAGCAGCAATCGGCAGGGGTCGTCGTCATCGGCTCAGAGCAACGACCTCAATCGGTAGTCGGAACGAGGCGTGCTGGACCGAAGCGCCGCGTCGAGGCAGATTTGCCATCGGCGCGGCGCTTCGCCGCAATTCCCACCACCTCATGAGCTCACGCTGGATCGAACGGGCGGCGATGGCCGTGCCGTTCGTCATGCTGACGATCGCCGCATCGGACGCGGCCGCGCAGCGGCCGCGCCGCCCGGCATCGGAGTTCACGCGTCAGGGTCTGCTCATCGTGAACTTCGCGCCGTCGCCGGGAACGCGCATGCGCGACGGCCGAGATGCGGGCAATGCGCTGCGATCGCGCATCGGCAAGATCGTCGATCATCACGCCGTCGAGATCATCGACGGCAACGAGATCGAGTACCAGATGCAACGGGCAGGGTACGATCCGGACACCGTCTTCAGCCTCGCAACGGTGCACGGGATCGGCCGGTACCTGCGCGCCGATGAATACGTGCTCGGCTGGGTTTCGCGCTCGCCGCACGGCGTCCGCCTGGACGCGGATCTCCGGCTCATGCGAGACGACCGGCTTCGTCAGCCGCTCCCGACGGTCGTCGCACCGACCGTGGACTCGGCTGCGCGAGTGCTGGCGGCAGAGCTGTCAGCGGCGAGGGGACAGCTCGTCCCCGAGCGTCGATGCGAGAATGCGCTGCGCGACGGGCATCCGGACGAAGCCGCGGCCGATGCGCGCGCGGCCATCGCCGCCTATGCGAACGCGGCGATCGGCCGTACGTGTCTGCTCTGGGCAATGCGCCAGCGGGGTGCTCCGTCGGAGCAGGTATTGACCGTGGCGCGCGAAGCGCTGGCGATCGACTCGGCGAACCCGCATGCGCTCGAAGCGGCGGCGGTGGCGCTCGATTCATTGCGGCGACCCGATGAGGCGGCGTCGTTATGGCTGCGTCTGGCGGACACCGCCCCAGCCGACGCCGACCTCGCCCTGCGCGTCTCCTACGCGTTGTTCGACGGCGGCAACGCGAAACGTGCCGAGCCATTCGTGGCACGCGTGTCCGGCGAGCATCCCGAAGACATGCGCCTTCTCCAGCAGCTCTGGCGCGTCGCGTACGAGAATCAAAGCTGGCCGCGCGCGATTCAGGCTGCAGAAACGCTCGCGGCGCGCGACTCCGTCGTACGCGGCGACTCGACCTTCTACCTGCGACTGGCGCGAGCCTACGGGGCATCGGCACAGCCGTATCGCGCGATCGAGACGCTGGCACACGGGGTGGCGGTCTTTCCGGGCGACTCGCGGCTGTACGCCGCGTACGCGCAAGCGATTCGCACGGAGTCCGATACGGTCGTCGGTCGCGGGCTTTCCCTCTTCCCGCGGAGCGCCGATCTGCTCGCGATTCAAGCAAGGGATCTCCGCGCGCGCGGCAAGCTCGCCGAATCGCTCGATGCAACGGAGCGAGCCGTCGCACTCGACTCCTCGCTCGCCCAAGGCGATCTCGTGATCGCCGACCTGCAATTTCAGGTCGGTCATCTGGACAGCGCACTGATCGCGCTGCACAACGGCCTCGGGCGCGGGGAGGACTCGACGCTCGTTGGCCAGTTCGCGCTGCAGAAGGGGAATGCACTCTACCGGACGGCGAGTGGTGTGAAGACGTCGGGTGCGTTCGATCTCGCGCTCCAGTATCTCGCGTTTGCCGACAGCATCAGGCGATCGACGGAATCACACTTTCTCCTTGGCGCGGCGGCCCTGGGCGTTGCGCAGGCGTCGCTCGCCGAAGCGGTCGCCACGAGCGACAAGCACGAGAGCTGCCGCCTGGCGCGGCACGGCGCCGAGGTGCTGCCGATGGCGCGGGACGGACTGCGCGCAGGCGAGGACGCATACGGCGACGCTGCGAAACAGTCGCTGCAGTATCTCGACCAGCTCGATCCCTACATCGGCCAGCAGCTCACGGTGCTGTGTCCCGTGAGTCCGTGAGGCGCGCAGTGGCGCGCCCGTGACCGCGGCCGCCGTCGAGCCGGATCGCATTCGACGCGGCACGGCGGAGTTCCGCCGCACGAATCTCGCACTGTTCACCGGCAGCTTCGCGACGTTTGCGCTGTTGTATTGCGTGCAGCCGCTGATGCCGGTGTTCGCGCAGGATTTTCGCGTCAGCGCCGCGCAGAGCAGTCTCGTGCTATCGCTGACGACGCTGCTGCTCGCCCCATCGATGATCGTCGCCGGCGCGATCTCCGAGTCGCGCGGCCGGAAACCGATCATGGTGGCCTCGCTGCTGGCCTCGGCGCTGCTGACGTTCGCCTCGGCGTTCGTGACCCGATGGCACGTCATGCTGGTGTTGCGGGCGCTGGCCGGTATCACGTTCGCCGGACTGCCGGCGACCTCGATGGCCTACCTCGCAGAAGAGATTCATCCCGGCTCGATCGGATTCGCGATGGGGCTCTCGATCGGGGGCAATGGGCTTGGCGGCATGCTTGGCCGGCTCGTCACGTCGCTGTTGACCAGCGCCGTGTCGTGGCGATTCGCGGTCGCCATCGTCGGACTGCTCGGGGTCGCATCCGCCCTGCTGTTCTGGCGGGCGCTGCCGCCGTCGAGGTGTTTCACGCCGCGGCACGTCGAGCGCGCCGCGCTGGCGCGAAGCTTCGCGGCGCAGCTTCGGCGGCCGCGGCTCGTCGCGCTCTTCGCCGAAGGCTTCCTGCTGATGGGCACCTTCGGCACATCGTACAACTACATCACGTACCACCTGCTCGCGGCCCCGTACCGTCTGTCGGAAGCAGGCGTCGGAATGATCTTTTCGGTGTACCTCGTCGGCATCGCGTCGTCGGCGTGGATCGGCGCGCTCGCCGACCGGCTGCGCCGTGATAGAATGCTCATCGTGATGCTCGCGGCGATGCTCGTCGGCGTGGCACTGACCCTCGCGCGGCCGTTGCCGGTGGTCATTCTCGGGATTGCGACCGTGACGTTCGGATTCTTCGGCGGGCACTCCGTGGCGAGCAGCTGGGTGGGCCTTCGGGCCCGTGAAGCGAAGGCCCAGGCCTCGGCGCTGTACTTGTTCTGGTATTACCTCGGTCTGAGCGTCGCCGGAACGGTTGGCGGCGTCTTCTGGCAGCATTGGCAGTGGAGGGGCGTCGCCGGTTTCGTGGCCGCGCTGCTCGTTGCCGCGCTCGCGACCGCGGTGGTCGGGCTGAGCGACTCGTAGTGTTGTCGATGCAGGCCGACGCGACGTTGCGCTGGTCCGCCGCCATCGATCACCACGTTCAGGGCCGCCGAGTGCCGCTCGCTCCAGGGCTCGCTGTGCCGGTCGTGGAAGGCGGCATACCGGTCGTCGGCTGGTTGACGCCATTGGTCGGCAGACCACCCCTGGAACCCGGAGCTTGCGAGCCGAGACCGCTCGGCGCGAACCCATTGACGCCGCTCGTCCCATTCAGTCCAGGAACGTTCGGGCCCAGTCCCGCGGCGGGATTGGTACTCGACGTGGGGGTCGTTCCCGGTGCGCCGGTGCTCGCCGACGGGACGGTGACGGACAGGCCGAGCGTCGGCAAATACATGGACGTCGACGGAACGCCCTTGAGGGGGGCGATCGTGCCGCCAACGGGTCCGGGGATCGGCGTTCCAGCGAGTCCAGTGCCCGTCGCCGTTCCGATCGTTCCGGGCGCTGTGGGCGGCTCTGTCCCGCTCGGCGCCATCCCTGACGGCGGACGGCCATTCGGTCCGAGCTGTACATTGCCGCCTGCCGTCCCGGTGAGTGCTCCCACGGTCGCGCCGGATGTGCCGGCCGCCGGCAGATTCGGACTGGCAGCGGCGCCGCCACGCCCCGCATCGGGCATCGACCCCGGTCCCGTCGATCCGCTGGCTGTGGCCGCGCCGGGCCCGCCGCCTTCACCCGCCGTTCCCGCCGTCGTGCGGTTGCACGCGCACAATGCGCCGCAACCGATCAGAACGATACCGAGTTTCGAAATCACCGTCTGCATGCGCCCCTTGCCGTCCATCACACGTCCAAGTCTTCGCATCGCCTGCTGTGTCGTGGCAAGCGCAAGGGGCGCGCCGTATTGCGCGATGCGATCGTCTTCGGCCTGCCCCTTGCGGAGTTGGTCGGTGCACCGCCGGACGCCGGGCCTGCTGGCGGCCACGACGGCATGTGCTATCATCTCTCAAGGAGCAGGCGGATGAGCGATCATCAGAAAACACACAACGGGCGCGACGTCGACGGAAATTTCCGTGTGCGGCAAGAAGACGTCGAGGATTTGCTCGAGAATCCGAATGGCGTCGACATGGTACGCGACGATGTCCGACTCGGTGGCGCAATCGCCGATACCGGATCCCACGCTGGCCAGAGCGGCGAGCACATTCACGAGCTGATCGCGGACAATCGCGATGACGTGGCCCGCGCAACCGGACAGCACCATGACGACACCTCGGGCCGAACAGGCAACCGCTGACCTCTCCACCGTTCGGAGCCGGACGAGTTCCGCACTGTATCACGCGAAACGGGCAATGACGGCAGTGTTCGGCCCACCGTCGGGCCGAACATTCGCCGTGCGATACTGGGATGGCAGCAGCGAGACGAGTTCGAGGGGCGCGGCGTTCACGCTCGTGCTCACGCGGCCGGGCGCTCTGCGCCGCATGTTGTTGCCACCGAGCGAATTATCGCTGGTGGAAGCGTATCTGTCCGGCGACGTGGATGTCGAGGGCGATCTCCTCGCGACGATCCCACTCGCAGACTCCATCAACACGCGCGTCAAATCGCCACGCGTGCTGGCGTCGTTGACGAGGGACCTGCTCGCGCTGCCGAAGCACGAATCCGCCGTCGAGTCCGTGCAGGCCAGTCGATCCGAGCGTGTCGTGCCGATCGCCGGCAGCGTCCACGACCGCAATCGCGACCGTGCCGCGATCCACTACCACTACGACGTCGGCAACGATTTCTACCAGCTCTTCCTCGACGAACGGATGGTCTATTCGTGTGCCTATTTCGCCGAGCCACAATTCACGCTCGAGCAGGCGCAGGAAGCGAAGCTGGAACACATCTGCCGCAAGCTGCGGTTGAAACCGGGCGAGCGACTGCTCGACATCGGCTGCGGCTGGGGTGGGCTCATCATGCACGCCGTGCAGCGTCACGGCGTCCGCGCGCTCGGCATCACGCTGAGTGAACAGCAGCGCGCCCTGGCCCAGGCACGGATCGAGGCGGCCGGGCTCCAGGATGTGTGTTCGGTCGAAATCCGCGACTATCGCGACCTCGCCGGCGTCGGGCCGTTCGACAAGATCGCGAGTGTGGGCATGGTGGAACACGTCGGCGTCGATCATCTGCCGGAGTACTTCACATCGGCCTATGGTGCGCTCGTGGCCGGCGGCCTGTTCCTGAACCACGGGATCGTTCAGGTGCTGCAAAAGCACCGCGCCAGCTGGAAAGAGCGGATCGAGGACCGCTTGTGGCGGCGTGATTCATTCATCGATCAGTATGTCTTTCCGGACGGCAAGCTCGGACCGTACGAAGCGGTGGTTGCGTCGGCCGAGAACGCGGGGTTCGAATTGCGAGATGCCGAGAGCTTGCGCGAGCACTATGAGCAAACGTTGCACGAGTGGGTGCGCCGGCTGATGGCGCGGGAGCGTGAGGCAACGGCGCTCGTGGGGCGCCATACGTACCGGACCTGGCGGTTGTACATGACGGCGTCGGAGCACGGCTTCGCGACGGGCCGACTCGGGATCATACAGACGCTGTTCGCGAAGCAGGCCGGCGGCCGCGTGTCGGTGCCGCGAACCCGCGCCGATCTGTATCAGTGATGTATGACACGCCCGCACGGGATGCGGGCGGAACCGTTCGCGCAGGCTCCGGATTGGATGGGCACACCCCTTTCGCCCATCTTCCGGAGTTCAGCATATGCGAATCGCGAGACACCTGGTTTTCACCGCCACGCTGGTCCTGGCGGCTGCATGCGGCAGCTCGACCGCGCCGGCCGGCGGCGGTGGGGGCGGAGGCGGCGGCGGGGGAGGCGGCGGGGGCCCGGTTCCGACGAACGCTGTCGGCGTATCCAACGACCTCTTCTCGCCCGCGAGCATTCAGGTGCCGGTCGGCACGACGGTGACCTGGACGTGGGATCCGTCGGCGATTACCCACAATGTCACGTTCAACGATGGAACGGGCTCGGGGGATCAGGGCGCCGGCGCCGTGTTCCAGAAGACTTTCACCACGGCGGGAACATTCAGCTACCATTGCACTATACATCCAGGAATGACGGGGTCCGTCCTGGTCCAATAGCGGTCACTGCTCCGACGGCGACGTCCGGGCGGACCACTGCGCCGGACGTCGTCGTACTTCGGAGAGTTGAATGAGCATTGGTCTATCGACGGTGATCGCCGCCGTGGCGCTGGCCGTTGCCGCATCCTCCGCTTCCGCGCAGTCGGGCGGTATGGGCGGTGTTGGTGGATTCGGGAGCCTTGGCAATCCGATGAGCCGCGGCAAGACGATCGGCATGAAGCGTGAATCCGGCATCACGGTGCCCGCGCTGGTGAACCCGGTCAACCTGCTGGTCCTGCATCGACAGGAGCTCGGCCTGACGAACCAACAGTTCGAGGACGTGATCGGAATCAAGCGCACGCTCGATTCGACCAACTCGCCGCTGGAGCGGCGCCTCGACTCACTGCAGCGGCTGTTCAAGGGCAGGGATCCGCTGTTTGGCGAGCCCAGCGCCGCACGCCGCGACTCGCTCTCGCGCGCGGAAGCACTCGTCCGCTCGACGCAGGGTGAGCTGCTCGACAACATCGATCCGGCGCGCGACCGCGCCTATCAGCTGCTCAACCTGACGCAGCGCGCGCTTGCGAGGCAGATCGAGGAGAAGGCGGACCAGGAGGCGGAGAAGAAGAAGGCTGGGCGAGAGCGCTAGGCAGGGTCGAGCGACTCAGCTTTCCCTGAGGGCGACGATCGGCGAGATTCGCGCGGCGCGGACGGCGGGGAGCAGCACGGCGATGACGCCGCTCACGAGCAACACCGTCACGGCAACGACGATCGATGGCGGGTCGACCGCTTGCACATCGTGCAGCTGGCTTTGCAGGGCGCGGGCGCCGAGCAGCGCGAGCGGTACCCCGATCGCCAGCCCGATCAGCACCAGTCCCAGCGCGTCGCGCAGCACCATGCGAACGACAGCGCCGCTCCGTGCGCCGAGCGCGACGCGCAGCCCGATCTCGCGGGTGCGCCGGGTGATCGCGTAGGTCATCACGCCGTACAGCCCAACGCTCGCGAGCAGCAGCGCCAGCACGCCGAAGCCCGCGGCGAGCTGCGTGAGCAGCCGTTCCTGCGTGATCGAGTCGCGCATCAACGCCGTCAGCGGATCGATGCCGTCGATGGGCAGGACGGGATCGACGCCCATGATCGCGTGGCGAATCGGTCGTACGAGCGCCGCCGGATTCCCGGCAGACCGGACGATCAACCGCAGCGACCCCGGTTCGCCGACGTTCTTCGGATCTGGTCGATGAATGTACGAGAAGTACACGCGTGGTACGGCCGGTGTCTCGAGCGAGTGATCGCGCGTGTCGGCGAGCACGCCGACGATGCGGAATGACGCCGTGTCGTTCATGTGGATGTACTTATCGACGATCCGCTGCCCGGGGTAATAGAACCTGGCGAACGCCTCATTGACGAGGATCTGTCGGGGCAATGTGGATTCGTCGCTCCGTTCGATGTCACGGCCGGCGAGCAGCGTGCCGCCAATCGTGTGGACGTAGTTCGGGCCGACGTTGTCATACGCGACCGACGTGTCGGTCACGGAGCGGGCGACGAATCCCGGAATCTCGATGGTCGTGCCGTTTTCCGTGCCCGAGAAGATCCCGTTCTCGGAGAACGTCACGCCAGCGACGCCCGGAATGGCGGCAATACGGTCGCTCAGCTCGTGAATGAGCGTGGCGCGACGCGAACCGGTATACCCGCGCGAGATCACATCGACATCCGCGATCACCAGATGATCGCGGTCCATGCCAACGTCAGTCGTCTGAACGTGGCGCAGACTGCGCACGAGCATCGCCGAGCCGATCAGGAGCACGGCCGACAACGCGACCTGACCGGCAATGAGCAGCTGCCCAAGCGGCACGCGCTGACCGCGCGGTCCGAGTCCGCCGCCGGCGGCCGACGCCGCCGTGGCGCGCATCGACGATGCGAGATCGACGCGCGAGGCACGGAGCGCCGGCGCGAGGCCGAAGAGCGCGACGGCGCCGACCGAGACGGCGACGGTGAACGCGAGCACGCGCCAATCGAGCGCGAGCCCGATCGGCAGGTGCCCGCCGTCAGCGACGAGTGCGAGGAGCGCGCGGCTCCCCCACCAGGCCAGGAGCAGGCCGACGGCCGCACTGATCGCGGCGAGCAGAGCACTTTCCGTGAGGAGCTGCCGCGCGATTCGGGCTCGATCTGCGCCGAGCGCCAGTCGCACCGCCATCTCGCGACCGCGCGCGATCGCCCGGGCAAGCAGCAGATTGGCAACGTTCGCGCAGATGATGCAGAGCAGCAG
>Ga0134126_10010164_pt1 | contig 11865 bp, 11 predicted proteins | sample KB31752_FD_96881 | JGI IMG/M metagenome (GOLD analysis project Ga0134126, IMG submission 96881) | Terrestrial soil microbial communities with excess Nitrogen fertilizer from Kellogg Biological Station, Michigan, USA - KB3-175-2 | ecosystem: Environmental > Terrestrial > Soil > Unclassified ...
CGCCGCGGCAGAAACCAATCCTTCTTGGGATTGCGATAGAGCTCAACGATCTGGTCGATATATTGCTCATCGCCGATGAAGGCGAAGGGCGCAATCAGCGCGCCGGTGCTGACGCCGGTGACTGCGGCGAAGGTGGGACGCGCCATCGGCCCCGTGACGGTCGACCAGCCCTGCAGCACGCCGGCACCGAATGCGCCCCAATCACCGCCGCCGGAGATGACGAGGATGTCGACGATGGGCGGTGCCGCTGCGGCATGGTCCGCATAGGCGTCATAGCGGCGCTTGACCCAAGAAATATTGCGCGTGACGAGGGCCTGGCGCTCAACATCCGCGCTCTGCTCATCCTGTCGTCGCTCCGCCGCGAGCTCGCTCGCCGAGCGCGGCAAGCGCGGAACCGGCGAGCCAAAGCAACCGCCAAGGATGAACGCACCCAGCAAGAGCGATGCCGAGAGCGCTCCGCGCCGGCCGTGCGTCAGGCGCTTTCGGCCGACGCGTCTACGGCGTTTCCCCGAGAGTGCGCGCAGGCTGCCCGAGACGCGGCGAAACCCTCGGGCTGCGGCATCCAACGCGTTCACGGCATGCGCCGACATGTCGATCATCGCCCGTCGCGTCCGGCGTGACCGCCGGCGGATTCGCCGCGCGGTGCCAGTATGGCTGCGATCCTGCAACCGCCGGGGTGACGCGTGTATCGGAGAAAAGCCGGAGAAACGCCGGCGAGACGGTCTCGCGTCCCCCTAGTGAAACAGCGGACGCGGGCCTCTCAGGGAGATCGCTGCCGCCGGCCGCTGCTCCTCAGGCAGCGTAGCTTCCGATGCGCATCAGCCGCGCCGAACGTTCCTCGAGTTCGGCGAGTTTGAACGGCTTTTGCAGCAGGTCATCGGCGAGGTGGCGGCCGTCCTCGGCGCTGATGATCCCGGCATCGGCGCCGACGATCATGATCTTTGTCGCCGGCCAGCTGGCGCGCGTCAGCTTGGCGAGCGCAATGCCATTGACGCTGCCCGGTAGGCGGATGTCAGTGATCATGAGATCGACGCGAGATTCTGCGAGGTGGTGGAGCGCGGTCGCCGCGTCGGCGGCGGTCAGCACCTGATAGCCGCGGTCGCCGAGCACTTCGGCCTCGGCGTTGCGGATGCGGTCATTGTCTTCCACCAGCAGAATCACCCGATCGCATCGCTCGCCGCGATAGATCCCCATGACGCGATCTCCCCCTTGAACTGGTGTCCGGACCGCGCTCCCGCTGCGGCCGGGCCGGCGCACAGGTCAATCATACGGTGTAGCATCGTGCTGTGGGAGATAAATCCGAATGGTCGTGCCTCTCCCGATCTCGCTTTCGATATGTGTCGTGCCGCCGGCATGTCGAGCGAATGCACGGACTTGAGAGAGTCCAAGACCGGTGCCGCGATCCGGCGCCTTGGTGGTGAAGAACGGCTCGAAGCAATGTTTGAGCACATCGTCGGTCATGCCTTCGCCGCTATCCTGCACCGCGATCACGACATAGCGGCCCGGCGCCAGATGCGGACGATCGAGCGCTTCCGGACGCATCGTCATGTTTTTTGTCGCCACGACGACGATGCCGGCTCCTTCTATCGCATCGCGCGCATTGGCGATGAGATTGAGCAACGCGACCTGCAGATAGCCGGGATCGACGGCGGCGGCGCCGTGCGTCGCGGTCAGCTCGAGCTGAAACGTCACATGCTCGCCCGCCGTCGCCCGCAGGATCGGCGCGATATCCATGATGAGTTGATTGACATCAAGCCGCTCGGCCGGCGGTCGATGGCGCACATTGTTCAGAAGCTGCTCGATGATCTGCCCGCCCTTGATGGCGGCATCGCCCGCCTCCTCGGCGCGACGCCGCACCGCCGCAGGGTCGTGCGCGCTGCGCTCGATCAGCCGGAGATCGGCGAGGAACGCCGCCACCAGATTGTTGAACTCATGCGCAACATTGGCCGCGATACGGTCGAGCGCGTCGAGCGCCATGTCGCGGGTGGCGACCTTGTCGGTGAGGCCCGCCTCGGCGCGCTTGATGGCATTGATGTCGATGCACGAGCCGATATAGCCAAGGAAGGCGCCATCTGCGGCGAAGCGCGGCACGCCGGTGTCGAGGATCCAGCGATATTCGCCATCGGCGCGGCGCAGCCGGTACTCCATGCGAAACGGCAAGCGCCGGTCGAAATGCGATATATAGATGTCGACACAGCGATCGCGGTCGCCGGCATGGACGCCCTCCGCCCAGCCCTCGCCGTGCTCCTGCTCGAGCGTGCGGCCGGTGAATTCGAGCCAAGGCCGGTTGAACCAGGTGCAGAGCTTGTCGGTGCCGGCGACCCAGATCATCACCGGCGCCGTATCCAGCAGGCGCTGGAAGCGTGATTCGGCGTCCTTGTCGGTGGCTTGCCCGGTCAATCCATCCCCCAACCGAAACGCGACGCGCCCGTGCGGCAGTGAACGTCGAATCTAGACGACATCGCCGCGGCGCGCAGGACTATTTGAGACTCTACCCCTTCGCATCCGCTTCGCCGACCCTCGATTTAGGGTGTTTCACCGATGCTCGCCGTGACCGGCGCGACCATATCATCGCGGCATGACAATTAAACCTCGCGCGTTTCTGCTGCTGTGGACGGCCTTGGCCTTCGCGGCAGTGGCACCCTCCCCGCTCCCGGCGCAGACCTCGACGCAAACGCAGCAGGATCTCAAAAAGAGCTGCAACGCCGAGGCCAAGGCACAGAAGCTCAAAGGCGACGCGCGCAAGAGTTTCCTCAATGACTGCCTGAGCGGCGCGGCCGCCGGCGGCACGCAGAGCCCGTCGCAGAGCACGGCGCAAGCGCCGGCAAAATCGCCGAGCCAGGCGCCCTCGTCCGGCACTTCGCAACCGGCCAAGCCCTCGGGGCAGCAGACCGCCGCCGCGCCGAGCGCCGCCGGGCAGTTCACGAGCGAAGGCGACGCGCACCGCCGCTGCCCGAGCGACCGCGTCGTCTGGGCCAACACGGCGTCGCACATCTATCACTATGGTGGGACCAAGGATTACGGCAACACCAAGCAAGGCGCTTACATGTGCCAGCAGGATGCCGACCGTGCAGGATTCCGCGCCGCGAAGAACGAAACCGCGCCGGCGAAATAGCGGGGCGCTGGCCGCCGATCTCCTCGCCGTCCCGGTCGTCGTCGCTGTGATAGCCGGCGCCGGTCCGGCTTTCGCGCGCGATGTCTACGAGTATCGCGTCGAGCATCCGAAATACGGCGAGATCGGTACTTACACCAACATCATCGACACATCCGGCGGCCGCACCGAAGTGCATTCGGAGCTGCACATCGTCGTCAAATTCCTTGGCATCACCGTCTATCGCGAGCAGGCGGATCGCGACGAACAGTGGCGGCAGGATCGCCTCGTCTCATTCCACGGCATCACCGTGACGAATGGCGATACGCTCGCCATCAAGGGCGAGGCGCAAGGCGATCGCTTTCTCATCACCTCGCCCACCGGCACGGTGGCGGCGCCGTCCGACATTCACCCGTCCAATCCCTGGTCGCTCTCGATGATGCGCGGCGACACCATCATGTCGACCAAGACCGGCCGCATCTTTCGCCCCCACGTCAGCATCGACGAGGTCGACCGCATGACGCCGCAGGGACGGGCGGTGCGCCTTCGTCATTTCGAAGTGGTGACCGACAAGCGCGAGCAGGTGTGGTTCGATGCGCGTGGCGTGCCCGTGGAATTCAGCACGGAGAAAGACGGCACACCGATCTATTTCGTGCTGACCAACAGCCGCTGACCGGCGCGGTCAGAAGGTCAGACGCAGGCCGAGCTCGGCGGAGTTCGTGCGGATGCCCCCTTGCCTGAGCGACGAGGTGGCGCCGGCGGCCGTCTCGACGAGGCGCACGGTATCGGTGGCGAAATAGCGATAGCCCAGTGTCCAGGTCAGATGCGAATTCATGGAATAGGCGAGACCCGCCATCGCCTGATAGGCCAGCACGGTCTCGTTCCCGCCCAGCACGAAATCGCCGGCCGCGGTCGAGTTGTTGCTCTCGACCCGCGCTGCGCCGACGCCGGCGCCGATATAGGGCCGCAGATGCAGGATCGTATAAGGGATCTCGAAATAGGCGTTGACCATTCCCGTCGCGATCTTGGCATGGCCCGAGGTCGGCGTGGAAACGCCGGCGATGGTCGTGCTCTGGATGTCACTCTGGCGATAGCCACCCTCGGCCTCGATGCGCAGCCCGACGATGCCGATGCTGAGCCCGACCGCGCCGAGAACGCTGTAGCCGGTCTTGAGGTTGGCCTTCGCCGCGTCCGAGCCCCATGACTCCGGAAAAAGCGCGCCGCCCGTCGCCGAGACATAGAGCCCGCTCTGCGCCCAGGCCTGGCTCGAGACCAGCCCGCAAAAAATGCCCGCCAACAGGCCGAGCCACCGCGCACCGTGCATGATCGCTGCCCCTTATTGGAACCGACAAGCGCCGGTGCATAGCGTGTTGTAAGGATTGGGCATTCCCCAATTGGTGCCGGCCTCTTGCACGCCCCAGCTGCCGTTCGTCGCGGTGACGCTGCTGTTGTAGACGGGAACGCCGCCGGCCGTCGTACTGCCGGACATGCCGTCGTCGGAATGAGCGGCGCAGGCGGCCAATGCCAGCATGGCGGCGCCGGCCATCATCCATTGGGCCCATTGGATTTTCGTCATATCGCACCCCATCGCGGGCGGCACGCCCGCTCGAATCCTGTAGATGACCGATGTTCGCCGCCGCGCCGCGGCCGAACAATCCAGGATTTCCCGCATTCCGCGACGCGGTCCGGCTGAGGCGCCGGGCCGCCGGGGCTAGGCCACGGTTTTGAGCAGCGCTCTGAAGATGGCGGCGAGCGGCATCACCGTCAGCACCAGGGGAAGTGCCGGCACGACGACGGTAAGGAGCAGCGCGATGATGTCATTGCGATCGATCGGCACCAATCGGCCGCGGCGCACGACTTCGTAGCTGTTGGCAAGATCGGCCAGCGATTGGATGTCGCCGGTACCGAGCAGCGGCTCGGCCGCGGGTGCCTCGCCGTCGAGCCATTTCCGCTGAAAGGCCTGTGTGTAGGTCGTCGCGAGGCTGCCGTACTGCATGAGCCCCTCATGCTTCAGATGGAACAGCGTCGGGACGAAGATCAGCAGCGGACCGACAAAGATCACCAGACCCACCGCGGCGAGCGTGACATAGGTGATCCAGTAATCCTCGAGCCTGGCGCCGGCGAAGATGATCTGCTCGGCGATTTCCGCCGACAGCACGGCGCTCAAGGCGAAGAGCAGCAGGCCGAACGGCACGGTGGCGCGGCCAAGGAACGAGAGCCCGCCGGAGCCGTCCGGATGCGAGGGCGTCAGCGCCAGCTCGAGCCCGGTCAACTGCCACAAAAAGCGCGACCAGACGAGAAGCCGATAGACCCAGCGCCACAGCAGAAACTGATAGACCGGCAAAGCGACGAACGCATACCACCAGCCGGCCAGCGACAAGCGCCCGCCGGGCCCCGGCTGAAACCAGGTGCTGGTGCCGGTGGCCTGCACGGAGTGGAACAGGAACCAGCACAAAATCACCGTCAGCACGATGAGCGCGACTTCTGCCTGCCGCCAGTCGCGGAAGCGCACGGCGTCGCGAATGATCTCGCGGAACCGCGCGGTATCCTCCGCGCGCACCAGGCCCGACGTGGCGAATTGCCGAACCGCCGGAGCGAGCCGCGCCTCGATCGGGATCTCCGCCAGGATGAGAACCGGGAGCGCGAAGAGAAAGCGGAAATGCGCGGCGAGATCCTTGACGAAGGGGATCGTGCTGCCACTCCAGGCGAGGCCGCCGAGCAAGGACAACAATGCCAACGGGATCCAGCTCAGCGCCGCCAATGCCAGCGCCAACCTCAGCGTCTTCTCGGCCGAGCGCGGCGGTGCGAGATGGACACGCCGCAGCAACTTGTCGCCCGGACCGCCCTCGATGAGCGAGAGCTCGGAAGTGGATGCCGCGCGTTCGAGATCGGCCACCGCCATCCGCGGAAGCTAACCTCGATCGCCGGCACCCAACATCGGGCAAACACCCGACCTCACTCGCCGCGACCCTGGGGCGAGCGCGCGAAATCGGCGAGGCTGACCGCGGGATAGTAGAGCCCTTCCAGCCGGCCGCTCCACCACTGCCCGGTCCGCGCATGCGTCTCGCGGTCGGCAAAGCGCTCATCATAAAGCGCGGCGCGGAGGTATTTTGCTGGGCGCCCGGGGAAGGGATTGACGGCGAGAAGATCGAGAACCGCCGGGCTGCCTCGAAGCAGCGCATGGACGAGGCCCGCGAACCACGGACTCTCCGCCGGCGTGCCGTAGCCCGCCACCCAGATCTGCCAATCGAGCCGTGGCTGATAGGGGATGCACCAGCGCAGCGGCTGCGCCGCCGGTCCGGGGAGATAGCGAAACTCGTAGCGGCGCCAGGTTGCGCCATCATCCGATCCTTCGAGGACGATGGTCGGTCGTGACGTGGTCATGCTGGCGAAGAGGCCGTAGGAATTGACGATGAGCAGCGGCGAGATCGCCTTGCTCCATGCTCCCGCCACTGGCAAGTCGCCTCCCATCAAGGGCTGCCAGAGGCGATCGATAGCGGCCGGCAGCGTGAGCAGCGCCACGGCGGCGGCGCAGATGGTGGCCGGGCGTCCGGTCTGCGGCGCGCCTTGCCGCGCCCGCCGCTCGATGAATGCCGGCACGACGCGGTGAAGTGCGGCGTCGTCGAACAAGAAGAGGCAGAGCAGCATCGTCAGCAGATTGAAAAAATTGTAATTGCCCGTGAGCATGATCACGAGCTGGAACACAAGGATGGCGCTCGCCGCGACAGCGCGCGGGCGGCGCGGCAGCCAGATCAGGAAGACGAGGCCGAGCTCGACGACCAACACGGCGGCCGTCGCCGCGGCAAGAAGCGTGTGCGGCAACTGCGCGGCATACCATGCGAGCGGCGTGGGCAAGGGCTGCGTCCAGAAATGATAATCGAGCGCGGAGAGGCTCCGCCATGTGCGATCGCCGGAGGCGAGCTTCATCGCACCGGCGAGAAAGAGGAAACGGAAGATGAGAAAGCGGTAGAGCCAGACGATGATCCGCGAGCCGGCCGTGAGAAAGATCGCGAGGAAGCCCGCTTCGAGCAGCAGCAAGTCCCATTGATAGGCCATGAAATCCTGCCCTGCATAGACCAGGGACAGGTAAAGCGCGAAGGCGCCGACGAGCGCCGCGCGCTGAGCGATGTTGCAAGTGACGAGAAGACCCAGCAGCGCGCCGATGATCGCGACCGCCAGCAGCGCAGCGTCGCCGGAGGCAAGCCAGAACACCGTGGGCATGCGCCAGAACGCGGCGGCCCCCCAGCCCTGCCGCGCAGCCGCGAGGTAATCGCCGAGCGGCGCGATCCCGGCATGGCCGATGAGGCCGCGCACCTGCACGGCGAGCGAGGCAAAGGCGATGATGTAGATCACGCCGAGGAGACGCAGGAACAGCCAGCTGGCGATCGCGTGGCTCGCTCACCGGCCCGCCGAGCCATGTGGTGACACGGCTCAGACCGCGGCCGAAGACCAAGACTAGCTGGCGAGCGGTCACGAGATGACGGCCTCAGCGCTTCCTGCGCCCCATATCGGCGTCTAGATTGGTCCTGGACATCGCAACGAGGGGCGGCGCGTCAGTCATAGCGATCCGACCCGGCGAGGAGGAAGAGCATGGAGATCCGTCAGCTCATCACCATCGAACATGAGACATGGCAGGAAGCGGGCCGCGCCGTGACGCCGCCCACGCGCAAGGTCGCGGCTTGCGCCGTCATCGCCAACCCCTTTGCCGGCCGGCCGGCGCAGGATGATTTGAGCACGCTGGTCGATCTCTCCGTCGAAGTCGGGACGATCCTGACGGAGCGGGCCTTGCGCGTGCTGGGCGACGCGAAGCCCCGCGCCTACGGCAAGGCGGTGATCGTCGGCAATGCCGGCGATCGCGAGCACGGCGCCGCGATGATCCATGTCCGGCTCGGCCTCGCCATGCGCCGCGGCGTCGGGCGCGGCCTGGCGCTCATTCCCGGCGTCGAGAAAGTCGCCGGTCCCGGCGCCGCCATCGATCTCGTCTTCGGCGATATCGACGATGGCTGGGGCTATGACACCATGGATGCGATGGAAGTCTCGGTGCCCGACGCACCGCGCTCGCACGAGATCGTTCTGATCGTCGGCTTTGCCGCCGGTGGCCGTCCCAACGCCCGGATCAAGGGCGCATCGCAGGAGCAAGTCGCCACGCTCGTCCGCGACCTGCGGAGATAGCGGCGACAACGATCGTCGCCACCAAATGGTGGATGCACCCGGTCTCTGCGGCCCGAGGTGCCGTGCGCGGGCACGATCTTTCGTCACCACGCTCGGCGCGCCGGTGCTATCGTCTCCCGCGATGTTCCGGCGGGCGGGAATAGCGGCGCTGGTGCTAAACCGTCGCCGGGCATGAGCGGGCGGGAATGGGAGGGGGCCGCCGATGCGCAAGGTGCTGTTTCTCTTCGGCCAACTGAGCGACGCCGATATCGCATGGATGGCGCGGATCGGCGAGCGCCGGCGCCTGCGGGCCGAGGAGGTGCTGATCCTCGAAGGGCACCGCTCCGATTGGATCTACATCGTGCTTGACGGGAAGGTGGCCGTGACCATTGCCGGCATCGGCGAGGTCGCCATGCTGGGCGCGGGCGAAATCTTCGGCGAGATGTCCTTCGTCGACGCCATGCTGCCTTCGGCGACGGTGAGCGCCGCCTCGGACCTCGTGCTGCTGGCGGTGCCGCAGCGCGAATTCCGCGATCGCATCGACACCGACCCCGCTTTCGGCTGCCGCTTCTATCGCGCCTTGGCCATGTTTCTTTCCGACCGGCTGCGTGCGGCGACGCGGCGCACGCCCGCCACGGCGCCATCGGCGCCCGAAGCCGCCAATCGGGGAGAGCTTGACGAATTCGTGCTCGATGGCGTGAGCCAGGCCGGCGAAAGATTCGACCGGCTGGTCAAGAACCTGCTCGGCGCCGAAGCGCGATGAGGATGCCATGAGCACACCGCAACCCCTCTTCCGACCGGCAGCGCTGGAGCGGCTGTCGACGCCCGAGCAGCTCGACCGGCTGGTCACGCTGACCTCGATGCGGAGCTGGCTGGCGCTCGCGGCACTCTGCCTCATCATCGCGAGCCTCGGCCTCTGGAGCGTCGTCGGCCGCGTGCCGACGCGCGTCAATGGCCGCGGCATTCTCGTCAGCGTCGGCGGCAGCGTCTATGACGCGATGGCGCCTTCGGCCGGCAATGTCGCCGCGATCAAGGTGCTTCCCGGAGCGATCGTCAACAAGGGCGATGTGATCGCCGAGCTCGTCCAGCCGGCGGCACGCGAGAGCCTCGAGCATGCCCGCCAAGCGGCAGCCGAGTTCAAGGACCAGGAGAACCGCCTCGCCCAGCAGTTTGCCGCGGAGGACGCCGCCCAGAAGGAAAATCTGCAACGCCAGCGCACGGCGCTCAATGGCGTCATCGAGGGTGCCAAGCAGCGCGTCGCCTATTACACCCAGACCCTTGCGTCGATGCAGGAGCTGAGAAGTTCCGGCTTCGTCACGCGCCAGCGCGTCCAGGAGATCGAGCAGGGCCGCCAGCAGGCCGACCAGGATCTCCGCCATGCCGAAAGCGATCTCGTGCGCCTCGATGCGCAAGCGCTCGAAGGCGCCAACCGGCGCCGCGACGATCTCACCAAGGCGCAGATGCAGACGAGCGATGCCGGCCGCCATGTCGACGAGCTGCAAGTGCAGCTCGCCGCGAACTCTGTCGTCACTGCGCCGGTTTCCGGCCGTGTCACCGAGATCAAAGCGTCCGAAGGAGCGGTGGTGCGGCCCGGCATGCCGGTCGCCAGCGTGCAAAGCGGCGACCGCGGCCTCGAGCTCATGCTCTACATCCCGCCCGAGCACGGCAAGAAAGTAAAGCCCGGCATGCCGGTCCGCATCGCGCCGATCACCGTCAAGAAAGAGGAATTCGGGACGATGCTCGGCGAGATCGTCTCGATCTCCGATTTCCCCGCGACGCCCGAAGGCATGCAGTCAGTGTTGCAGAACAGCGAGCTGGTGCGGGACTTCATGGCGCAAGGGCCGCCCTATGCGGCGCGCGTGCGGCTCTTCAGCGCCGAGCATGGTCCGGGCCAATATCGCTGGACCTCGGGCGACGGGCCGCCCGTCCTCATCACCGCCGGGACGCTGGCGGATGCGCGCGTGACGGTGCGCGAGAGCCGTCCGATCACGCTGGTGGTGCCGCTCTTCAAAGAGCTGATCGACTCAGGCCCGTAGCCGCCGATGGCCGTCACCGACACCAAACCGGCATCGTCGGCGCGAGAGGCGATCGCGGCATGGCTGCAATGGCGGCCGGAGATGCGACGCCGCGCGCCCACGATCCTGCAGATGGAGGCGCTCGAATGCGGCGCGGCAGCGCTGGCAATGGTGCTGGCCCATCACGGCCGCCATGTGCCGCTCGAGGAGCTGCGCCTCGCCTGCGGCGTCTCGCGTGACGGCAGCAAGGCCAGCAACGTGCTGAAGGCGGCGCGGCGCTATGGCCTCATCGCACGCGGCTTCCGCCGTGACGTCGGTGAATTCGCCGACCTTCCGCTTCCCGCCATCATCCATTGGAATTTCAATCACTACGTCGTCCTCGAAGGCTTTGGCCGCCGCGGCGCCTACCTCAACGATCCCGCCGAAGGTCCGCGTGTTGTCGGCATGGCGGAGTTCGGCGACTCCTTCACCGGCGTCGTCCTCACTTTCGAGCCCGGGTCGGAGTTCACGCGAGGTGGCGCGCCGCCGCGCCTCGCCGCTGCCTTGGCGCCCTTTTTGCGCGGGACGAAAGAGGCGCTCGCCTTCATCGCCATTGCCAGCGTCGCCCTCTTCGTTCCGGGCATCGCGATACCGGCCTTTTCGCGGATTTTCGTCGACGACATCCTGATCGGCGAGTTCCGCGACTGGCTTTACCCGCTGCTGCTCGGCATGGCGATCGCGGCGGGTTTGCGCGCCGGGCTCACCCTCTTGCAGCAGCGCAGCCTCATGCGCTTGGAGCAAAGGCTCGGTCTCGGCCTCAGCGCGCGTCTGCTCTGGCACGTGCTGCGCCTCCCCATCGAGTTCTTCGGCCAACGCTATCCCGGCGACATCGTCGACCGCGTCGCCGCCGCCGACCGCATCGCCACGCGCATTTCAGGCCAGCTCGCCACCAATGCGCTGAGCGTCGTGGCCCTCGTCTTCTATGCCGCCGTCATGACGGCCTATGATCTGACGCTGACCGCGCTCGCCATCGCCATTGCCCTCTTGAACATCGTCTTCCTCAAGACCGTCACGCGGCGGCGCGGCGAGCTCAACCGGACGCTCGTCGTCGATCATGGCCGCATCTACGGCACGACCGTCGACATGATCCAGACCATCGAAAGCCTCAAGGCGGCCGGCCTCGAGCAGGAGGCGTTCGCACGCTGGGCAGGTTTCCAGGCGAAGCTGCTTGGCACGCGACAGGGCCTCGCCGTCTATAGCGGTCTCACCAGCATCCTGCCCACCTTGCTCGACGGGCTCGCCACCGCCGCCATCCTCGGCATCGGCGGCTTCCGCGTCATGGGGGGCGCCATGACGGTGGGCACGCTGGTCGCCTTCCAGAGCCTCATGGCGAGCTTCATGGCGCCGATCGGGCGGCTGGTGAATCTGGCGGGATCGCTGCAGGCGATCCGCGCCGATCTCGACCGCGTCGGCGATGTCATGCGCTATCCCGTCGATCCCCGCGCTGAACGTCATTCACCGGCGGAGGCGGGCGAGGTCGCGCGCCTCTCCGGGCTGCTCGAGGTCGATGGCGTCACCTTCGGCTTCAACCCCTTCGATCCGCCCCTCATCGAGGACTTCTCGCTCCGC
>Ga0134126_10010165_pt1 | contig 11865 bp, 2 predicted proteins | sample KB31752_FD_96881 | JGI IMG/M metagenome (GOLD analysis project Ga0134126, IMG submission 96881) | Terrestrial soil microbial communities with excess Nitrogen fertilizer from Kellogg Biological Station, Michigan, USA - KB3-175-2 | ecosystem: Environmental > Terrestrial > Soil > Unclassified ...
CGGATGCCCACCCGTTCGACCACGACGTCGTGGTAGCGCTCGACCAATTCGGCCTCATCGACCAGGTCGCCGGACGCGGTGTCGTACCAGCCCGGCGTCGGGTCGTCTTCCCACTTGATCAGCCCAGTGGTCCAAGCCAATTCGAGGACACCGGCGGCCGACAGTTCGTTGTCGACCTCCATCTCGAAGCGGGTCCGTGACGAGCCGTACGGGCCGAGTTCGGCGCCACCGACGATGACGACCAACTCCGACGGGTCGAGGTCGAGGTGGTCCCACGCCGGCGCAGGCGCCGGGTTGAAGCCCCGCGGCGGCGACGGCAGCGCGGCGATGGTGCCTTCGTCCGCCTCGTCATCATCGACAGTAGCTTCGGACGTCATCTCCTCGCGGGCCTTGGCCGCCAGCTCGGCCATGTCGATCTCGACGTCGCCGAGACCGCCGGTGAAGTCCACCTTGATCGGCGTTGTCGCGGCGACCGCACGGGACTCGATGCTGCAGAGCCCGAGCAGCATGTCGGCCATCTCGTCGGTGGAATACGTTGTCACACCGGCTTCTTCGACCGCGCTGACGATGGCGTCGTTGTGGCCCATCAACCCGGTGCCGCGAGTCCAGCCGATCAACGCGTGCGCCAGGCTGACGCGCTGCGCCCACGACGACTCGGCGCCCCACCGGGTCACCACGGCGTCCAGCGCCGACTTGGCCTCACCGTAGGCGCCGTCGCCACCGAACATGCCGCGGTTGGGCGAGCCCGGCAGCACCACGTGCAGCCTCGAGGCGATATCGCGCTCGGCGCCGATCTTCGACAGGCCGCCGATCAGTCGCTGCACCGCCCACAGCAGCACCTTCATTTCCATCTCCGAGCGCGAGCCGGCCTCGGACAGGTCGCCGACCACCCGCGGCGCTGCGAACGGGAACAGCAGCGTCGGGACGTGGGCGTCCTTGATGTGAATCGACTGCGGCCCAAGGTTTTCGGACTGCTCGTTACCGATCCACTCCGCGAGTGCGTCGATGTCGGAGTAGGACGCCATGTTGGCCGCCACCACCCACAGGGTGGCGCCGAAGCGGGCGTGGTCGCGGTACAGATTGCGGTAGAACGCCAACCGGTCGTCGTCGAGCTTCGACGTCGTGGCGATGACGGTGGCACCGCCGTCGAGCAGCTTGCCGACCACCGACGCGGCGATCGAGCCCTTCGACGCGCCGGTCACCACGGCGACTTCGGCGTGGAACGGACCGTTGTCCGGGTTTTCCGCGCCGGCTGCGATCCGTCCGTACAGCGATGCGTGGATCTGACGTCCGGCGGCCAAAGCCCTGCCCTGCCACCAGGTTGCCTGCGTCGCGACGACGTGGCCGGCGCCCTCGAAGCGCTCCGCGAGCCGCGCCCAGTCGGCGTTGGCCTCGTCTTCGTCGATCAGCCAGAGCTTGACCAGATCCTCGCGGGCGCTGGCCCACCGGTCGTCGAACACGACGGCCTTCTTGGCGTCGAATGTCGGGGCCACCAATCGCGGCCAGTCGGAGCCGAGTTCGGTGGTGACCAGGTCGACCAGCTCGGCGTCGGTGGCGGCCGGCGGCACGCTGACCTTTTCGTCGAGGCCCAGTTGACCCAGTACCAGACGGGCCGCCGAGGCGAGCACGCCGTCGCGGCCGGTGATCTGGTCGGTGAACTCGCTCAATGCGGCGGCGTCGACGGTCGCACCGCCGGCTGCACCGCTGGACGGCAGCGCGACCGCGATGCCCCGGCGGGCCGCCACGGACGTGACAGCGGCGTCGATGACGCTGTCGACCGCGGCGGCATCCGCCAGCGCACCTTCGTGGAGGTTGCCCAGCGAGCCGCCACGGACGCTGGTGCCCTCACGAGTTCCGAGTGCCACCTCGACGGTGACGTGCTTGACCCAGCCGTCGCCGAGCTCCCAGGTCTTGGTCACCCGTTCGGCGATCGCGGCGGGCCGCTTACCGGTCGGGCCGAGGATCGTGCGTAGCTGGTCATTGATCGCGTCGGAAAGCACTGGGCCGTAAGGCTTGTAGGTGCGGGCCAACTTGGTCACCTGCGCCCGCAGCCCGGCCAGGTCGGCCTCGGCCGCGCCGTCGATCGCGCCCAGGTTCAGCTCCGAACCCAGGTCAACCAGCAACTGGTTACGTCGCGACGAGGCGCCGTCGGTGATGGACTCGATGGAGTCCAGCTCCTCGATCTGGTCGATGCGCATCTTGGCCGACAGCGCGATCAGCGCCAGCGTGGCGTCGGCGGCGTCGAACCCGATGTCGTCGGGACGTGGAGCACCCGACGGAGCCACGGCGGCAGCCGGGGCGACGGCGGGGGCGACATCAGGACTGGGTGCGCCTTCGGACGCGACAGCGTCGGACTCTCCGGCCTCCTCGAGAACGTCCTCCGGCTCGGGGTCGGTGTCGGTGGCGAACAGCACCGCGGCGTCGCGCTCGGCATTGAGCACTTCGACTGTGCTGTGGGCGTATTCGGCCAACTTGAGCGTGTTGGTAGCCAGCCCGGCGACGGTCGGCGCCGACTTCACGCCGATCTCGACGAACCGCTCCACACCCAGACCGCCTGCCGCCTCTTCGGTGAACAGCAGATCCTGGGTCTCGATCCAGCGCACCGGGCTGGCGAACTGCCAGGCCAGCAACTCGATGATCACGGTGCGCGCCAGGTCGAACGGGCGCTCGTTGCGCCAGTAGTCGTAGTTCTCGAGGATCTCGTCGAGCGGCTCGGCCGGCACCAGGTCCCGAATCTCCTGGATGAAGTCGCGGTCCAGGCTGAACGGCCGCGGCACCAGGTTCGGGATGTAGCGCCCGATGATCACCTTGGGGTCTTTACCCCGCGGCATCGCCCGCTCCAGCGAGCGGCGGAACTCGGCGACACCGACCCGCAGCACCTCCGAGTGGAACGGCACGTCGATACCCGGCACCAGGATGAATGACCGCTTACCGCCGGAGATTTCGCGACGGCGCTCCACCTCGGCCTCGAGCTCTTCCAACCCGCGAACCGTGCCGGCGATCGCGTATTGCGAGCCGCGCAGGTTGAAGTTGACGATCTGCAAGAATTCGCCGGTGCGGCGCGAGACCTCGTCGACGAATTCTGGAACGTCGGCGTCGTCGAGATCGATCTGCGACGGGCGGATTGCGGCCAGCCGGTAGTTGGATCGGCCCAACTCGTCACGCGGGACGATGTCGTGCATGTTGGATCCGCGCTGGAACACCGTCTCCAGCAACGCTTCCAGGCCATAGACGTCGCTGACACAGGCCAGTGCCGTGTACTCACCGACGGAGTGGCCGCAGGCGATCGCGTCCTCGACGAAGGCACCCTGCTCGCGCATCTCGGCGACCTGCGCCGCGGCCACGGTGGCCATCGCGACCTGAGTGAACTGCGTCAGGTACAGCACCCCCTCGGGGTGTTGGTAGTGCACACCGCTGGCGATCAGGCTGGTCGGGTTGTCCCGCACCACGTGCAGGATCGAGAAGCCCAGGGTCTCGCGGGTGTACTTGTCTGCGTCGTCCCACACCTTGCGGGCGGCCTTGGAGCGGGCGCGGACATCCATGCCCATGCCCTTGTGCTGAATGCCCTGGCCGGGGAACGCGTAGACCGTCTTGGGCGAGGCCAGCCGCGCCGTCGCCGACATCACCAGGTCCGAGCCGATGCGGGCCGCGACCTCGAGAACCTCTGCGCCCTGGTCGATTCCGACCCGGTCGACGCGGAAGTCCACCTCGTCACCCGGCCGCACCATGCCCAGGAAGCGGGCGGTCCAGCCGATCAGCCGGGCCGGCGGCCGGGCCTGGCCGTCGGTGGCGGTGACCACGTGTTGCGCGGCGGCCGACAGCCACATGCCGTGCACGATCGGCCCATCCAGACCCGCCAGCAGCGCGGCGGCCCGGTCGGTGTGGATCGGGTTGTGGTCACCGGACACCACCGCGAACGGCCGCATGTCGACCGGCGCGGTGAGCGTGACGTCGCGACGGCGACGCCGCGGGGTGTCGGTGGCGTTCTCGGACACCGCGCCACCGGCCCGCAGCGGGTCGGTCAACTCGGCGGGCCCGGTGCGGCCACGGATCGCGAACCGCTCCTCCATGGTGGCGAGCACCGTGCGGTCGGCTGTGGTACCAGAGGCCACCGTCACCGAGATCGGGACGACCCGGCCGACCTCGGTGTCGATGGCCACCGAAGCCGTTGCAGTGACGGTCAATTCGGCCGGCACCTTGGGCAGCGCGGCAACCAGGTGGGCGGCATGGTCCAGGTGCACCAGGCTCAGCAGGCCCTCGACGACCGGGACGCCGGCACCGGTAACAGCGGACCCGACGGCCGCGAAGACGGCCGGCCAGCAGCGGCCGACCAGAGCGTCGGGCACGGTGGTCAGGGTCGGCGCCAGTGGCTCACCGAAGATCGCGGTGACACCGGTGTGATCGGCGACCCGCTCGGGGTCCCATTGCACGGTCACGGTCGCGGTGCCGTTGTGCACCCGGGGCAGCGTCTCGGGGCTGTCCGCGCCGGCGGCGATCGCGAGCACCGAACGCATGGCCTCGATCGCGTCCTTGGTACGAATCACCGGAATCGCGCCGTCAATTGTGTTGGGCGGCAGGCTGAATCGGATGTCGATCCACACTCCGGCGATCGGCACGCTGAGCACAACCTGGTCGTCCTCGACCTGCAGGCGTGCCCCGGTCGACGAGTGGGTGGCTTGCGGCACTTCGGGTCCACTGAAATCACCGTGTACCTGCCAGTCGGCAGGGTCGGCGATGCGGTGCACTGGGTTGGTCGCAACGCGGCCGGCCCACAACACGTCGGGCGCGTCGAGCACGGTGGCCAGCGGCCCACGCACGTCGATGCGACCCTGCCGCCGCGCGGTGACCCGGGTCGGGGTGGCGCCGCCGGCGATCACGTCGTCGATCGCGGCCTGCTCGAAGCGGTCGAGTAGGTCGCCGACGGGCTCGTCGAGCCGGGTGATGCCGGCGACCGCTGCGGTGCCGGGGATGATGCAAACCTGGTCGGCGTCGTAGCGGGCGTCGTGGGCCTGCCACAGCGAATCGCTGCGCCACCAACGGCGCACGTCCTTGTCGATCACCGGCACGAAGTTCACCGGCTTGCCCGGCGTCTTGCACTGCGTGACGAAGAACGGCACATCGGCCGGGTGCAGTTGCACGGTCTCGGCGTCCGGGTAGCGAGCGAGCAGCGCGGCGATCGCCTCGTCGGGACGTTCCAGCAGATCGGCGTCGGCGAATAACGTCTCGATCGGCCCGGAGTCCTGCGGGTGCAACCGCGCCTCGGCGCGCTTCAACATCTGCTCGAATCGCTCGACCCAGGTGTCGGCCAGCCACGGGCTGCCCGGAGCCGCCGTGTCCGCGGTGCTGTCGCCGTCGCCAATGGCCAACTCGACGTAGCGCTGCAGCCACTGCAGGTAGGTCATCTCGCCGACGTCGCCGAAGTAGGGCTTGGCGGTGTTGGCCATGGCCGCGATGATTTCGTCGCGGCGCTCGGCGACCGCGTCGGCATCACCCGCGACCTCGTCCAGCAGCCGGCCGCACCGCGAGGCGCTGTTGTCGATCTCGTGGATGTCCGCACCCAGCTGGCTGCGGCTGGAAGCCATGCCGCCCTGGGCTTTTCCGGCGCTGATCCAGTGATCGGTGCCGTTGGTTTCAACCAGCATCCGCTTGACCGACGGCGAGGTGGTGGACTCCAGCGTCGCCATCGCCGCGGTGCCGACCAGGATGCCGTCGATCGGCATCAGCGGGAAGCCGTACGACTCGGCCCAGCGCCCGGACAGGTACTCGGTGGCCCGCTCGGGCGTGCCGATGCCGCCGCCGACGCAGACGGTGATGTTGGGACGCGAGCGCAATTCCGAGTAGGTAGCCAGCAGCAGGTCGTCGAGGTCTTCCCACGAGTGGTGGCCGCCGGCCCGCCCGCCCTCGATGTGCATGATCACCGGCTTGGTCGGCACCTCGGTCGCGATGCGGATGACCGAGCGGATCTGCTCGACCGTGCCGGGCTTGAACACCACGTGGCTGATGCCGACGTCGTTGAGCTCGCCGATCAGCTCGACGGCGTCTTCGAGGTCCGGGATGCCGGCGCTGATCACCAGGCCGTCGATCGCCGCGCCGGACTGACGCGCCTTCTGCACCAGCCGCTTGCCGCCGACCTGCAGCTTCCACAGGTACGGGTCGAGGAACAGCGCGTTGAATTGGTACGTGCGTCCGGGTTCGAGCAGGCCGGCGAGTTCCTCGATGCGGTCGTTGAAAATCGGTTCGGTGACCTGTCCGCCGCCCGCGAGTTCGGACCAGTGCCCCGCGTTGGCCGCGGCGGCGACGATCTTGGCGTCGACGGTGGTCGGGGTCATGCCCGCCAGCAGGATCGGTGACCGGCCGGTGAGCCGGGTGAACTTCGTCGAGAGCTTGACCCGCCCGTCGGGCAGGGCGACCACCGACGGCGCATAGGTCGACCATGGCCGAGCCACCTCGGGAACCGCACCGACGGTGAACAGGTTGCGCTGGCCGCCACGGGTTGCCGCCGGCACGATGCCGACCCCGAGTCCGCGGATGACCGGGGCCGTCAGGCGGGTGAGGATATCGCCGGGACCCAGGTCGAGAATCCACCGGGCGCCGGCCTCGTGGACCTGGATTACCTCGTCGACCCAGTCGACCGGCTGGACCAGGATCGCCTCGGCCATCGCGCGGGACAGCTCGACGTCGATGCCCACCTTTTCGGCCCACTCGCCGACGATGTCGATGCTGTCGGCGAGCCGCGGCGTGTGGAAGCCCACCTCGACCTGGACCGCGTCGAAGACCGGCGCGAAGACGTCGCCGCCGCGGATCTTGTTCTTACGGTCGGCTTCTTCCTTCTCGGAGATCTGCTTGCAGTAGAGCTCGAAGCGCGAGAGCTGCTCGGGGGTGCCGGTGATGACGACGGAGCGCCGGCCGTTGCGGATCGACAGGACGGGCGGCAGGACGGTGCGGACGTCCTGCGAGAAGTCTTCGAGGAGCCGGTAGATGCGCTCGGGGTCGGCGTTGCTGACCGACACCATCGGCGAACGATCACCGAGCACCGAGATCCCGCGGCGGCGCGCCACCAGCGTGCCGGCCGCGCCGATCAGCTGCGCCATCGCCAGCAGCTCGATGTCGCGCGCTCCCGCCGCCTTCAGGGCCTCGACGGCGAGGATGCCCTGCGAGTGCCCGACCACGGCCACGGGCGGCGTAGCCACCAGGTCCATGCCCTGGCGGGCCAGCGTGCGGATGGCGGCGATCTGCGTCAAAAGCACGCCGGGCAGCGAGACCGCCGCCGAGGTCAGGTGCTTTTGGGACGGAACCGGGTCTTCGTCGGCCAGCGCGCGCACCCAGCGCAGCGGCTCGAAGCCGATCGGGCGCACGACGACGAGCTCGTCGGCCAGCGGCTCGAGCAGCAGGTCCGCCTCACCGGCCAGCGTCGCCAGCTCGGATTCGATACCGGACGACGACACCAGCTCTTCCAGCGTCTCCAGCCACGCGCCCCCCTGCCCGCCGAACGCGACCGCGTAGGCCTCGCCGGCCGTCAGACGATCGACCAGAGCGTGGTCCGCGGCGATTCCGTCGCGGTCGGCGGACACTCGATGGTGCTCATAGATCGTCACGTCTGTATCTCCCTAAAAGGCGCTCGTCCGCCACATGCCAGAGCCGCGCTGCCCCGTAAATACCGTCAAGAACCCGACTGGCCCCCGGTCCAACCTGGCCGTGGCTTGGCCGACCCGGCTTCCGCGGGTCGCGCCAAAAGGGCGTCATCGGATGCACTAAGAGTGTCATAAGAAATTGGGAGGTTTCCGGGGGAAATTGGTTACTGGTGAGTTCTACGCGCGAGTAATGGTGGGCTGGGTAACACTCCGCTCAAGGGGCATTCGTAGCGTCCGGACCAAACCTGCTGCGTGCGGGCGGTTACGGTCGAGTAGCTATAACTGCGCAGATCAAGGCAGTATTGTTACCCAATCGTTATCTGGAAATTTTGCACGATATCGAGCGTCTCGGTCCGACGCCGACGAGACCGCGCGGTACGACTGTTGCGGATCCGTCCGATCGCGCCGCCGGCGAGAGTTTGCTGGCAACTTACTCTGGAGTCAGCTCCGGCCCAGCGCCTGCGCGGTCCGGCGATGGCCCAGCGACTCGTAGCCGGCGACCACCGCGGCCGGCGCGGCCGTGACAACCAGCAGGCACAGCGGAGTCGAGACGCCCGCTGCCGCGAGGGCGACCGCGGAGCCCAGCAATGCCAGCGTGATCAGCACAACGACGGCGTAGAAGCCATCCCACGCGCGGGTCAGCAGCAGGTAGGTCCCGTAGACCGCGGCGATGTAGACGCCCACCGGCGTCGCGACGGCCAACACGGTGGCCACCGAATCCATCGCCGACCGATGCTCGATGAGGTCGGCGGCCGCATGCAGGCCCGCACCGGTGGCGACGATCGATCCGAACACCGCGATATGCAGGTACCCGTAGCCGAACGAGCGGTCGCGGTGGATGTGCAGCAGGTGGGCCGCCGGCACCACGAAGTAGACCCACCACATGCCGAAGGTCAGACCGGTCCCCGCGATCGCCACCAGGGCGGCGTCGGCCGTCCAACCGTGCTCCGCGACCACCGCCGACAGCGAAGCCACCGTCCCGACGACTCCTTCGCCCAGCGCGATGATCGTCAGCAGGCCGTTGCGTTCGGCGATGTGGTGCGCATGCCAGGGCGTCCCGCCCATCCGCTTCTCCGCGATCAGCGGACCACTCAATTCGATTGCGACCATCACCGCAATCAACACGAACGTGACGCCCACCGAACTGTTGACGATCGCGATCGCTATCCACCCGACCTGCGCGACGGTGATGGTTGCCGCGTAGGTCAGGCACGCGGGCGTGCGGGTCGGATCTTGTGCCGCGGCGCGTAACCACTGGATCACCATCGCTACCCGCATCACCACATAACCGGCGACCAAGACCCGATTCTCGACGTGGGCGCCGGCGGCGATCGATGAAAACACCTGCGGAATCCCCAGCGCGAGCACCAGGACGCCCACCATCTGCAGCATCGTCGTCATGCGGTAGACCCAGTCGTCGGTGTCGTAGGCCGAGGCGAACCAGCTGAAATTGATCCACGCCCAGCACACTGCGAACGTGGCGAAGACAAAGCTGACCAACCCGTCCTCGAGGTGGCCCGAGGACAACGCATGCGCGAATTGCGCGGCCGCGACGCCGAAGGCGACCACAAAAGTCAGATCGAACAGCAGCTCCAGTGGAGTGGCCACCCGATGCGGTTCGTGCGGATCACGGCCCGACATTCGCCGGAGCCGGTGCGCACGGGCCACGCTGGTCTGCGGGCTTGCGGATTCGCTCACTGGAATATCTTCCCGCGGTCTCAATTGAGTGACCGCTTTGCACCGAGACCGTTAACGGGGGGCGGCAGTCTGTACGATCCTCCCCATGCCGCTGGTCATCGGAGCGACAGCCGCTGGATTCAACATCGTGCGGCAGCTCGGATACGAAGAGTTCGGTGAGCTCTACGTCGCCGAGCACCCGCGGCTCCCCCGTCAGCAAGTTCTGCATCTCATCCCGGTCGAGACCTCGGTCGATCTCGATTACCGCCTGCGGTTCAACCAGGAGTCCGACCTGGCGGCAGCACTCTGGCACCCGAACATCTCCGGACTTACCGACCGTGGCGAGTTCGAGGATCAGTTGTGGCTTTCGTCGGAGTACATCGATGGCAGCGACGCGACCGAGTTGCTGAGCGAGGGCCATCTGGACGGCATGCCGCCGCGGATGGTGATCGAGATCGTCTCCGCGATCGCGGACGCCCTTGACTACGCGCACGACCACGGCGTGCTGCATCGCTACGTCAATCCCGGCCGCATCGTCATCAGCAACTCGCCGGCCGACCGCCAACGAATTGCGCTGACCGGCTTCGGTGTAGCGCGACCCGAGGGTGCCCACAACACGTTGACCCGCGCCGGCATGTTCATCGGCACCGCCGGCTACACCGCGCCCGAGCAGCTGATGGGCGAGGAGCTCGACGGCCGGGCCGACCAATATGCCTTGGCGGCCAGCGCTTTCCATCTGTTGACCGGGGCGCCCCCGTTCGCGCACTTCAACCCGTCGGTGGTGGTCAACAGACAGCTCAACGATCGACCGCCCCGACCGAGCGAGATCCGGCCGGACCTGACCGACTTCGACGCGATCTTCGCCCGGGCGCTGTCAAAAGACCCGGTCGACCGATTCCGGCGATGTCGCGACTTCGCCAAAGCGCTCGAATCGACCGGTGGCAAACGCTCGCACATCCGCGCCACGTCCGAGGTTCGGGCGGCGTCGATATTCCGCGACGCGACCACCAACGGCGACACCGCAGCCAGCGCCGTCATCGAGACGCCGACAACGGACGACCCGGCACCGACCGAGGCCGCGCCGGCTCCCACAGCGACCCCAGACACGTTGTCCCACAACGGTGCCGATGCCGCCACCACGGCTGTTGCGGCCCCGGCATCCGACGACTATGACGATGACGGCGACGACGAATCCGCCGAGGCGCGCAAACGCCGACTGCGCCACTCCGCGGCGATCGCCGGCGTGATTGCGGTCGTACTGATCGCGTGGTTCGCCGGCGTCAAGGCGCTGCGCTCGGCGTCTCAATCGAACGACACCCCGGCCAGTGTCGACACCACGTCGGCCGAACCGACCACCACCGCGCCGGCGTTCATCGCGCCGCCCGCCGTCATCGCACCGCCTCCGCCGCCGGCCGCACCGCCGGTGGCTCCTCCCCCACGCGTGGCCACCACCACGGCGGCGCCGAAGACGACCGTGACACCGACGACCAAAGCCGCGCCGACCACCACCGCGAGGGCCGAGACGACGGCGCCCCAGACCACCGTGGCGAAGCCGAACCCGGCAACCACGACGCGGCCGACCGGCCTGGACACCCGGCCTGCGATCGGGATGCCCTGCGGCCCCGAGGGTTCCGCTGCCATCTCCAACTCGGGCGGTCCGGTGACGTGCGTCGGCACGCCGGGTGGATCCGCCTGGGAACCGCCCGGCGGCGGATGAGCAGCGGGTCAGCTCTCGGCCGACAGCACCTCGATCAGCGTCTCGGCGACATCACGACCGTCGCTGGATAACCCGGTAATGTTGTCCTGCAGCAGCTTTCGCGCCTGCGGTCGGTTACCGGATGCGAGCAGGGGGCGCACCTGATCGACGAGCTCCGCGTTGTCGGCAGTGGACGCCAGCACGTCGATCAGCTCCCAGTCCCGATACAGCGCCAGTGATCGCTCGTAGAACGCGAAACCGCTGACCGGTTCGCCACGCATGGTTCCGTGGTAGCGATACGGGCCTTCCATGTATTCGATCGGCAGCCCGTGCGCCGGCGCCGGCACCAGCGGCTCACCGGTCAGGTCCAATTCCAGTGCGGCGCTGCGCAACCGATGCAGGTCGGGCATGAATCGGTCCGGCGCCGGCGGCCGAACCAGCGGCCGAACCGAGTTGGGCCACCGCACGTAGCTGCTGACCGTCACCTCGATGTCTTCGGCACATTCCGGGGCCTTCGACGGGTCGGGATAGCTCACCGTCGCACCCGTAAACGGTTGCAGCGCATTGCCGTCCGTTCGGTCGAACTGGTGCCAGATGCTCATGTCGATGCCGTTGTCCAGGTTGATCGTGCGCCATTCGTGCGACCTGGCCCGCGGGTCCCCTTCGGTTCCGCCGCCGCCGGCGTACTTTGGGAACCACTGCCGGTCGACGTGTCCCGTAGTGCCGCTGACCTCTTCGCGTTGCTCACCCCAGCGCAGCGTCCCGTTCATGACCATGCCGGTCTGGAAGTACGAGTAGGTGTCGGGCTGGCCGAAGCAGGTGATTACGCCGTGGTAGGTGTCCGCACCGACGGGTACCGGC
>Ga0134126_10010167_pt1 | contig 11864 bp, 12 predicted proteins | sample KB31752_FD_96881 | JGI IMG/M metagenome (GOLD analysis project Ga0134126, IMG submission 96881) | Terrestrial soil microbial communities with excess Nitrogen fertilizer from Kellogg Biological Station, Michigan, USA - KB3-175-2 | ecosystem: Environmental > Terrestrial > Soil > Unclassified ...
AACGTCTCTCGATCGCCCGTGCGCTGCTTCGGAACGCGCCGATTCTTATCCTGGATGAACCGACCAGCGCGCTTGATGCTGAAACGGAGCGTTTGATCTTCGAGGCGTTGGAGCGCTTGATGCGTGGCCGGACCACGTTCCTCATCGCTCACCGCCTGTCCACCGTCCGCCGTGCCGACCGCATCGTCGTGCTCAAGAACGGTCTGGTTGCCGAGAGCGGTACGCATGACGAGCTGCTAGACCGCGGTGAATTATATGCGCACCTCGACAACATTGCGTTCGAACCGCGAAAGAAGGCAGCCTCTGCCGCCCATTGAAAGGCATTCCCGAAATGCGCGCTGAAGATACCGACCTTTTCCGGCTCTGTCGCTGGCTGTCGCGCTATGCGTTCCGGCGCTGGCCGGGGTTGCTTGGCGTCGTCGTCACTATGTTGTTCAAGATCGGTCTGGACATCCTCAAGCCGTGGCCGATGGTTTTCCTCGTGGATTTTGTGCTCAAGGGGGAAACCACTTCGGCGTTTTTTTCGCATGTTGCAGGGATGCTGCCGGGCGGTTCCGAGCCGGCAAATCTTGTCGTCTGGAGCGTGGTGGCCACCGTCCTGATCTTCCTGCTGGGTTGGGCTGTCGGGCTGGCAAACGCTTATGTCAACATCAGCTTCGGCCAGCGCATGGTTTACGATCTGGCGGGCGACCTGTTTGCGAAACTCCAACAGCTCTCACTTCATTTCCACGCGCGTAAATCGGTCGGCGACAACGTCCGCCGCCTCACCGCCGACTGCACCTGCGTTTCTGTCATCGTGAAGGACGCACTCTTGCCGGTTTTCTCCGCGACGGCCAGCCTCGCGGCGATGTTCGTCATCCTCTGGTGCGTCGACGCTGCGCTCACGTCGCTCGCGCTGGCAGTCGTTCCGTGCATGGCGCTGGTGTTCCGTCATTACGCGAAGCCGATGATGGATCGCAGCTATCAACAACAGGAGATTGAAGGCCGGATCTACAGCCTGGTGGAGCAAACATTTTCGGCCATGCCGGCCGTGCAGGCGTTCGGCTGTGAAGAGCTGAACGAACGGAGCTTCCGGCAAGCCACACGCGACACCCTCGCCGCGACGCTCGCGCTGACCAACGTACAATTGCAGTTCAAAATCCTGATGGGTCTCGCAACGGCGGCAGGCACGGCAGGCGTATTGTGGCTGGGAACGCAACACGCGCTGGACGGCCGGTTGAGCATTGGCGCGCTGTTGCTGTTTCTTTCCTATCTGGCTTCGTTCTATGCGCCGCTCGAAGCGATCATGTACAGCACTTCGACGATCCAGGGCGCGGCCGGCAGCGCGCGGCGTGTTCGCGAAGTGCTGCAAACGGAACGCGAAGTTGCGGACAAACCAGGGGCGATCGCGCTGGCGGTCTCACGCGGCCACGTAAAGGTCGAAAACGTGACGTTCGGTTATGAACGAGGCAGTCCAGTGTTGCGCGGCGTGTCGCTGGAAGTCCTGCCCGGCGAAATCGTCGCGCTGGTCGGCGCGACGGGCGCGGGAAAGAGCACGTTGGTCAGTCTCGTGCCGCGTTTTGTCGATCCTTGGGAAGGCAGTGTGCGTATCGATGGACGCGATGTGCGCGACCTGCAGTTGAAGTCGTTGCGACGCCAAGTCGCCATTGTTTTGCAGGAGCCGTTCTTGTTTCCTCTGAGTGTCGCCGAGAACATCGCCTACGGCAGACCGCGCTCCACGATGGCCGACATCGAAACCGCCGCGCGCGCCGCGGGCGCGCACGATTTTATCACCCGGCTTCCGCAAGGCTATCATACGGTGATCGGCGAGCGTGGCGCGACGTTGTCTGGCGGCGAACGGCAGCGTCTTTCGATCGCGCGCGCGCTGCTGAAGGACGCGCCGATATTGATTCTCGATGAACCGACCAGCGCGCTTGACGTGGAGACCGAGCGCGCATTTCTGGAGGCGTTGGACCCGTTGACCGCTCGCCGCGCGACGTTCATCATCGCGCACCGTCTGTCAACTGTGCGGCGCGCGAACCGGATCGTGGTGCTGGAAAGGGGCGCGATCGTGGAAACCGGTTCGCACGATGAGCTGCTGGCTTGCGGCGGCCTTTACGGGAAGTTTTTCCGCCTGCAATTTGGAGCTAATCCCAAATGAATGAACCCTTCGGCCAGTCTGTTGCCCTGCCACCGAACGTCCGCATCGGCCCGAATACCCTGATCACCGGCGATCTCGCGTTCAAACGCTTTCACAGCAGGCGCGACACCGCACTGATCGTTGGTTCGAACTGCACGATGGACGGCGTTCACTTCGCGTTCGGCGAGCAGGGCAGCGCGCGCATCGGTGATTTTTGCTACTTCACGAACGCGGTCCTGCTTTGCGAACTCGAACTGCGGATCGGCAATTACGTTGTCATCGGGTGGAACACGACGATTGCCGACTCGGATTTTCATCCGTTGGCGCCGGCGGAGCGCATCGCCGACGCAATTGCCTGTTCGCCGTTGGGCAGGGGAAGGCCGCGGCCGGAAATTCCCCGCAAACCCGTCGTGATCGAGGACGACGTCTGGGTCGGACCGAACGCGACGATTTTGAAAGGCGTGCACATTGGATCGGGCGCATGGATCGAACCCGGCGCGTTGGTTACACGCGATGTGCCACCGGGAGCGCGAGTGATGGGCAATCCGGCGCAAGTGATGGGGGAGGTGGAGTGAACCCCGACCGCACGTTGCCGTGGGATTGGTATCCGGGAAGAATACCTGAGAACGTTTCCCTGGACGAAACGGCCTACGTCGAGACCTCGTTCAGTTTCCATTTCTTCCGCAGCCGGCTGCCGCTCGGTGTCGAGATCGGACGGGGCGCTTCCACTTATCTTGGAACCATGTTCGATATCGGACCGAAAGGCCGCGTGAAGCTTGGCAATTTCACCCTCGTGCATGGCGCGCGAATCATCTGTGATGCCGAGGTCACCATAGGTGATTGCGCTCTCATTTCTTGGAATGTCGTGCTGATGGATACCTGGCGGTTGCCGCGCGCCGCGCGAGACCGCCGCGCGGAACTCGAACTTGTGCCAACGCGCCGGCCAAGGCTGGCCACGGGTGACAACACGCTTGCGCGACCAATCCGCATTGAACGCAATGTCTGGGTGGGGTTCGATTGCTGCGTGTTGCCCGGCGTCACGATTGGTGAAGGTTCGGTCGTTGGCGCGCGTTCGGTTGTGATTGAAGACGTGCCCCCGTTCACGGTCGTGGCCGGTAATCCGGCCTGCGTGATTCGAAGGTTGGATCCTCAGACAAGGACGCACGATGCCTGAACAACGCCCGGCAAGAGGCAAGGTCATCGTCTTCGGTATCCTCTTCTGGTATCCGCTGGCGGGCGTGACCTTCCAGTTCCTGCATTACCTCACCGGCTTGCGGAAACTCGGTTACGATCCCTATTATATCGAAGATTCGGGCCGCTGGATTTACGACCCGCGCCTCAACGACCTTTCACCCGATGCAACCGGCAACATCGAAGCTGTCCTGCCCGCGCTCGAGGCTCACGGGTTCGGCGACCGCTGGGCGTTTCGGGGAAATTATCCCGACGGCAAATGCTATGGCATGACAGGGGAACAGATTTTGCAACTTTACAGGGAGGCCGACGCATTCCTGAACATCACCGGCGCCCAGGAGATCCGCGAGGAACACCTCGCCTGCAAACGCCGCATCTATGTCGAGTCCGATCCGTTCGCTTCCCAGGTCAAAGAGGCCAAAGGCGACGAGGGCATGATCAAAACGCTTGCGGCACATGACACGTTGTTCACCTTCGGTGAAAATCTCGGCGCGCCAGATTGTGTTGTGCCGGCCGGAAAATTCCACTGGTTGCCAACACGCCAGCCCATCGCGCTCGATTTGTGGGACAATTCTCATCCACCACGTGCCGATACGGCCTACAACACAATCACGACCTGGCACAACAAAGGCAAAGACATCGTCTGGAACGACGACACGTGGTATTGGACGAAAGATCGTGAGTTTGAAAAATTCCTCGACCTGCCGCGGCGCAACCCGAATGTGGCGTTCGAGCTGGCAGCGACCGTGGACGAAAAGGTGCGGCGTCGATTACATGAGCACGGCTGGCGTCAGGTCAGCTCGCTCGAGATGTCGCGCGACTGCGACGTTTACCGGAATTACATTCAACAGTCCCGCGGCGAGTTCACGGTGGCGCGCGACCTGTATGTTCGCCCGAACACCGGCTGGTTCAGCGACCGCACCGCATGCTATCTTGCGGCGGGCCGCCCGGTCATCACACAGGAAACCGGCTTCAGCAAATTCCTGCCGACCGGCAAGGGGCTGTTTGGTTTCAAGACGATGGCCGACATTCTGACGGCAGTGGATGCCATTGAAAGCGACCACGCGGGCAATTGCCGCGCGGCTCGCGAAATAGCGGCGGCATATTTCGCGGCGGAGAAAGTGGTGGGCAGCCTCATGCAACGCGCAGGATTGTGAAAATTATTTTCGCCGGTACCATTGGGCGTTCCGGCCTCGGCGGCCAGGCCTGGGCGAGTCTGCAATATCTGCTCGGCTTCCGCGCGCTCGGCCATGACGTTCTCTACCTGGAAGACTGCGGCGAAACCACCTGGGTCTGGAACTGGGAAAAACAGGAATGGGATTACGGGCTGGATTATCCCTCGGAATACGTCAACGCCTGCCTCGCGCCCGTCGGTCTGGGCGACCGGTGGATCTACCGGACGAACGCTGGCTTTCGTGGCCTCCCGCCGGACCAGTTCCACCAATTTTGCGCAGCGGCCGACCTGCTCATTCTGCGCGCCGCGCCACTCTGGGTCCGGCGGAAGGAATACGACTTGCCACTCCGCCGCGCCTTCATCGATGTTGACCCCGGCTTCACCCAGATCAGCATCGCCAATGGAGACAAGGGGCTGATCGAGGGCATCTCACAATGCGATCGACGGTTCACGCTTGGCCAAAGAATCGGCGCGCCGGACTGTCCGGTTCCGACCGGCGGCGGGCCATGGCTCAAAACACTGCCCCCGGTCTTCCTGCCAGAATGGCCGGTGGCTCAAAACGGCGCTACTCACTTCACTTCGATCATGCGCTGGCAGGGTTTTCGCGACGCGCATCACAACGGGGTCTCCTACGGCCAGCGCGACAGGGAGTTTCCCAACTTTCTTGACGTGCCGAAGCTCACGCAGCAGAAATTCCGCATTGCGCAAATGGGCATCGAGCCAAAACTCCTGGAGAACCGCGGCTGGGAAACAAGCCCGGGCGAAATAATTTCAAAGACACCGGCAAGTTACCGCGAGTTCATTCAACGATCCCGCGGCGAATTCAGTGTGCCGAAACACGGCTATGTGAAAATGCGCGGCGGCTGGTTCAGCGACCGCAGCGTGTGCTACCTCGCTTCCGGCCGACCGGTGTTGGTCGAGGACACGGGCTTGAGCGACTGGCTGCCCATCGGGGAAGGCGTCTTGACTTTTGGCGATTTGAACGAAGCGGTCGCCGCCATCAACCGGATCGACATCGACTACGAACGACATCGCCGGGCCGCGCGTCATCTGGCGGAAAACGTTTTTTCGACGGACCGCGTGCTGCCGGCGTTGCTGAATGCCGCGATGGACTGACATGAGAATCGCCCAGATTTCCACGTTGTCCGCGCCCGTACGGCGCGAAACCGGCGGCAGCGTTGAATCGCTGATCTGGTTGCTGACGCGCGAACTGGCGCGCCTGGGGCACAACGTCACCGTGTTCGGCGCGGCCAATTCCGAGGTGGACGGCGAACTCGTCGCGACGCTGCCGGGCCCGTACGGCACTCATGGTTCCATCGACGACTGGCATTTGTGTGAGTGGGTGAATTTGTGCCGCGCGGTGGAAGAGTCGGATCGTTTCGACGTCATGCACAGCCATGCGTATCTCTGGAGCATTCCGCTGGAGCCGTTCGCGCACGCACCCATGGCGCATACGACGCATATCGTTCCGGACGACAGCGCCGCGCGGCTTTGGCAGGTGTCCCCGAAATCCTGCGTCACGGCAGTATCGAAACATCAGTGGAGCACGCACCCGAAACTGCGGCCTGCTGCGGTCATTCCGCATGGCGTGGACGTCTCCGGGTTCACCTTGCGCGAGGATCCCGATGATTACGTTTGTTACCTTGGACGATTTACTTCGGGCAAAGGGCCGGTCCAGGCCGTCGAAGCGGCGCGCGAACTGGGATTGCGCCTGATCATGGCCGGACCGGATAACAAATACTTCCGCGAGCAGGTGAAGCCCCTGATCGACGGGAAGTCGGTGGAATATGCCGGCCCGGTTTCGGGCAGGGCGCGCGACCAACTCCTCGGCGGCGCAAAGGCGCTGCTTTATCCCATCCAGTATCCGGAAGCATTCGGCCTTGTGCTCGTGGAAGCGATGCTTTGCGGGACACCGGTCGCCGCGATGCGCCTCGGCGCCGTGCCGGAGATCGTGGAGGACGGCGTGAACGGCTGCACCGCCACTACCGGGGAAGAATTTCTCAAGGCCGTTCAACATTGCTTCGGACTCAACCGAAAGCACATCCGCCAGTCGGCCGAGCGACGCTTTTCTGCGGAGCGAATGGCTCGTGACTACGCCGGTCTTTACGAGCAACTGGCCGGATCAAAGCGTGCGGATGATGCGCGCGCGCCCGTCGGATGAACGTCCTCGTCATAGCGCCGCATCCCGACGACGAGTCGATCGGGTGCGGTGGAGCATTGTGTTTGCACGCACGCCGCCAGGACCGCATCTCGGTCGTTTATCTTTCATCCGGTGAACTCGGTCTTAAACATTTGCCCGCGACCAGAGTCCGGCTTATCCGTGAACGCGAGGCGGAAAAAGCAGCGAAGACTCTCGGTGTAACGAACCAATTCTTCCTGCGCCTGCCCGACTGGTTTGTCGGCGACAACGTCGGCCGGGCCGCGAAAAAGCTCACGACGATTCTCAAACGAACGACACCGGACTTGATTTATCTGCCTCATGCCGCCGAATGGCATCCGGATCACAAAGCCTGCCTGCCGATTGCGCGTGCCGCGCTACGGAAAAGCGGCATCGCCACACCCGCGTTGCGCGCTTATGAAGTCTGGACACCTCTTGCAGAATGGAATCACGTTGAAGACATCACTGCCGTCATGCCGCGAAAACTCCGCGCACTGCGAGCACACCGGTCACAGCTGCTCGAATTCGATTACGTGCGCGCGGTGACTGGATTGAACCAGTTTCGCGGTGAACTGGCGGCCAAGTGCCGCTTCGCCGAGGTCTTTCAGTCAGTCTCATTGCCGCGCACGAAATGAGGAAGCCTCTCCGCATTGCGATGTTTGTAGGAAGCTTCCCGGTCGTTTCCGAAACGTTCGTGGTGCGGCAGATTTTGGAGCTTCTCAATGTCGGCCATGACGTGGATATCTATGCGGATTGCCGCGGCGACCCCGGCATGCCTGCCCCACCTGAAGTGCTTGCGCACGGGCTGCTGGAGCGAACCACGTTCATCGACATGCCGGCGGAAACCGCGCCGTGGGAGATGCCGGTTTGGCCGGTTACCGGGCGCACGTGGCCGCCCGGCTCGGCGAGCTCGGTCCACAATTCGATTCGAGTGGCGCGCGCCATTCCGAAGTTTTTCAGGTGCCTCGTCAGATCGCCGGGCTTGACGTTCCAAACGCTGCGGCCGGCCGAATATCGCTACCAGGCAAACAGTCTCTCGGCACTGCACCGGCTGGCCGCGCTTTCCCGCGTGTCCGGAAAGTACGACGTGCTCCACGCTCACTTCGGCCCGGTCGGAAACAGCTTTCGGTTCGCTCGCGAACTCTGGCATGCTCCTCTGGTCGTGAGTTTTCATGGCTACGATTTTTCAACGGCGCCGCGAAATGAAGGCGCAGATGTTTACCGGCGTCTGTTTGCGACGGCGGATGGGATTACAGTCAACAGCGACTATACGCGGCAGCGTGTCGAAAAACTGGGGTGCCCGACCGCAAAGCTCCACAAACTCCCCGTCGGCCTCGATATGAACACATTTCCGTTCCACGAGCGGACACCGAAGCCCGACGAACCCGTGCGCATTCTCACCGTGGCCCGGCTGACCGCGATCAAAGGACATGAATTTGTGATCCGCGCCATGGCCAGACTCTGCGGGCAACGCAGGCTTGTTCACTACGATATCGTCGGAGACGGGCCCCTGAGGAAGAAACTGGAGCGGCTTGTCGAGGAGTCGCATCTTGCCGCGCAAGTCACTTTTCACGGCGCGCTCAACAGTGACGAAGTGCGACGCCTGATGACTGCGGCCCATATCTTCGTTCTCGCCAGTGTGAGCGTCGAAGGTGATCAGGAAGGACAAGGACTGGTATTGCAGGAGGCGCAGGCGTCGGGTCTGCCGGTCGTCGCTACTCAACACGGTGGGCTGCCGGAAGGCATGTTGGAGGATCAGTCCGGATTTCTCGTTCCTGAACGGGACGTCGACGCGTTGACGGAACGGCTGGAGCATCTGCTGGGGCATCCGGAAACATGGCCCGCCATGGGCCGGGCGGGACGCCGGTTTGTGGAATCCCGTTACGACATTCGCAAGTTGAACGTTCTATTGGAAACGATTTATTCCGGGATGATTGGCGCGTTCGGGAGCCACAGAGCCTTTTTTTAACAGTATCGGATCGGATCCCATGAGTGACGAGTTCAACGTCAACGAATACTGGCTGAAGCGAGGCCGGGCGAATCCGGCGGACGAAACGCGTTACGCGGAATACCACCTCCTGCAAGAGCGTTTCCTGTCCAAAACACTTCGCCAAAGCAAATTGTCGTTGCAGTCGATTCTCGAACTGGGCTGCGGATCGGGACGCATTACCAGATTGCTGGCAGAAATGTATCCAACCGCGCAGATTACCGCGTTGGATCTGAGCACTGATCGTCTCGAAGCTGCCAGACTCCACTGCGCGGGAGCCGCCAACATCCGTTTTGTGCAGCACGATTTTTATTCGGATACCCCGCTCCCGGGCGCGGGCTACGACGCATCCATCGCGGTCGAAGTATTGCTGCATCATCCCAGGGCGGCGGTGCGTTCGTTGATTGGACAACTCTCCGCAATTTCGAGTTTTATCATGAACATTGACTGGAGCGAAGCGTGGCCGTGGAAGCCGCCCGAACACGTCTGGATTCATGATTATCAGGCTGTCTATGCCGAGGCCGGACTAAACTGCGCGACGTTCGTGCTGCCGCAAAAGATCGACGGCATGCAGCAGAAACTTTTTATCGCATCAAAAAAGATGACTCGCCAGATGGTTGAACTTCTGGGGATGGCCGGAGAGACCGTCGCCGAGAACGGCACCGGGCAGAACGCCGCCGATTCAAACGCTGCGCGCTGGGCGGAGCAATTACAACTGGCAACCGCGGAAATCCTGCAGCTTGTGCCGGAGGGGGATAGTTTCATCCTCGTCAATGACGACCAATGGGGAAATGAAGCCGAGTTTCCGCGACGACGGATCATTCCATTTCTCGAGCACGAGGGACGTTATTGGGGGCCGCCGGGGGAAGATCAAACCGCGATTCGTGAGCTGGAGCGCCTTCGACATGCGGGCGCGAGCCACATCGTCTTTGCCTGGCCGTCTTTTTGGTGGCTGGACCACTACACAGGCTTGAGAACCTATTTGCAGACGCACTACCCTTGCCTACTGACAAACGACCGACTGGCAGTGTTCCATCTGAAACCGCGAAAGTAACCTGCATGCCCAGCAGCCGGCCAAATACCATCCCGACCGTGATTCATCTGGTGCGCCAGCTCAGGCCGAAGTCCATCCTCGATGTCGGCGTCGGTTTCGGCAAATGGGGTCATCTGTTCCGCGAATACACGGACATCAACGAGGCGGAACAGGATCCGACGCGCTATCGCCGCAAGAATTGGCGTGTGCGCATTGACGGCATTGAGGGTCACGCCGCGTATCTTACGCCGATGCACCGTTATCTTTACGATCGGATTCACATTGGCGACGCCGGCGAGTTGATGAAAAAGCTTCCGCGCTACGACCTTGTTTTCATGGGCGACATCATCGAACACTTCGAAAAGCGCGCGGGTCTGCGGCTGTTGCGTGACGCGCTGAAGAAAGCGGGCAAGGCGGTGATCGTCACCACGCCCAAGTACGAGACAGGCCAGGCGGATTTATGCGCCAACGAGCTGGAACGGCATCGGAGTCTCTGGTCAGCGAAAGACTTCGAGCGGTTCAAGCGTGCCACGGTGAAAACGATCGACCGCGCCACTCTGCTGGCGGTGCTGCACAAGGACGGGGCGCCCCAGCTACATTGCACACCTCCGCTGTCGGCAAAAACCGCGGAATCGCGGCGATTGCGCCTGGCGATTCAAGACATCGAACGGCACCTGCCGTTGGCGGAGTGGTTCGTTCTTGTCGATGAGGAACAGATTCGCAGCCGGCTGCCGCACAAGCACGCGCTACCGTTTTTGCAAAGAGCGGGAATGTATTGGGGCCCGCCACCTGATGATGCCACGGCGATTCAGGAACTGGAGCAACTTAGAAAAACAGGCGCCTCGCGCATGGTCTTTGTTTGGTCGTGTTTTTGGTGGTTGGAGCATTACTCCGCATTGAACCGCCATCTGCGCGAACGGTTCCCCGTGAGCCTCTCCAACGAACGGGTGCTCATTTTCGATCTTCGCCCCTGAAAGCGACCGTTTGGCGACCCTCACTTGACCCCATGGCCGGTAGGATGCGCCATGTGACACGCCAAGCCGTCGCTACCGGAGGTAAATTGACCGGTTCGTTTTCATGAGCGTCAATCAAGCCCATCTGCAATCGCAAAGTGGTGCCGTCGGGGCACCACTTCGCCGCCGGTCGTGCTTTTATCTTGGAGCTCTCCGAAAACACCCGCGACAACGCAACTGAAGTTGTTCTTACGATCGAAGCAAACGGCTCCCGAGAGGAAAAGGGGCGGCGGATTCTCGTCCCCAGCACAATCATTTTCGAAGACAACCGAACCGGGTTGCCCCACCAAGAATTCATGGACCGTTGCCGTGGTGACGGTAAACCGCATTGGTCCCAGGTACGTGGAGTTGCGCGAGAATGTCGCGGAGGACTTCGCGGTGAATCGTGCTGAAGCGTTCATTGGGCGGTCGCCGTCTTCTTCACTTCGGCGATCACAGCCTCAAACGCCGGCTTGGGCTGGTCGTTGGCGTCGAACAAAAGCGGCTTGCCGTTGGCCCGCCAGGAGACGGCGTCGTTTGCGCCCCAGAACGTGACCATCTTCACTGAGTCGCGGTGCTTCACGAATGCGCGGAAGATTCCGCCGTAGGCGTCAGCCAGTTTTTTGTCGGCGTCGCTCGCGAGACCCCCCTGAGTGGCCGCTGCGTTGTTGGCGATGTCTGCTCCAAAACCGCGCTGGCCGCCCCGAGCACTGTTGACGTCGAGTTCGGTGATGTGGATGGGCAGGCCGAGCGTTTTCATTTCAGCCAGTGCTTGATCCATGGTCTCGTACGTCGTGGACACATTGACGTGGGCCTGCGAGCCGATGGCGTGGACGGGCACCTTCTGTGCCTGGAGCGACTTGATCAACGTGATGAGTTTCCTGCGTTTGGCTGCGTTCTCCAATCCGTAGTCGTTGTAGCGAAGAATCGCGTCGGGGTCTGCTTCGTGCGCGTACTCGAATGCTTTCGCGATGAAGTCCGGTCCGATGATTTCCAGCCAGAGCGAGTTCCGCAGAATGTTTGTGCCGTCGCCATCTGCGATAGCTTCGTTCACCACATCCCAAACCTTGACCCTGCCTTTGTAGCGACCAACGACCGTATGAATATGGTTGCTCATCCGAGCCAGCAACTCATCACGTGATGCGCGCGGGCCGTTGTATCGGCCGAAGCCACCGCCGAATCCACCACGGCCAAAGCGATTTGTTGCACG
>Ga0134126_10010168_pt1 | contig 11864 bp, 8 predicted proteins | sample KB31752_FD_96881 | JGI IMG/M metagenome (GOLD analysis project Ga0134126, IMG submission 96881) | Terrestrial soil microbial communities with excess Nitrogen fertilizer from Kellogg Biological Station, Michigan, USA - KB3-175-2 | ecosystem: Environmental > Terrestrial > Soil > Unclassified ...
CCCAGCGCGTGGTCCGGCGGCGCTGCATTGGCTCGGCGACAGAACCCAACTGCCTTGCGGCCACCGCAAGCGCCTTATGCGCGATGCAATACAGACTGACATGTCAGTGTGTCAACTAGTGCGCTGTCAGTCGGGGCAGGCCAGACTTCGAATGTCATGGCAGGTGCCCGACGGGACCGGCGGGCGAGGCCGGGACGGAAGTTGCAATCCTTCCACGTGACTGTCCTGCCGCGGCAGCCTTTTACGGCGGCTTTACGCGTTCGGGCCGGATCGGCATGGCGGCTTTACGCCGCCCGGGCCTAGGACCGGCCCGGTATCATCCACGGAGCGAGCGATGCTTGCCGACCTGTTCTATTTCTTCGGCGGTCTTGCCGCCTTCGCGCTGATCGCGCTTTCTGTGCCTCTGATGAGGAGGCTCTGATGAGCCTCGACGTCTGGCTGGGCCTGCTTTTTGCGGCGGTCGTGCTCGTCTATTGCCTTGCGGCTCTGATCCGTCCGGAAAAGTTCTGAGGCGGCGATGACCCAAGACATCCTGCAATTTGCGATCTTCGGGGTCGCGCTGGTCGTGCTGTCTATCCCGCTCGGCGCCTATATGGCGCGGATCTTCGCTGGTGAGGCCGGCTTTCTCAACTGGGCCGAGCGCCCGATCTATGCACTTGCCGGCATCAAGCCGGAGCAGGGGCAAAGCTGGAGCGCCTATGCCCTGGCGCTCGTCGCCTTCAACACCGCCGGCTTCGCGCTGCTGTTCCTGATCCTCAAGTTCCAGAATTTCCTGCCCTGGAATCCGCTGAACCTGCCGGGGCTAAGCGGCTCGCTCGCCTTCAACACGGCCATCAGCTTCGTCACCAATACCAACTGGCAGTCCTATGGTGGCGAGACGACGATGTCGTATTTCTCGCAGATGGCGGGGCTCACCACGCAGAACTTCGTCTCGGCCTCGACCGGCATGGCTGTCGCTGCAGCGGTTGCCAGGGGGCTGGTCGGCAAGCAGCAGAAGACCATCGGCAATTTCTGGGCCGATATGGTGCGGGCGACCCTCTATGTCCTCATGCCGCTTTCGATCGTGCTGGCGCTCTTCCTCATCTGGCAGGGCGTGCCGCAGACGCTGCAATCATCATTGACCGCGGCGACGCTCGGCGGCGGCAATCAGACGATCGCGATCGGGCCGGTGGCAGGCCAGATCGCCATCAAGCAGCTCGGCACCAATGGCGGCGGCTTCTTCAACGCCAATTCGGCGCACCCCTTCGAGAATCCGACGGCGCTCAGCAATTTCCTCGAAGTCCTGGCGATCCTCGTCATCTCCTCGGCCTTCTGCTTCACCTTCGGCCGCATGGTGAAGGACCGCCGGCAGGGCGTGGCGCTGTTCGCCGCCATGGGCGTGCTGTTCGTCATCGGCCTTGGCGGCATTTATGCCAGCGAGATGCAGCCGAACCGGCTCTATCCGGCCGCCGTCGCCCAGGATGGCGGCAATCTGGAAGGCAAGGAGGTGCGGTTCGGGGCGGCCGACACCGCGCTCTGGGCGGAAGCCACGACGGCCGCCTCGAACGGCAGCGTCGACGGCATGCATGACAGCTTCTCCCCGCTCGGCGGCATGATCGCCATGCTCAACATCGAACTGGGCGAGGTCGTGTTCGGGGGCGTCGGCGTCGGCCTCACCGGCATGCTGCTGCTGGTCATCGTAACCGTGTTCCTCGCCGGGCTGATGGTGGGCCGGACGCCCGAATATCTCGGCAAGAAGATCGAGGCCCGGGAGGTGAAGCTCGCGGCGCTGACGCTGCTCGTCATGCCGGTCGGGGTGCTCGTCCTCGCGGCGCTGTCGATCGTCACGGGCGCTGCCCAATCGACGATCCTCAACCCGGGGCCGCACGGCCTCACCGAGCTGCTCTATGCCTATAGTTCGGCGACCGGCAATAACGGCTCGGCGTTCGCCGGCCTCAATGCCAATGTCGACTGGCACAATAGCTGGCTCGGCATCGCCATGCTGCTCGGCCGCTATGGCTACATCATTCCCATCCTCGCCATCGCCGGCTCGCTCGCCCTCAAGAAGACGGCGCCGCCGTCGGCCGGCACGTTCCCGACGCATGGGCCGGTCTTCGTGACGCTGCTCGTCGCCACCATCCTCATCATCGGCGCCCTGACCTTCCTGCCCGTCCTCGCTCTCGGCCCCATCGCCGAGCAGGTTTCGATCGCGGCCGGCCAGAGCTTCTGAGGTTCTTTCAATGCCCAAGACAACATCCACCACGGCTGAAATCAGCCTCTTCGACGGCGAGATACTCGGCCGGGCCGCCGGCCAGGCGGTGCTGAAGCTCAATCCGCTCGGCCTCGCCCGCAATCCGGTGATCTTCGTGACCGCCCTGGCGTCGGTGCTCGTCACGATCCTCGCCGTTCGCGACGGCCTCGTCCATGCGCCGACCTTCGTCGTTGGCGTGCAGGTCGCGATCTGGCTCTGGTTCACGGTTCTCTTCGCCAACTTCGCCGAGGCGATCGCCGAGGGACGCGGCAAGGCCCGGGCCGACGCGTTCCGGGCGACGCGCGTGACGACGCGCGCCAAGGTTCTGGCCGATCCTCGGCGACGCGACCTGTTCCATCCCAAGGATGCCGTCGAGCTCGACGAGGGGGATCTGATCCTGATCGAGGCCGGCGACGTCGTGCCGACCGATGGCGAGGTGATCGAAGGCGCGGCTTCCGTCGACGAGAGCGCCATCACCGGCGAAAGTGCGCCGGTGATCCGCGAATCCGGCGGCGATCGCTCGTCGGTGACGGGCGGCACGCGGCTCTTGTCGGACTGGCTCGTGGTCAAGGTCACGGCGCGCCCCGGCGAGACGTTCCTCGACCGGATGATTGCCCTCGTCGAGGGTGCCAAGCGCCAGAAGACGCCCAACGAGATCGCCCTCGATATCCTCCTTGCGGCGCTGACGCTGGTTTTCCTGTTCGTCGTGGTGACGCTGCCGTTCTTCGCCGCCTGGTCGGGTACGCGGATCCCGGTGATCTATCTCGCGGCGCTGTTCATCACGCTGATTCCGACGACCATCGGCGGGCTGCTCTCGGCCATCGGCATTGCGGGCATGGACCGGCTGGTCAAGGCCAACGTCATCGCCAAGTCGGGGCGAGCGGTCGAGGCGGCGGGCGACATCGACGTGCTGCTGCTCGACAAAACCGGCACCATCACCTTCGGCAACCGCATGGCCGATGCCTTCGAGCCGCTTCCGGGTGTCACCGAGCAGGAACTGGCGGAGGCCGCCTATCTCGCTTCCCGCGCCGACGACACGCCCGAGGGCAAGTCGATCGTTACGCTCGCCGTCCAGAAGTTCGCGTTCAGCGACGCGGCGGAGGGCGCCAGTTTGGTGCCGTTCACGGCGCAAAGCCGCATGTCCGGCGCCAATCTCGTTGATGGCAGGATGATCCGGAAGGGCGCGTCCGACGCGATCCTCAGGCATGTGAATCAGAGCGCGAGCCCGGACCTCGAGCGTATCGTGCGCGGCATTGCCTCAGATGGCGGTACGCCCCTGGTCGTTGCGGAGAACGAGCGCATTCTCGGCGTGGTGCACCTCAAGGACGTGGTCAAGCCCGGCATCCGCGAGCGCTTCGCCGAATTGCGCAAGATGGGCATTCGCACGGTGATGATCACCGGCGACAATCCGTTGACCGCAGCCTCGATCGCCGCCGAAGCGGGTGTCGACGACTTCCTCGCCGAAGCAACGCCGGAAAAGAAGCTCGACCTGATCCGCGCCGCGCAGGGCGATGGCCGGCTGGTTGCCATGTGCGGCGACGGCAGCAACGACGCGCCCGCCCTGGCGCAGGCCGATGTCGGTGTGGCGATGAACTCCGGCACGCCGGCGGCCAAGGAGGCGGGCAACCTCGTCGACCTCGACAGCGACCCCACGAAGCTGATCGAGATCGTGCTGGTGGGCAAGCAGCTGCTCATCTCGCGCGGGGCGCTCACCACTTTCTCGATCGCCAACGACGTGGCGAAATATTTCGCCATCCTGCCGGCGCTGTTCGTCACCGCCTATCCGGGCCTCAAGGTACTCGACGTCATGGGCCTGGGCGCGCCCAGTTCGGCGATCCTCTCCGCGCTGATCTTCAACGCCTTGGTCATCGTCGCCTTGATCCCGGTAGCGCTCAGGGGCGTCAGATACGTGCCGAGCTCGGCGTCGGCGCTGCTCAGCCGCAACCTGCTGATCTACGGCGTCGGCGGGCTCGTTGCGCCGTTCATCGGCATCAAGCTGATCGACATCATCGTCCACCTGCTGCATCTCGCCTGAAGGAGCGATGCCAATGCTCTCTTATCTTCGCCCGGCGGTCGCGCTGACGCTGTTCTTCACTCTGCTGACCGGCATCGCCTATCCCCTCGCGGTCACCGGCATCGCCCAAACCGTCATGCCCTATCAGGCGAACGGCTCGCAGGTGACGCAGGACGGCAAGCTGATCGGTTCCGCGCTGATCGGGGAGAACTGGACGGCGGCAAAATACTTTCATGGACGGCCATCGGCGACCAAATACGACGCCTCGACGTCTTCGGGCTCCAATCTCGGGCCGTCGAGCAAGACATTGATGGGCGATATCGCCGTGAACGCCGCAGCGCTCGGAGGTACACAGGTTCCAAGCGATCTCGTAACCGCCTCGGGCTCCGGCCTCGATCCCGACATTTCGCCGGCCGGCGCGCTGTTCCAGGTGGCACGGGTGGCCAAGGCCAGGGGAATCGATGAGGCCACCGTGCGGGGGCTCATCGCCGCCAACACGCAGCCGCCGCAACTTGGTATACTGGGCGAGCCCTATATCAACGTCCTCGTCCTCAACCGCGCGCTGGATGCGCTCAAGCCATAGAACCCGACCGTCCATCACCCGAGGCCCTGCTTCTCGGCGCCGATCACGACCACCGCGGGCGGCTGAAGATTTTTCTCGGCGCTTCGCCCGGCGTCGGCAAGACCTATGCCATGCTGCAGGAAGCGGCGATCCGCGCTCGGGCCGGCGTCAACGTACTTGTCGGTCTGGTCGAAACGCATGGAAGGGCGGAGACCGAGGCGCTGCTGGAAGGGCTCGAGGTGCTGCCGCGGCAGAAGCTCGATTATCGCGGGCAGGTGGTCGAGGAACTCGATCTCGACGGGTTGTTGGCGCGGCGACCACAGCTCGCGCTAGTCGATGAGCTGGCCCACACGAATGTGCCCGGCGCGCGACATCTCAAGCGCTGGCAGGATGTCGTCGAAACGCTCGATGCTGGCATCGACGTCACCACAACGCTCAATATCCAGCATATCGAATCGCTCAACGATGCCGTTGCCCGCATCACCGGTGTCAGAGTGCAGGAGACAGTGCCGGACGCGATCGTCGCCCGCGCCGATGAGATCGAGCTTATCGATCTGCCGCCCGAGGAGCTGATCGGACGGTTGCGGGACGGCAAGGTCTATCGGCAAGGGACGGTCGGCCGCGCGCTCGACAATTTCTTCACCAAGCCGAACCTGACGGCGCTGCGCGAATTGGCGCTGCGGACGGCGGCGAGCCGCGTCGACCAGCAGATGCTCAGCCTGATGCGGCAGGGGGCGGTCAAGGGGCCGTGGCCGACGCAGGAGCGCATCCTCGTCTGCATCAACGAGAGCGCGCTGGCGAAGTCGCTGGTGCGTGCCGGCAAGCGCATGGCGGAGCGGGCCGATCTGCCGTGGATCGCCGTCACCGTCGTGACGATGAAGCACGAGGCATTGCCGGAGAGCGCCCGGCGGATGACGATCGAGGCGCTGCAACTGGCCGAAGCGCTCGGGGCGGAGACAGCGACGCTGCATCCGGAGGGGAGCGCCGCCGAGGCGATCGTCGCCTTCGCGCGGGCGCGCAACGTGACGCGGCTGCTGATCGGGCGGCCGCGGCCCCGGTCGTGGTGGACGTTCGGCCGCGAGGCGGTGGCCGAACGGTTGCTCGATTCGGCGCGTGATTTCGAGGTGACGATCATTGCCGGCGAAAGCGCCGGGGCGCCGCGGCGGCGACCCGTCATGCCGAATTTGAGAACAAGCTGGGAATCGCTCCTGGCCGGGGTTGCCGGCGCGGCGGTCGCGACGCTGGTCGCCTGGCCCATCGATGCGCTGGGCATCGTCTCGCCGACTTCGCTCGTCGTGATCTACATGGTGGCGGTGCTGCTGATCGGGGCCCGCTATGGCCTGAAGCCGGCACTGGCGACCAGCTTCGTCTGCTTTCTCGCCCACAACTGGTTCTATACGGCCCCACGCTACAGCTTCACCATCCAACGGCCGGAGGACGTGGTCAACATCGTCCTCTTCCTGATGGGAGCGATCGTCACCGGCACGCTGGCGGGGCGGCTGAGGACGCAGGTCAGGACCATGCGCGCCAACCAGAAGCGGACGGAAATGCTCTACGACTTCTCCAAGCGCATCGCCGCCAAATCCGACCTCGACGACGTGCTCTATGCCGGCGCCTACCACCTCGCGGCGACCCTCGCCTGCCGTTCGCTGATCCTCATGCCGAATGCGCTGGGCGAACTGGAGCAGGTGCAGGGCTATCCGGCGATCGAGGAAGAGCTCGATCCGCGAGCGGTCGCGGCGGCCCGCTGGGCCAACGACAAGCGCGAGCCGGCGGGCGCCGGCACGCCGACTTTGCCCACCTCGCTCTGGATGTTCGTGCCGCTTGCCGCGTCGGCGCCACTCGGCGTCGTCGGGTTGCAGTTCGCCGATCCTCGCCGCGGCGCCGATCCGGACGTGCGCCGCCTGCTCGCCGCAGTCGAAGACCAGGTCGCCGTCGCCATCGAGCGCACGCGCCTCGCCGCCGACGTGCAGAACCTCAAGGTCGCCGCCGAGGGCGAAAAGCTCAGGACGGCGCTGCTCAACTCGCTCAGCCACGACCTGCGCACCCCGCTGGTCTCCGTGATTGGCGCCTTTTCCGGGCTCGCCGACGACATGCCTGCAGCCCAGCGGCATGCGCTGATCGAGGCCGGGCTCGACGAGGCGAAACGGCTCGACCGTTACGTGCAGAACCTGCTCGACATGACCCGCATCGAATACGGTGCGCTGAAACCGAAGCGCACGGCAGTGGATTTGCGCGAGGTGATCGGCACGGCGCGGATGGACCTCAAGCGGCAGCTCGAGGGGCATCGACTCGATGTCGACCTGCCTGCCGATACGCCGCGCCTCGATGCCGACCCGGTGCTGATCGGGCAGGCCATCGGCAATGTGCTCGAAAACGCCACCAAATATGCGCCGTCGGGGACGACCATCACCTTGAGCGCGCATCGCGACGGCGACATGCTGACGCTTGCCGTGACCGACGAGGGCCCCGGCATTCCACCGCTCGAGCGCGAAAAGGTGTTCGACCTCTTCTATCGGGCAAGCGAGGGCGACCGGCGGCCTACGGGTACGGGGCTCGGCCTCGCCATCGTCCGTGGCTTCGTTGAGGCGCATGGCGGCAAGGTAAGGGCGCTCGAGGGACCGGGAGGACGCGGCACGACGATCGAGATGGACCTGCCGATCGCGGGCGAACCATGAGCGCCCCTCGCATTCTCGTTATTGAGGACGAAGCGCCGATCCGGCGGTTCCTGCACATCGCCATCGAGAGCGCGGGGTTCGTCATGCTGGAGACGGATCGCGGCAGGCTCGGCATCGAACGGGCGGCGACGGAAGCGCCGGATATCGTCATCCTCGACCTCGGCCTGCCGGATATCGACGGCAAGGCGGTGATCGCAGCCATTCGCGAATGGAGCACCGTGCCCATTCTCGTGCTCTCCGTCCGCGATGCAGAGGCCGAAAAGATCGCCGCGCTCGATGCTGGGGCGGATGACTACGTCACCAAGCCGTTCGCGACCGGCGAGCTCCTTGCGCGGCTGCGGGCGCTGCTGCGTGCCCGCAAGCCGGCCGAGGGGCGGCCGGTTCTGGCTTTCGGCGATCTCGCCATCGATCTTGCGGCCCACACGGTCGCCCGGGCTGGTGTCGATGCCAGGCTGACCCGCAAGGAGTTCGACGTGCTGGCGCTGCTCGCCCGCCATGCAGGGCGGTTGGTGACCCACAAGCAGCTGCTGACGACCGTTTGGGGGCCGGCGCATGAGGGCGATACGCATTATCTGCGCATCGCCATCGGCCATATCCGCGAAAAGCTGGGTGACGACGCCGCCGATCCGCGCTTCATCTTGACCGAGCCGGGCGTCGGCTATCGCCTGGCGACCTTTGGGTGACGCAGGATATCGCCGCCCCGTTCGGCGACCGCGCGCTTTCGTCAAACACCGGGCAGGGGCGTCAGCAGCGTCGTCGCGCCGGTTTCGCCAACCACCCCCTGCCAGCTGATCCGCGCGGCCGGCAGCCTGCTGCCGAAGCGCTCGGACACCCAGCCGCCCTGTCCTGGCCCGCCGCGGCCGATGGCGATGGCCATGGCCCCTTCCGGCAGATCCAGGCGTAGCAGCGCTGCATCGTTGCGGCTGACGGTCACCGAATTGCCGTTGCGCGCCGCGACGAGCCCGGGCGCAAGCTGCCAGACGATTTCGGCTTGGCGCCCGCCACCCAGAAGCCGGTCAGTGACGAGGAGCGCCTCGCCGTCGCGCGCCACAGTCCGCTCATGTACCACCCCGAACCGCCGCTGATAGCCGTCATGACGGGCGACGAGCCGCAAGGGATCGGCCATGGCCTCGGCCAGCGTCGCGCGGGCCTTACGGGACCAGTTGAACGGTCCCGACATCAGGCTCTGGCTGGCCCCCTCGAGGTTGAGCGTGTTGTGCGCCGGGGTCGAGCGGAACCAGTCCCGCCAGCGGCCGCCCGAAGCGTAAAGATAGGTGCCGGGATCGACCAGCACCGGCACGCCATCAATATCCAGCGTCAGCGACAGCGCGTCGGCGTGTCCATGGGCGGCGATGGAGAGGTAACCCAGGGGGCCATGGTCGAAGGTCAGGCGAACCTTCCGTCCTGCCAACTGGCCATGCCAGACCGACAGGCCGCCCGCCATGAACTGGATGAGGCCCTTCGGCCTTTCCATGTCGGCTGCCGGTGGCCCGAAGATCAGCGTCCGGAAATCGTCGCCGGCCGGCAGCGGACCCGGCTTGCCGTAAAGGCCGGCGATCGCGGCCGAGACAGAGGCGGGATAGTCCGCCTCGAAGGCCGCGCCGAGGGTTACCAGCCGCCCCTCGTCATCATCGCCGAGCCGCGGCGTCGGCCTGCCGAGCGCCGCAACGAAGCCCGCGAAGGCGAGCAGCCGCGCCTCATACCCGGACGGGAAGGGCGCGCCTGCCGCGGCGGCGGCCTTGGCGCAAAGCAAGGCCAGCTCGGCGGTGAAGGCGGCATAGCTCGGGGTCTGCTCGGCCCCGGCGCCGTCCGGCAGGATTTGTCGGTCGATCTCGGCGATCAGGCCGGCCCGGGCGGTATCGTCCGGCCGCCCCAGGGCCAACCCGATCAGATATTCTCCCGCGAGTTCGGCTACGAGGTGATTATTGGCCGACGAAAATCGCGACGGAAAGCGCGGCAGCCAATAGGCGCTGGCGGCGAGAATCTCGCCCAGCTGCCCGATCGTGTGATCCGAGAGCCGCGCGCCGACGAGGCTGTGTACGGCGATGAGTCCGATCGAGCGCACGGCTACCTCGATGCCGGACGCCCAGCCTACGCCGCCAAACGGCGGATTGGCCGCGTGCCAGCTGGCGATCGCTGCCTCGATGGCTTTGAGCGCCGCACCGTCGTCGCCGAGCACCGCCTGCGCCGCAAGCGGCACAAGGAACTGCAGCCGGTTGGCCTCCCAGACATATTTGACGTCGCCGCGCTGCCCCTCGGCGCGAAAATCGACGTCGAAGGCATAGGTCGCGGCGTCCGGCCACGCGCCGCCCGTCACCGGATCGAGCCGCCATAATGCCGCGGGATAAAGATCGCCGGCCGCGCGTGCCGGCCAGTCGACACCCAGCGCCGAAAACCGTCCGGCCAGTGCCGAGGCCGCTGCGGCGGCAATGGCCTGGCGCTGCGCCGGGCCTGCCGCGCGTACGCTATCCGCGAGCGACGGGAACACGGCGCGCAACGGCGCCGCCGAATAGCGCGCCCATCCCTGGTCGCGCCGGCGTGAGACGAGCTTGCGCCGCCTTTCGCCGAGCCGATGCAGAATCTCGGCCGGCTCCATGCTGCGCAGGCGGTTGAGATACCAGCCGACCCGCATGCTCATGACCCCGTTGCCGGTCCCATACACCATAACCGGCGAAATCCGGTCCGCTCGCATGCCGCTTTTCGCCGCGAGCGGTTAATCTCGGAGAACCGGAGGTTTTCATGCGACGGCTGCTGATCGCCCTGCTGCTGCTCGTGCTGTTCCCTGTGACGGCCGAGGCGGCGCTGCCTTTGCATCGTGGTGTCGCCATCCACGAATGGCTCAATTGGGCGCCGCTTGTCGAGGACGGCAGCTATCGCTGGCCGCCCTACCGGAGCGTTGCCGATTGGCTGTCCGCTTCCCGACCCGCGCCCGACTGGCCGAAAGGCAACCAGTTTGCCCGCATCCGCGCCATGGGCTTCGACTTCGTCCGCCTCAGCGTCGATCCGGGACCGCTGCTGGCGACAAGCGGCGACAGGCGCCGGCAGGCGCTGGCCGTGCTCGAAGCCGATGTGCGCAAGGTCACGGCGGCCGGGCTCAAGGTCGTCTTCAACCTCCAAAGCGTCACCGAGGTGCCGGCCTATGGCCCCGATGTGATCAACAGCCCGGCCGACAGCGCGGCCGTGGCCGGTTACGAGGCGATGGTCGCCGACGTCGCTGGCATGCTCGCGCGCATTGGCAGCGATAAAGTGGCGCTCGAACCTTTCAACGAACCGGCCCACTATCCCTGCGACGGCACGGGGGCTGGTGGCTGGCAGCCGATCGCCGCCGCCACGGTCGCGAAAGTCCGCGCCGTCAGCCCCGACCTGACCATCGTCATGACCGGCGCCTGCGGCGGCGACGTCACCGGCCTCGTCGACCTCAAGCCGAGCTTCGACGATCCCGATATCTATTACAGCTTCCATATGTACGATCCGCACAGCTTCACCCATCAGCGGCTGGAAAACCCCAATGAATTCGCGTCCGGCCTGCCCTGGCCGAGCAGCGCCGGCACGCCGCAGGAGGTGATTGCGCAATTGCGGGCGCGCATGGCCGCTGCCGGCATGAGCGCGGCGGCGCAGACCATCAACATGGTGGATGTAGGCCAGGCCATCACCGACTATTTCGCCCATGGCTGGGGGCCCGCCGACGTCCAAAGGCGCATCGGCGAGGCTGTCAACTGGGCCAAGGCGAACAATATCCCGGTGCAGCGCCTGTTCATGGGCGAGTTCGGCGCCATCCTGATGTCGGCGGATGGCAAACAGGGCGCCCCCGATGCCGACCGGTTGCGCTACGACGAGGCGGTGCGCAAGACCGCCGAGAGTTACGGCATTCCATGGTCCCTTTGGGAATATTCGAACCCCTACGGCATGACGCTGATTCTGCCCCGGGGCCCGGCTATTCCCGATCCCGAACTGCTCCGGGCCCTGGGTCTCGATGCCTTGGCTCACTGAGAGAGCGATTTGACCCTCCCTGCCCCCTTGCGGGCAAGGTGGTGGCGGCCGGGTGGGGTGGCAACAAACGCGGCGCTTGCGGAGAGACCCTTGCCCCGCGCGGGGCTTAACCAAGAAAAGCCATTGCCGGAGCCGTCAGCCGCCCTTGGTGTATAAGGCGTTAAAATGCGGCCTATACGGAAGGCGTTCACGCCATGTCCATCATTTCAGAGATCGCCGATTCCCGCCGACAGCAGGCGCGGGCTCTCGGCCGTCGCGACGGTATCGCCGATCGCCGTGTCGCCGGGTTCAGCCCGCCGGGCATTGCTGCCGAGCCGACCGCCACCGTGACGCTGGGCAAGATCGGCGATTTCCTCGAGATCGATTTCCGCCGGCTCTTTGCCTGGCTGC
>Ga0134126_10010169_pt1 | contig 11863 bp, 12 predicted proteins | sample KB31752_FD_96881 | JGI IMG/M metagenome (GOLD analysis project Ga0134126, IMG submission 96881) | Terrestrial soil microbial communities with excess Nitrogen fertilizer from Kellogg Biological Station, Michigan, USA - KB3-175-2 | ecosystem: Environmental > Terrestrial > Soil > Unclassified ...
ATTGGTAGTTCAGTTGGTTAGAATGCCGCCCTGTCACGGCGGAGGTCGCGGGTTCGAGTCCCGTCCAGTCCGCTCCCCACGGTTCAGCTCTGTCTGAACCGTTCTCATTTGTACACAGTCAGACAAGCACACCGCTGATTTTCAAAGAACTGTAACATTCGCGTCAAAAGGCCTGCGCTATCTTTACAAATACCTACAACGTCGAACGCGACTAAAAAACGCGACTAAACCTGACGATGTATGCGAATACCAATTAAGGCACTTTGCGAGGGAAAAAGAAAACGCAACGACGGCAAGGCACTCATCTATCTGCAATACTTCTACGATGGCGAACATAGGGTGTTTTTAAACACTCAATTAGCGATTCCGCCAGAATTCTGGGACAGGAAAAGACAGTGCGTCAAAGAAAATATGCCTGCCATATTCGGACACCCATCCTCGATAAACAAAGAAGTAAGCCGCCAACTGAGACTTGCAACTGATCTGGCAGTCTATGCGAAAGATCAAGCAATAGTAGATATTGGTCCTTTTATCAAAGAAAAATTCTCTCCTGAATTTGATCTCCAAGAGTTGATCCGTCAGCGAACTCAAGCCGACTCGCCCTTTATTCCACGGGCACGTAAACAAAAGGAAGGCTTCTTCCTCCACCTGGATGACTATGTCAATTCCAAACGAAAAAAGGTAAAGCCCGCCACCATTACCGTATACAACAACATGATCCACCACTTCGAGGCGTTCGAGCGATATAGGAAGACTCCCATCACATTTGTTTCCATAGATTTTCAGTTCTATGAAGATTTCGTTGATTTTCTCACTTATGAGTATGAACTACCCAGGAAAAAGAAGACGGTAAAAGGTTTGCGGATAAACTCCATCGGCAAGACAATTCATCAATTTAGAATATTTGTGAGAGATAGGGTAAAAAGAAAGATTATTCCTCCCATTGACCTGACCTATCGGAATACCCTAAACTCATGTCAGCTCGAAACCTTTTTGTTCTTGGCTGCCTCACCGGCCTGCGTTTTTCTGACTTCTCGGCCCTCAAGCCCGAAGACCTACAACAGGACATGCTTTATAAAAAGCAAGAAAAGTCCGTGCGTTGGGTCGTCATTCCTATGCGCAAAGAGGCAAAAGAAATATTCACTGAGCAATTTAAAGCAAACATCCAAAAAATCTGCAATGCCGAATTCAATCAGAACATAAAGGACATCGCGAAACTCGCCGGCATCATCGAAACGGTAAAATTTTCCTATAAGAAAGGAAACAAAATGGTGGAAGAAAAGAAGCCGAAATATGCCTGGATCACCTCGCATACCGCCAGACGGTCTTTTTGCACCAATGAATTCCTTGCCGGAACGCCGGTGTATTTAGTCATGAAGATTAGCGGTCACCGACGAGAAAAGGACTTCTATCGTTATATCCGTATCGACCCGCAAGAGGCGGCCCAAAAAGTGAAGGAACTATGGATGGAGCGAGGAGAGTTGGCCCTGTTCAAAAATCCCATCATAAAGGCAATCAATATGAACGAATAAGACTTTTTTTAAGAGATGTGCGATTCATCGCCCGTCCGCCGGATTATAGCCTTTGCAAAATTTTTATCCGGGTAGAAATAATAAATTTTCGGCGGTCTGACCAGGCCGCGTTGACGCCGCTGCTCGATGCCCACCCCAATGCAGAAATTGCATACTTCGGCCTCTGCCCGATACCAGTTGCATTTCAGCTGGGCTATTTGCTGGGGAATACGCGGCGGCTGACGGTCTACCATTGGCACCACGCGAGAGCTGCGTGGTATGCTGAGACTACGCCCTCCATTCCCGACTATAAATTTCAGGTTATTCAATCAACTTTGCCTTTAGAAATCCAGAAGGGAAAAGGCGACGTAGTCATTCGCCTGAGCTCGTCCTTCCAGATTGACCCGAAGGCTACTCTGGAAGTCTGCCGGAACCCGGCTAATGAATTCGATATTACGCTTGCCCAGCCCCATCCCGATGCCCTCTACAACCAAGCCTGTATAGAAGCATTGCTGGATTCCTTCCAGACCGTTTTGAACGTGTATGCCAGTAGGCTAAGTGATCGAGAGCAAATCCATCTGTATTTGTCTTGCCCGGCAGGACTGCCGTTCGCTCTCGGAACACGGATCAACCCGAACATTTATCCGCTGGTTCAAACATATCAGTTTAGCCGCGACCGAACCCCAAAATATCGAGCCGCGATATTGATAGCTAAGGGGGCCGATGGCCTAATTCAGATTAGTGAAGCGGACCGAAAAGTGGCACGCGAAATACGAATGGACTGGGAGGAAATGCTGCAGCACAAAGCCATTGGGGAAAGATTATTCATATTGGGAAAGCAAACCTAACTAATGACCACATTGACCCCAACACCTCTACTGTGCAGGGTGGCTTCGAAAATAATGGTTTAGGCACCAAATGACAACTGGATGATGGATTTCTTTCCGGGCTCCACAAACGGTTGAAAAGCAAGCCATCGACTGACGTCTCCCAAGCTGCCCGGCTGTTTTTCTTTCATGAATCCTTGCACTACGCCGGAGATGGGCACAGCCTCACTAAAGGATTAGTGGAAGGCATCGGACAATTTCCAAAGGTAATCGAGGAGGCCGATTATCAAGCCGACGTATGGGCCTTGTTTATATGAGTATCGGTACGCCCAAATATACAATGCTCAATTAACGGCTGAAGGCCCGAAGCAATTCTTCTGTAGCGCAATTGATACGGCTGTTGAAACGATGTGGAGCTTCCTGGATACCGGCGACGAGCTTCAAAACGTTCAAATAAGAAGCATGAATCGCTTTCTTAACTTGTAGAAATCCTTTTCGACAAGCCCGTCATCGAATTTGCCGGTGCGCCGATAATGCTAAGGGCTCACAGGACATATTTTGTCCTAAAGAACGCCGACGCCGGCCACCTGGAACTAGCCGCTTTTGTTCACAATAGGCTATTTAGATTCACGCCAGTTCAAATAAGCAACATTGTGAATGGATTCCGCCTGCTAAATGGGAAGATATAAAAACGGGGCTGATGAGCTTTTATGCAACAGTTGCCGGCAACAGTTAATTGCTCTCACATTGCAAATAATTTTCTGGTGGCGAGCTTCGCCTGACAAAGTTAGGGAGTAAAGGCTGACGCCAGAAGAGTTGTGTTTATTATGAGTGAATCGGAAGGAAAAGCCAACAGGTGGTGAGCAAGCTCATATGAGATAGTCAACAAGCATTCTGAGCTTCCCGAGGGCTTCCTCGTAATCAGGCACCCCGCCCATGGCATAGGACATACCCTGGACGAAGCGTGTATACTCCGCTGGGTATTCGCGGTCTGTCGTTAGGATCTCCATCAGATGCTCCAGTTTTTGGGGGACCGACCACCCGGTTATCTTGTCCGACCGGCCGTCGTCCTGTCCGATCATCTCGATGGTCAGTTGGCGGAATTCCGGGTGGCTGATAGCGTGCGGCTGCAGCGCAGCCAGGTCGTGAATGTGGCGGACTAGGTCCGGGTCGTCGTCGATCGGCTGTCGCACGCGGTCCGGTACGCGCCATATGAGTGCGCTCATTTTGTCAACGGCGTTCTCCACCGGGTCGAGGCAAACGATCGCAGTAATTTCCGGGCTTGTCTTTGTCAGTTCCGCAATGAAGGACGATACAGAACACGTTAGCGGCGGCAGCGAAAGCGTGGTTGCCGAAAACTCGATCAGAATATGCGGCCGGAGAGCCGTCGATGGTGTCACGACGGAAGGATAATCCAGTTCGAAGGAGAAATATCGATTCGCATCCCGCGACTTCACCCCGACCTCCTGCTTCGGAAATTCTTCAGTGAGGAGGCCGTACAACCGATCCCGGATTCCGGAAAGTGCTTTTCGCTGCTGGTTTTTCGACTGTTGTGCTTCAATGGGAAGAATCAACCGGAAGTCGATATCCTCGGAGAAGCGCTGGATAAGGCGGTGGGCTTTGGATAAAGCCGTCCCACCGCTGAAAATTACTTGAGCCCAGAGCTCATCGACAGCGGTGATCTCTCGGATTAACTGGACGACATACCAATCCTTTTCCACAAAAGCGGGATTGATGCCCAGTTCCAGGGCAACTTCTTCGACGACAGCTTTAGCGGGTGCGGCGTTCATATGCGACAGCTATATTGTTGTACCCGATCCTGCGGCTGATGCGTTTGTTCACACTGATCAATCGGCCGGTCGGTACCTGGGTGGAGCGTCCCTGCTGGTAATCGACATCCGCGCGAGACGGATAGGGACCAGCGCCCAGTCTATCGAGTGCCTTTTGGGCCAGCGAAGGCAGTGGCTCTACGGGTACCGTATTACCTGTCAGCGACGATACCCGCGTCTTGCCGTACAGCCCATAGCCGATCTTGATCAATTTTCCTTTTTTCGTGAGAGCCAGCAATGCTCGGCCGACCTGATCATAGCCTCCCAGATCATCGAAGTCTTCACGCAGCAAAACAGGAGACCGCTTGCGGGCAATCCTGGCAGCTATCCTTCCTTCTATCGTTTTGCTGTATTTCATTATTAATTAGTTATTTATAGCAACAAATATACGACAATTTTTTCATACAAACATACGACAATTTTTTCATGCAAAAATACGACAATTATGAAAGTGGGAAAATAGGGTTCGCTTCGAAATGAAGCCTCTATCAAAATCACATAAAATACTGAAATTCAAAGATTAAGTTGTATGGCCAGATTGCCCCGTCAAAATAAAAGATGTGATAGGTCCGCCCGCAAGTGTTCGACCTTTTGTCAGTCTTATTCTGGATTTCAGCAGACTGACTCATCCACAGCTTAAACACTATTTGGAGTATAAGTGCACATCAACCCAAAATTGGGAAAAAGGTAGATGGGGGTAGGAAATAAAGCGAAATGAGCCTTACTCGTATGACTTCGGAAGGGAAAATGCGGAATTATGGAGTTTGGTCTAAACTCCTTATCTTTTGCCAATTAACGCATGGAAGTAGATTTCCGAACAACAAAGGCTGATTACCAGGCCTTCTATACTTATTATTTTTTTCGCCGGAACATCGGCTGGCGGATCCTGATCATTGTCGTCGGGGGCTTATGGATCGGCGCTTTCAGGAATTCGGATCAACCTTTTTATATTGGGACTTATTTGCTGCATGCACTGATTGCAGCCGTGGTCATTGCCCTGCTCTACGTTGTCCCTTACGGGGCTGCGGTCCTCCGATTGATCCGCCAGACAAAAGCTTCAGGGGTTACGGAGCGAAGCTTTATTATAACGCTAAACCCGGATGGCTTTAGTGTTCTCTCTCCCGGGGTCGATGCCAAATTTTGGCGATGGGAAAGCGTCAAAACATCGGATAGCGGCGGAGGCTATGTTTTCATCTTGCTCTTTAACCGAAGAGTTCACCTGATTCCCAGGCACTTCTTTCTTTCGGAGAATGACGCCGACAATTTCACGGGGTTTATCCGGAATGGAATTGAAAAGGTGAGGCGAAACAGCGATAGGTCCCGAAAACTAAGGGCAAGGCGGCTGCGTTGGTGGGGTTTGGTGGGATTTGTCCCTAATTTCGGCGTCATCGCGGGGTTGATCCTTTTTTTCAAGGGTATATTCCAGTTCAAGGACCGATGGCTAGTTGTTATCGGCGTGGCAGATGTCCTTTTTACCGTTGTCTTTTGGTTCGTGTTTACCCGGTGGGAAATGAATAGTGGCACGTTTACCGTACTCTGGACGAAAATGTCGCAGGATCAGGTAAATAGTCTATTCAGGGATATTGAATTTTATAAAATCCAGCATGGAGCTTATCCAGACAGTCTGAGTCAGATTGCGCGGTTATTAGATAAGAATGTTTGGATCGCTGATCCACTTCAGAACCGCCGCCCCGGGGGGAAAGTCACTAACTTTTTCTATGAGAAGGTCGGTGATAAATATTGGTTGTTCTCAATTGGCCCCGATCATACGCCTTTTACAAAGGACGATATCTTTCCGCAGCTGGAGCCGGCAGATACCGCGAAATTCGGGCTACTGCTGCGACGATGAAGAACAACGCGTTGGGATAGGGGCGCAATCCCCGTTTTCCGATTGAATACAACCTGCAAAACGATATTACCACTAATTCAGGATATTCCTATTTTTGTACGATCTCGTCCGATCTTGTACGTTTTTGTAAGAATCCAGCATTTTTCCGAACTACCGCGACCGAAAACGCGACGAAAAAAATAATTCTTTGAAAATCAATAGCATCTGAACTTTCCCGCGGTCCCGTCCAGTCCGCTCCCCACGGTTCAGCTCTGTCTGAACCGTTCTCATTTGTACACATCTGTTCAACACACCCCCTGATTGTTCTTATCAAGGTACTCACCGGCTCCAGAAGCCCCTTAACCGTTTCATTATCAAAATCGAACATATCTCCCTAGCCCCAAAAAAAAGACCAGCCTCCGATGAGGCCGGTCTGTCTTGATCCAAAATCCAAAAACCTATGAAGCGTGCGTACCCGGAAAAATGTCGTACCCGACCCCTTCTATTTAGTCCCCTCTCAACCTCCCCATGTAACCATCATAAGTGTTCTCACCTAAGCGTCGGCTGTCTCCCGGCTGAAAAGCACTGCTTGTTTATTGATCTCGCCGCTGTCTATTGCGATCAGGATCCTTTTCATAAATTTTTTCTTAAAGCTATCTCGGCTCCCTGTGGCAAATTATGATCCTGCTCACTGGACACCTTGATTGCTGTCGTCACGCCTTTCGCCGACCGCGCGGCCAAGTCGGGCGATGACGGACATTTCCAGGGTGTATGATTCCCGTCATCTACTCCAAAAGACAGGCGTGCGAAATTGCAGCACAATCCAACACTTCATTTGGCTAAGATCGCATAAGGCTGATGCAGCCATATGCCAGGCGCCAATATGAAAATGGTACCGTATTACCGCCTCAAATTCAGAAGGATTATTCTTACGCCAGCGAAGTCCTCCCCTGTCTGACCGGCAGCGTAATCGTGAACTTCGCGCCTCCGTTATTTATTCCATCTGCACAGATCTCTCCCTTGTGTCGCCCCACAATTTTTCTGCACAACGAAAGTCCAAGACCGGTTCCGTCGTATTTAATTTTTGAATGAAGACGAATAAACGTATCAAATATTTGTTCATTGAAGGCCGGGTCAAAGCCAATACCATTATCCGCCACTTGAATGCGTACAAACGGTAAGCCCCTAATCAATACCGGAATCGCACTAACGGAAATCATTGGCTTTTCCTCCTCCCTGGAAAACTTCAGTGAATTGTAGATCAGGTTGTAAAACAATTGATAAATTAAAACCTCAACGCCTTCGATGACCGGCAGACCTTCAAATGCTATTCTGGCTTCTTTCTGCTGGATCAAAAGGTCAAGATCGTTGCAGATAGCAGACAAGATTTTGTTGAGGTCCAACAATTCTACCTGTTGTTCGGTTTCATCCACGGAAGAATAGTGCAACACTCCCTCAATCATCGTATTCATGCGGTCGGCAGACTCGAGGATCTTCTCTGTATATTCGATGGCCTTCTCCTCAGTTGTATGGTTCAGTGCTTTCTGTAATCGAAGTCCATAGGTTCTGATCTTGCGGACCGGCTCTTTAAGATCGTGACTTGCCACATGTGCAAATTGCTGAAGGTCCTCGTTCGACTGCTGAAGCTCACTGGTCCTTTCGTGAACTATTGCCTCCAGATTGTTCCAAAGCAATTTCTTCTCCGTAATGTCGCTCGCCACCCCAAACCATTCTTTAATATTCCCATCCTGGTCGACAATCGGGACAGCACGTGAAAACACCCAGCCCAAACTATCGTCCGCCCTCACAACCCGATGTTCCAGCTGAAACGGCCTTTTGATTTGTATGGCCTCCCGGATCGCTAAAAGTACTTTCTCATGATCCTCGGGAAGAATATATTTTTGCAGCCAGTTCCCAGTCGGTTCGCCAGTATCTTTTAAAAAATCCCTGCCATGAAGATGGTACATTTCCGTCCACTCGGGACTCATTAGGTAAATCGCATCATTAGTGGCCGTCATTAGCGCCCGGAAATGCTCTTCGCTTTCTTTCAACGCCTCAGCATTCTGTGAGCGTTCGATGAGGTCCGCAGCCTGTCGCGCAATGATATCCAGCAACTCCAAAAGACGTTCCGGGGGCTTGTGGGGATAATTCCAGTGAGTCGATATCATGCCTAGCAGTTTACCGGTCCTGGAATAAAGAGGAGTGCTCTGCGCCGCGAATATTCCTGCTTCCAGTAAGACCGGCAAGGTCGGTGCCGTTCGCATCGACTCATCCAACCGGAAGTCAGGAATAATAACACGCTTCTGCGCCCTTAGCGCCGCACCGCAGGAACTGCCGGTATGGTAGTATACCCATTGCCAAAACTGTTCCGCCTCCGGGCTGAACCCGCTCGAGGCGAGCAAACGAAGTTTTCCGCCACCTCCCGGCTCCGGGTAAAAAACCTGCATGCTGGCATATTGCGAGCGCATGATCGCAACCGCGGCCTCGACGATCTTTTTGTAGAGACCAACCGTTCCGTCTTCCTGGATGAGTTCAATACTAAGCCTGTGCAAAAGCCTGGCGTCTGCCAGTTCCGTTTCGAGTTGTTCTTTGCTAAGCGATATCACCATCCCATTTTTCGCCTCAGTATGGTCGGAGTCCTGGGGAAGATGTAAACCGTGTGATTGACGCATAACGTATAAGTTTAAGAGTTAAATACAACACGCTAAATAAGCCGGGCTGCATTAAATTCATTTCACATTTCGAAATCCTTTCAGCTGTCCTAACATGGAAAACTCGGAACTGGTGGCAACGACCCCGAGGATCCTCGATAATTCATCGAAATCGTCCGGTTTTGTGAGAAATACCAGAACACCCAGCTCGTAGGCCATGAATATGTCTCTCTTCGCCGAGGATGTCGAATACATGATGATCGGAATACGCTTGAAAGGGGGACTTTCCTTCAGTTTTTTAAGACACTGCCAGCCATCCATAAGAGGCATATTGATGTCCAAAAATATGACATCCGGTATATCGGGATGGTGCTTACCCAGGAATTCGAACAATTCCACGCCGTTTTCCGCCGTGAAGCATTGCATCTCGGGCGAAATACCCGAAACCGCCTCGCAAAACAGGTTTGCGTCATCGGTGTCATCGTCTACCAATAGGAATTTCTTGTGCAAAAGGGTCAAGGTTAAACCGTTTGTCTAAAAATAAAGAACCTCAAAGTCGGCCCTGCTAAATCCCCAATAAAAAATCATGCCAGGCGGAATTTATTCGCCCTATTGACCCTGAGCGGCCAACGATTTGGGGGAAACTTTCCCCACTCCATTCAATTAACCCATGCGTAAAGCGGATATCCGAAATGCGATATTCCTTATTTCCCTTTTAATCAGCCAGGCTCCAATTACAACATTCCCACTCATAAATACTCTCAAAAATGTCCACTGCATGTTTCAAATCATGTGCCGGCGCCATCTGAAGACTCATCTCACTCATCTGAGCGCACAAACCCTGATCGGATATCACTTTCACGATGCAGCGGCTCATGAGTACGGATGCAACTTTCGGACAAATGGTTGGGTGACGGGAAATTAATTCTCAAAGCCGGTTTTAAATTCTTAACAATTTTTTCCGGGATACCCTGGCTTACGCATTGACCGCATGCCTTGGAAAGCTTTAAATTCGTTGATATTCGGCGATTTACTCTTTTAAAACTGGATTCACATGATGAAAACATTGATCGGCGTTGCCTTGTGCGCATGGATTGCGACGGGCAGTTGGCACAATAACTTTAATGAAGCGAAGCAACTCGCCCGCGAGCAGCACAAGAATATCCTGTTGAACTTCTCCGGCAGCGACTGGTGTGGGCCTTGTATCGAGTTGCGGAAAGAAATCCTCGATGATCCGAGGTTCCTGCAGATGGCAGACAGCAGCCTTATCCTTGTTAATGCCGATTTCCCTAGAAATAAAAAGAATCAGTTGAGCAAGGAGCAACAGGCGCTGAACGATGCGATGGCCGACAAGTACAACCGACAGGGGAAGTTTCCCTACACACTGCTGCTGAACGCGGAGGGAAAGGTGTTGAAGACATGGGTGCCGGCGACGCCAAAGCGGCATTGAGCGCCGACCAACATCTTTCATTCATCAAACAATGTGAGGCATACATTGGCCAGTTGAAAGCCGCTGGAATTCTGATCGCGGCCCAGCCTATCGCCCGGGAAGGCGCGACCCTTTCCAAAAAGAAAGACGGATGGAATATGGCGCTCATTGATCCGGGCAAAGAAGTGCAGGTCGGTTACTATCATATCCTCGCGGATGATTTTGAAGAAGCCGTCGCGATCGCCAAACGGAATCCGGAATTCGAGTATGTGCCTTCGGCGAGCATCGAGATACGTCCCGTAAAAGTGAAAGAGGCCGAAACCGGCTTTGTATACCCGCAGGGCATGTGAGCGCGGGCCCTCCCTCGTTTTAGTTCACTCAAAATCCTCCCGACGGCCTGACGGACAAAAAGTTCCGTTCCTCGCTCCTTTGGCCCAAATACTCAAATCCTCACCGGTCATTCCCCAAAATTGATCCCGGCTCTCCTGACCAATCTTCTCCCCCTCACTCCTGGCTTTCTCCCTCACTCCTGGCTTCCCCCCTCACTCCTGGCTTTCTCCCTCACACCTGGCTTTCTCCCTCACACCTGGCTTCCCTCTCCCCCCACCTGCGTCAAATCATCTCCGCCGCTGACCAACGTCACCTCCGCCGGTCACCAACATCATCTCCGCGCGCTACGATCGTCATCTTCCCCTGCCCCATCGGCGAATACTTTTACACCATCAAAATCTATCGCCATGTACACATATTCATTCCCGGGGAAATCGATATCGCTCCTGGCCCTATTCCCCTTCCTCTTCTACCTTACAGCCAATTCCCAGGTCCGTTACATCAGCACCACCGCCAACCTGACCATCAACGGTACCTCGACCTTGCATGACTGGACCATGACCTCGATCAAAGTCCAATGCGATGCCACATTCGAGCTTACCCCGACCGGTCAGATCACCGCTGTCCGGTCCATCTCCTTCTCCACCCCGGTCAATGCACTGAAAAGCGAGCACTCCGCCATGGACAATAACGCCTACAAAGCTCTCAAGTCCGACAAAGACCCGCAGATCGGCTTTACCGCCACCTCCGTGACAATCGCACCCGCCCCGGCAGGCGCAAGCCAGGTCACCGTCACCGGCAAATTGAATATCGCCGGTGCAACCCGTGATGCGCAGATCCTGGCCGTCTGTCAGCCCAACCTGTCCGACAACACTATCACGGTGTCCGGCAAAGAGAACATCAGCATGAAAGACTTCAGCATCGTTCCCCCAACCTTCATGCTTGGTACCATAAAGACAGGTAATGACATTACTCTTTCCTTCAAACTAACCCTCAAACGCGCCTAACCACCTTAATAAAAATCAACATATGAAAAAGATCGTTACATCGGGATTGATAGCAGGCATAGTGCTGCTCACCCTCAGCGTTCTGGGACTATACGCCACCATCTGGCTCTTCCCCACCGTCGCAGAGCAATATTATGATCCCTCTTTCGACAACGAGTCCGGCCGCTATATGATCTATTATGCGCATCCCTTCGTGATCGCGTTCGCACTCGCCTGGTTCTGGGATCGCTTCAAGGGCGCGCTGAAGGGATCTTTCCTCACAAAGGGCATCGAATTCGGACTGATCTACGCTCTTGTCGCCATCTTTCCCGCCATGTGGATTACTTATAGCGCCTTAAGCGTATCGCTCACAATGGTAGCCACCTGGCTGGCATTCGGCCTGCTGCAGGGACTTGTCGCAGGCCTCGTATTTGAAAAGACAAACCCCTGATAAACGAAGCGCAATGAAACC
>Ga0134126_10010170_pt1 | contig 11862 bp, 6 predicted proteins | sample KB31752_FD_96881 | JGI IMG/M metagenome (GOLD analysis project Ga0134126, IMG submission 96881) | Terrestrial soil microbial communities with excess Nitrogen fertilizer from Kellogg Biological Station, Michigan, USA - KB3-175-2 | ecosystem: Environmental > Terrestrial > Soil > Unclassified ...
GAGCTGATGATCCGCTATGGCCAGGAGGTCGCTTTTATCTCGGCCGGCGGGTATCACCATCACATCGGGCTCAATGTATGGTACAGCAAGGGACAGCCGCCTGCACCTGAATCGGCACCGGGTTTGTTCCATACCGCCATCCTTTATCCCACCCGAAAGGATCTGGCAGTTGCGGTACGCCGCCTGCTCGACGTCAACTATCCCCTCACCGGTGCTTCGGATCACGGCGTATCCGAAGCGATCTATCTCGATGACCCGGACCGCAATGGCGTAGAGCTCTACTGGGATCGCCCCCGTGATCAATGGCCGCTGGATGCGGAAGGCAAGCTCGCGATGTATACCCACCGCCTCGATCTGCCGGGGCTCCTGAGAGAATCCGAATAGATACCCCTGCTCCGCTTTGTTTTTTTTGTGTGACCTTTTCTTTACGATACTATTAAGTTCGGTGAAGAGCGAATATTGCGTTTTGTCAAAACGATAGTTTTGCCACTGCAAACTAACTACATGAAAAACGTTCTTCTGACCTTCCTGGGCCTATGCTTCTGCTTTAGCCTGTTCGCCCAATCCAGCGGATCCGCAATAAGTGGATTCATTTATGATGAGAATGGAAAAGCCTTTGACGGGGCTACCATCGATCTCCACAATATCTCCACCGGTTTTGCTACGAACGGAGTCACCGACAAGAAAGGCTATTTTGAATTTCGCGATCTGCCCGTTGGCCTCTATGACATTACGATCACGGCCGTCGGCGCCCAGACCTCCGTCCTGAAGAACAACGTCCTCAACCTCGGCGACCGGCTGGTCCTGCACAAGATCACACTTAGCAAAACGGCCAGGACCCTTACCGAAGTCACGGTGGTGTCGAACAGCTTCAACAACAGTGTGGACCGTTTGGGTACGGGCACCGCGGTATCCGGCCGTGCGATCCAAAAGATCCCGCTGGTCTCGCGTAACTACACCGATCTTATGGCGCTTTCCCCGCTCGCCAACGGCGCCTCCCTCGCGGGGGCCAAGGCCGGCGGCACAGGCTATATGCTGGATGGGGTCAGCAATCGCCGCGCCGATTTCGGCGGTATCTCGGACGCCGCTTTCTCCATCTCTTCGGAAACGATCCGCGAATTCGAGGTGTCCACGAATTCTTATGACGTGACCAATGGCCGCGGCAGCGGCGGGGTCGTGAAAGCCATCACCAAATCGGGCACGAACAAATTCTCCGGCGCGGCCTGGGGCTACTATGGTGCAAGTTCATTGGCGGCCAACCGCGATGTAAACGACCACCATCTCACCAATAATTACAAGACCGAACAGTTTGGCGGCTTGTTCAGCGGTCCGATCATCAAAGACAAGTTGCATTTCCTGGTGGCCTATGACCAGTACAATAACCGCATCCCCTTCAGGGCCTACGATTTCACCTTTGCGGGACCTACGCAGGCGCAGGCGGAAAAGAACCTGGGTATCACGGAAGCCAATCTGCAAAAGATCGTGAATATTCTCGAAGGCCCCACCTTCGGTTTCCCGGCCAGCCCGCAATTCGGCACCATCAGCATCAACCAACGGACGCAGAACGTCTTCGGGAAGTTCGACTGGAACATCGATAAAAAGAACCTCCTCACGCTGAAATACAACTATCTGCATTTCGTCGATCCAAACAAGCTCAAGGGCAACGGCCTGCTCAGCACAGAGTACACCGGCATCGAGATCGACAACGCCGTGATGCTGGGGCTGCGAACGGAGTTTAACACGCACCTGACCAATGATCTGAAGCTCAACTTCAGCACGTACCGCAAATTCCTGACCTTTCTGAACAACCATGTACCCGAAGGGTTTGTGAACGTCAACTCGACCTTTGCCGACGGCAGCACCGGGAATATTACGGTAGACTTCGGTGACCAGAACTGGGTTCCGGAGCGCGACGCCTCCGACGTCGTTCAGATCATCGATAACCTGCAGTATAAAGCAGGCAATCTGAACTTCGTTTTTGGCACCGACAATAACATCAATCACATAACGGACAGGCTTTCGCACGATCAGCAGGGACAGTTCTATTACAACAGCATCGACTCTCTGGCGCAGAATCTCCCGTACCGGTTCAACCGAAAGATCCCGCTCAACGGCACGAACCCCATGGTCAGCATCCCGCTGATAGAGCTCGGTGTTTTCGCGCAGATGGAGACCAACCTCCGCTCTAACCTGAACCTCACCGTCGGGCTGCGTTGGGATGGCCAGATCGTGGGCAGTGCGCCCACGTACAACGCGCTGCTGCAGCAGGAGCTGGGCGCGAATACCCATGTGGTTCCCTTCGACGCCAAAAATGTTCAGCCGCGCGTCAATCTCATCTGGGACGTACACGGCGATGGCCGCGATATCGTGAAGGTGGGCGCCGGCTTATTCGCGTCCGAGCTTACCACCCAGGCCCTGACCTTTGCACACATCGACAACGGCGTCGATTTCCGGCAGGTCGATATCCGCTCCAACATCCCCCAGGCGCAATGGGCGCTTTATCAAAAGGATTTCAACGCGGTGCCGGGCGTAGCCTATTACAACACGCTCACTACGTCGCAGCCGGCTACGGTGCTGCTGCTGGATAAACATCTTAAAAACCCGCTGACCTTCAAAACCAGCGCCAGCTATTATCATTATTTCAACGACTGGTTCCGGGTAGGCGCCAACGTTTACTTCGACAACACCTGGGACAATTTCTATCTCTATGATCTCAACCTCCGCCGGACGCCTTATTTCGTGACCAATGAAGGCCGCGGGATCTATGTGCCTGCCAGCACCCTCAACAACAACAGCGGTACCAGCTATCTGCCGATCCTTGCCAATTCCCGGACCGCCCCCGATTTCAACCAGGTGCGGTATTTCACCAACGCGAAATGGGCTTCCAAATACTTTGGCGCGATGATCGAAGCGGCGGTTCAGCTCGGCCGCGACGGAAGCTTCTCCGTGAGCTATGCCAAAGGCAAGGCCACCGGCACACCGCCCTATGACAATGGCGACCCGCGCAATGCCAATTTCGCCGTGGGTTCCTCGTACGGGAACTATTCCGCTTATGGCAAGAACTGGCATAGCGACGGGGACCAGCCCAATAAGATCGTCGCGCTTTTCCTGAGCCCCACTTTCTATGGCTTTAGCATCAGCTCTTCGTTCCAGGCGTATCAGAATGCCCGCTATTCCGCCTATGTCAATAAGGATGTCATCGGCGAAGCGAACGACGGAACCGACCTGGCCTATATCTATGATCCGGCCGATCCCGCCACGCCGGCTAATATCAAAACGGGGATGCAGACCCTGCTGAGCAAGACGTCTCCGCAATACCGGAAATTCCTCATGGACAATTTCGGCAAATTTGCCCCCTATAACGGTGGATTGATGCCGTGGCGCACACAATGGAACCTCTCGGCCGCCTACGACCTCAAACTGCGCGGGACGCATAAGCTGACCTTCCGGGCCGACATCTTCAACGTGCTCAACCTGCTGCATTACAGCTGGGGCGGCTATAGCCAGATCATCAATACCAACCCTTACAACGTCACCGGGTTCGACCAGGCCTCGCATTCGTTTACCTATAGCGTAAATACGAATGCCGGCACCCTGCAAAAGACGGCCAGCTACTATTCCGTCCAGTTTGGGGCGCGCTACTCATTCTAAAAACAAGGACCGGCGCGCCCGCGCCGGTCCTTGCTAAATATATACCCCTATGCAATCTTCAAAGGAATTTGGCGTTTATAGGTCGATCGACCCTTAATACCCAACCTCCGCTCGAAATATGAGAATTGTTTTTAATGCAAAGATTGCATTACAACGCAAAATAGCCTGGCTGCTATTCTCCTCTTTTTTTTCCCTTTGTTTTATTGGCTGGCTGCTCTATTTCAACAAAAAGAATACGGAGACCACGAACCACTGGATCTATCACTCGCATGTGATCATCCAGCATCTGGACAATATCGAGACCTATCTGGACGCCTGGGACTCCATGTCCCGTCCCGCCATGAGCCCGGCTTTTTTTCGATCGATCACACAGGAGCTTCGGCATGTCGACACCCTTACGAAAGACAATCCGGGGCAGCATATGCTCGTGGGGCAGCTGGCTATAACGCTCGGCAGCCTGCGGACAGATACCGGCTCCCTGCCGTCGATCCGATCCAACCTGGCGGACCTGATGCAGCGTGAAAAAGACCTGCTGATCCGCCGCCGTGACCTTGGCAGGAACGGCGACTCGCAGAGCACCTGGCTGCTGATCACCTGCAGCGTGCTGGTCTTCTTGTTTATCAGCGTGATCCTTCTACGGCTCAACGCGGACATCGTGCTGCGGAAACAGGCGGAACGAAAGCTAAAAGAAAGCCAGACCTGGCTGGAATCGATCCTGGAAAATTCTACTTCGCTGATCTATATCAAAGATCTCCTTGGCCGCTATGTCATGGTCAACCGGAGATTTCGCGAGGTGCTGGAGGTACAGGAACACGCGGTCATAGGCCATAACGACGTCAATTTCTCTTCACCGGATGCAGCGGAGCATTATCGCGTGCTCGATGAGCAGGTGGTTCGCACCGGCAGATCGCTGGAGATCGAAGAGGTCATTCCTACGTCCGCGGGCGACGTCTATTTGCTATCGATCAAATTTCCTTTGCTGGACGCAAATGGTAAGCTCATAGGCATCGGCGGCATCGCCACGGATATTACGGAAAGGGTCCAATACCAACATCAGCTGATCGCCGCCACCCGCGAAGCACAAAGCGCCAAAAGCATGCAGGAGCTGTTCCTCGCCAATATGAGCCATGAGATCCGCACGCCGATGAATGGCATCCAGGGTATGACGGACCTCCTGCTCGAAACGCCACTCACCGATCAGCAAAAGGAGTTTGCGCGGATCATCAAGCGGTCGGTGAACAATCTCCTCGTCGTCGTGAACGACGTACTCGATTTCTCGAAGATCAAAGCCGGAAAACTGGCCATCGAAAAGATCGAATTTCGCGTAAAGGATGTCGTGGAGAATGCACGGGCCATCTTCGCACACCGGATCGCCAAAAAAGGATTGCACATGCTGGTCGACATCGACGAGGAGATCCCGGATACACTCAAGGGTGATCCTTACCGGCTGAACCAGGTCCTCGTCAACCTCATCGGCAATGCGATCAAATTTACCCATGAGGGATGGATAAAAGTACAGGTCAAAGCGCAGGAGCGTACCTCGGCGCATGTGATCCTGCTTTTCTCCATAGCCGATTCGGGCATTGGCATTTCCGCGGAAAGCCTTCCCCATATCTTCGATCATTTCTCGCAGGCAGGGTTGGACATCTCGCGCCGCTATGGCGGCACGGGGCTGGGGCTGGCGATCTGTCAGCAGCTTTTGCAGCTGCAGGGCGGCGAGATCACGGTCGAAAGCCGCGAGAACGAGGGGTCCGTCTTCACGTTCAGGCTGACCTATGGCTATAACAAGCAGGCGGACAAAGATGCCCCGGTGGCTGCTGTGCCGAATGATGGCACGGCACTCTCCGGCCGTCGTTTCCTGGTGGTCGAAGACAACGAAGTCAACCAGCAGCTGATGGATCACGTGCTGACAAAGGCCGGGGGACACGTGACGATCGCCGGCAATGGGGAAGAAGCGGTGGGCTATCTGCGGACGGGGGAGACCTATGACCTCGTGATCATGGACCTCCAGATGCCCGTGATGGATGGCTATGCCGCGACACGTTATATCCGTCAGGAGCTGCAATTGTCCGTGCCCATCGTGGCGATGACGGCCACCGCGCTCGTGGACGAACAGCTGCGTTGTCTGGAGGTCGGGATGAACGATTACATGACCAAGCCATTCGAATTCGGGGAGCTCTACAAACGTATCTCCGCCTTGATCAATCCGTTTATTTCAGTATCTGGTTGAGGTTGGCCTTGTAGGACCCGCTCACGGGGATCTCTTTATCGCCGATACACACCAGGTCGCGTTTGATCGTCGTGATCTTGCCCACCGCCACCAGGAAGGACTTGTGTATCCGGATAAAGGCCGGCGGGGGCAGCCGTTCTTCCATGGCTTTTAGCGTCATCCGCGTGAGCACGGGCCGGGCCGAGGACTGCAGATAGATCTTGATATAGTCTTTTACACCTTCGATATACAGGATGTCGCCCGCGACGATCTTCACCAGGGCATATTCCACGTTGACAAAAAAATCGGCAGGCAGTGCCGATGGCGCCGCTGTACCCGCCTGTTGTTGCAGCCGGAACAACTCGTGTGCCCGGTTGCAGGCCCGCAGGAAGCGTTCGAAGGGAAAGGGTTTCAGCAGATAATCGGCTACATGCAGATTGAAACCTTCCAGCGCGTATTGTTCATAGGCCGTGACAAGGATCACCAGGGGTGGGTCGGTGAGCGCCTGCAGGAACTGGAGCCCATTGACCCGCGGCATCTGGATATCGAGGAACAGCAGGTCCACCGGGGTGGTCTGCAAGGCTTCGGTGGCCTCCAGCGCATTTTTGCAGCTCTTCACCCATTGCAGAAAGGGAATCTGCCGGATGTTGTCTTCCAGCAGCTCGCGTACCAGCGATTCGTCGTCGATAACCATACAGCGCATCATATCAATTGCAAAGTTAAGGTAATGTGGAACAGATGGTCTTCATTACGGATCGTGAGGGTGTGATGATCCGGGTAGAGCAGCTTCAGCCGGGTAACGACATTGTTGAGGCCGAGACCGCTGTGTTCTTCCTTGCCGTCGGGGTCGGCAGGATCGAAGACCGTGTTCTCCACCTCGAAACGCATCCATTGCCGGTCCACTGAAAGCCGGATGTCGATCCGGGGTTCGCCGGAATGGCCCACCCCGTGTTTGAAGGCGTTTTCCACAAAGGGGATCAGGAGCATCGGCTCGATGGTAAGACTGCGGTCGCTGTCGCTCACCCCGATGCTGCTGCTGATCGCGATATCGTTGCCGAAGCGAAGCTTTTGCAATTCGATATAGCTATGGAGATAGTCGATCTCGGTCCCCAGCGTGACCTTTTTTCCCTGCGTATCGTACAGCATATACCGCATGAGCTCCGAGAGCATGATCAGCGAGGGCTCGAGCTGGTCGGAGCGTTTACGCGCCAGCGACACCAGGTTGGTGAGCACGTTGAATAAAAAATGCGGGCTGATCTGCGAACGGAGGAACCGTAGCTCGGTGGCGAGCTGGGCCGCCTGGCGTTCTTTTTGTTGCCGTTCGAACCGGACCCGGTCCAGGATGATGCGGTAAAGACAGCTGATGACAAAGATGCCTATCGATGGCATCAGCAGGAATTTGAAACTGGCATATTCCTTGGGGATATCGGAGAAAAAGAGCCACTGAAGCAAAAGCTTGAGCTCGAATCCGGCTTCGATCAACGCAATTGCCCCGAGTATATATCGTTTATACCGCTGCTTGTTGAGGAACCGTGGCCAGAGCCAGAAGGCATTGGTATAGAAAATGGCGATATTTACCACATCCCCCATGATAAAATATCCGATGGGCAGGTTGTTGACCTTATTGTGGGCATTGGCGATAAAGAAAGGCGTCAGCATGATCATCCCCCAGATGAGGACATGCAGTGAGACCGTGATGTATTTTGACTTGAAAAGGACTTTCATGCGCGGATTAAAAGTACAATCCTTTGGCGCATGCCGAACAAGGTGTAGACCACAACGGGAATTGTGTAGACATTTCCATTAACTTTATGCATGCCCAAACCGCTGTCGCCAATCCCGTATATAGTTGGCGAAGTGACTAAGGCCTGAGCGGTCTACTGATCGATCTTCGGATGCCCGGATTTTCCTTGGAACTATGCCCTATGCTTATTAACTTTGTAATTCAAAGCACTTTTAATACATGGAAAAGAGTCAACTTCGAACCTTGATCCGCCGCTGGGTGATCTTTTTTATGATCGCGCTGGCGCTCAGCGGTGCCACTGCTTTTGCCCTGGAAACCGAAGTCGACTGGCTGGCCCGCGTTTGGCCACCCGGCAATGCCCTCCACTCCTGGCTCGTGCGGGTAGATGGCGCGATAAAGGATACCAATGCGCATTATCCTTTTATGGCTTATGGGTACGACTGGCTTGCTTTTGCACATCTGGTCATTGCCATGGCCTTCATCGGCGTACTGCGCGACCCGGTGCGTAACAAATGGGTGATCGAGTTTGCCATGCTGGCCTGTTTAGCAGTCTTTCCCCTGGCCTTTATCGCGGGTGCGATCCGCGGTATCCCGATGTATTGGCGATTGATCGATTGCTCGTTTGGCGTCATCGGCCTGGTCCCGCTTGTCCTATGCTACCGCAAGATCGGCGTGCTGGAACGGCTTACGCAAAAAAAGCCCGGTGGTCATCGATAAAAGTTTCGACCGTCCGGCAGAGTGTAACAATTCAGGACATTTTTGCGGCGACGATTTTTGCCCAAAGTACTGACAGCGAATCTGTTGAAATTTTGGCATAGTTATGCGTGCAAATCCGCTAAACCTTCCCCGCATGCGTCTGCTCAGAACGGTTACCACCCGGTTGCTACGCAACAAGACCTATGGTTTTTTGAACATCGCCGGCCTGACGATCGGTATCACTTGTGCCGGTCTGATCTTCTTATGGATCGGCGATGAGCTGAGCTTCGACCAGGGGAATAAACACTTCAATACCATCTATTCCGTTCTGGTGAATACGAGCGGAGGCGATTACAATTTTACCTTGGGCTCGACGCCCCGGCCAATGGCGGCAGCCATGAAAACCGATATCCCGGGAGTCGCCGCCGCGGCCCGCGCGTCCGATAACGGGGTGCGGATGCTTTTTACCGTCGCCGGTAAACCGATGAATGCCACAGGCCTGTACGCCGATCCGGACGTATTCAACATCTTCACCATCCCCTTTACACAAGGGAATGCCCGACATCCCTTTCCACAGTTGTATTCGATCGTCCTCACCGAAAGGTCCGCAGTGCGTCTGGCCGCCGGCCGGGATTTTTCCGGTACGTCCGCCGACAGCGCTGACGTGATCGTGAACCAAACCTTTGCCGACCTCATCGACAAAAAAGGCGTTATAGGCCGGACGATCCAGTCTCACAGGAATATGTCAGGGGCAACCTATAAGGAGATGCGGATCGTTGGCGTCGTCAACGACGATGTCTACGGAAATATTTACGGTTCCCCGGGGCCGGTAGCCTTTTTTAGCAAGGTCACCACGGACGATTGGTGCAACCTGGTTTATGTCCGCATCCGGGACCAGCAGAATTCGCATCAGACGCTCGCGGCCATTGGGGCGGTGATCGCGAAGAATAACCCTTCCTATCCCTTCCAGTACAAATTCGTGGATGATCAGTTCAACAGTTTATTTGCCGATGAGGTGCAGATGAGCCAGATCTCCGGTATCTTTGCCGGGTTGGCCATCCTGATCTCCTGTCTCGGTTTGTTCAGTCTCGCCGCTTATACGGCCGAACGCCGGATCAAAGAGATCGGCATCCGAAAAGTTTTGGGGGCTACCGTTACCGGGGTCGCGGCATTGCTGTCAAAGGATTTTCTGAAGCTCACGGGGTTGGCCTGCCTGGTGGCGTTCCCAATGGCGTATTGGATCATGGACGGCTGGCTCCGGAACTACGAATACCGGGTCGGCATACATTGGTGGATCTTTGCGCTGGCCGGCGCAACGGCTATGCTGCTGTCCATCCTCACGGTAAGCTTTCAAGCGATTCGGGCCGCTTTGGCGAATCCGGTTGACAGTTTACGGAGTGAATGATCCGCCGCGAATAGGCCAGATTTCTTACGCTTTATAATCTCATGGTTCAAGGATTAATAAAACATAAAACCTTGAACATGCTACAGAATTTTTTTAAGACGGCCTTTCGCGGTCTGTTAAAGAACAAACGATTTACTGCCTTGAACGTAATGGGGCTGGCCGTTGGAATCGCCACCTGCCTGCTCATCGTCGCCTATGTACAGGACGAATGGAGTTACGACCGGTATAATCTATATGCGGGCCGTATCTATCGCGTCGACAACGAGATCAAATTCGGGGGCAACGAGAAATCGTATGCAACAGTGCCCGCACCCGTCGCCGCCGCGCTAAAAAAAGATATTCCCGAGGTGGAAGCAACCGTAAGACTCGCACAACGCGGGGGCTTCCAGGTCACCAAAGGGGATCAACATCTCCAGGAGAACAAGATCTTGTATGCCGATGCCACCCTCTTCAGGGTGTTTACACTGCCCATGCTTTTCGGCGATCCTTATACGGCATTGGTGGCACCGCATTCTGTGGTCATCACCGAGACCACCGCACGCAAATATTTCAACCGCGCTGACGTACTGGGAAGAACCCTGGTTTTCAATGATACCTTGCCGTTCAAGGTCACCGGGGTGATCCGGGACATTCCTCAAAAATCCCATTTCAATGCCGACTTCTTTCTTTCTATGTCTACGCTGGAGGAAAGCCGGGAGGACACCTGGCTTGTGCCGGCCTTCAACACGTATGTCCTGCTGTACGAAGGCGTCCCTGCAGCGCAGCTGGCGACAAAGCTTCCAGGCTTTTTGCAAAAACATGCGGGACCGCAGCTGGAAGGCATACTGCATTTGTCCTTTGCCGCTTTTGAGCAGGCGGGTAACAAGATGGCGTTTTCGCTGACACCATTGACGGCTATCCATCTCCGATCGGACAAACTCGCCGAGCTTGGCGCCAATGGAAATATCACCTATGTCTACATCTTTTCGCTGATGGCCCTTTTCGTGCTGGTGATCGCCTGTGTGAATTTTATGAACCTCTCCACCGCGCGATCGGCCCGCCGGGCAAAAGAAGTGGGTGTCCGGAAGGTCCTGGGATCGTCGCGGAATTATTTGATCTGCCAATTCCTTGCGGAGTCGACCCTGGTAAGCTTTGCCAGTGCGGTTCTCGGCATGGTGCTGGCGTGGTTGCTACTGCCGGTGTTCAATGAGCTGTCGAGAAAGACCCTCGGGACGACGATACCCTCCATTAGTGGTCTGGTATCGGCACTGCTGTTGCTTTCGCTGGTCGTCGGCTTTCTGGCGGGAATCTATCCCGCCTTTTATCTTTCGGCCTTTCGACCGGTCGCGGTGCTCAAAGGCCAATTGGCACAAGGGTTCAAAGACGCCGGACTGCGCAATATTCTCGTGACCGGTCAGTTCACCGTGTCGGTATTCCTGATCATCGGAACCCTGGCGATCCACAGACAGCTCGACTATATCCATCACAAAGACCTCGGCTATAAACGTGATCATGTCCTCGTTGTCGACAACGTGGCGCTGTTAGGCGATCGGGCCGCAACGTTAAAAAAGGAGATCAAACAGCTGCCCGGCGTCACCGATGCTACCCTTACCGGCTATCTTCCTACGTCGGGAATGGACAATATCATTCCACTCTCCAGGATCGCCGAACTCGACCCGGCAGCCGCTGTGAAAATGCAGGTGTGGGACGTCGATGCGGACTATATCCCCACGCTGCACATCGGGCTGGCGCAAGGGCGTAATTTCTCTGCGCTTCAACCTACGGACTCGAACAAAGTGATCGTCAACCAGGCAGCGGCCCGGCTCATGGGCCTGGCCGATCCGATCGACGCCAGCCTGTATGAACCGCAGGACGATTTGGGCAAGGTCATGAAAAAGTTTCGCATCATCGGCGTCATGAAAGATTTCAATTTCAAATCGCTCCGCGAAAACGTGGCACCGATGGTCTTTCTATTGGGAAACGACAATCGCTCGCTAACCATCCGGCTGGACGGGAAGGCCGATATCCCCACGTTGATGGCCCGGATAGAACACGCCTGGAAGGAGCTGTCGCCCGCACAGCCCTTTGCCTACTCCTTTATGGAACAGGATTTCGACGCGTTGTACCGGAGTGAACAGCGCATGGGTGTCCTTTTTGTTGCCTTTAGTACACTGGCTA
>Ga0134126_10010171_pt1 | contig 11861 bp, 8 predicted proteins | sample KB31752_FD_96881 | JGI IMG/M metagenome (GOLD analysis project Ga0134126, IMG submission 96881) | Terrestrial soil microbial communities with excess Nitrogen fertilizer from Kellogg Biological Station, Michigan, USA - KB3-175-2 | ecosystem: Environmental > Terrestrial > Soil > Unclassified ...
CCAAATTCGTAAATTTCCCTGTTAGCAGGGAATGCGATCTCTGAGAGGGGTTCGCAGGAGACTCCGTCCACCGCCAGATAATCTACTCCGTCGAAAAGTTATATCTGAAACAAGGCGAAAAACAACAAGGCGAAAAACGCGATATTTGGCCCCAAATCGGGCAGGTTCATTTTCTCTAGAGAACCTCTATCGAGACCAAGAGTAGCCGAAGTCCACGCCTATCTATCAATCCAGAGAGAATTGCACGAACGAACCTGCTTCTCTAACCCGGTACGTTCGGAGAAGGCATTGAAAGCGGCAACGGGTTGATCGGAGTCGTTGCCCGAACATCCTAGGCTCTCCTGATTCGCCCAATCAGCGGTAGACGGTGTCGAACCCGAGATCAAGTGACGGTGCTGGCAGAGGGGCTCGCAAATGTGCGTTCTCTTTTTCTTGTTGGACGTGGACGATCTCTGTCTGCGGTTGGAACAGGAGCTCTCATTGCAAAGGAATCAACTCGCTTTCAGGTTGGAGGGATGAGTAGTGCGACATTTGCTAGGCTCAGCCTCCACCGCGCCCACGGTCCGATGGAAATGTTGAGTCCGGAAATATTGGTCTTAAGTCTTTGAAGGGGATCATCCCACAAGAGATTTGAACCGCAAGCTCGTGACAGACATTCGCCACAATTCAGGCCGCGCCGAGCTGATAGGGTCCGGGGCCACGATCCAAGCCCTACAGAGTTCCTCTGATTCCGATCGTATCTCACCCGTTCTTGAAATTCTTCTCATCCAGACGCTTACTCTTGCGCTTGCCGCAAACGAGGATTTTGAGGGTGGCCGATTCGAATACGCCACAAAAATCACACTCGAAGAATGACCAGTAGAAAGGTACGGCTACGTTTCGCCACGATTATGCTGGAACAGGGAATGGAAATCTCCGGTGTGAGATGGAAAGACAGAGATCTGCTCGACTATGCCCACGCATATGAGCAAGCAACGCACAATCACAGACTACCCAAGCTAGTTGAAAGACAAAAAGAAGAGTGAATAAGATGCCGCTTAAAGCGAGTACGGTAGCGAAGCGCAATCCGATCTTTCAGAGAGGCTTTCACGCAGCCCTCGTTGCCGTATTCTTTTTCTTCTCGCTACCTGCTGTCCCGCAAGCTATACCAAAACAGCGGACAAAACAGGCGGCCGCATTGATACAACCGGAAGATCTCAAAGCCGATCTATATTTCCTGGCTTCGGATGATCTCGGAGGGCGAGATTCAACCAGCCTGGAAGATCATATCGCCACGGACTATATCGCCGCAGCGTTCATGCGGCTCGGACTGAAGCCGGTCGGAGACGGTGGCACATATTTCCAGAAAATGGACATTGTTACGGGCGACCTGGATCCTGCACACACAACCCTGACGGCAAAGGTCGTCGGCGGCGATCGCAGTTACACACTCGGCAAGGATTTCCGCTGGGCACACCAAAGCCTCCGCCCCACGACCGCCTGTGGCCCGGTTGTCTTTGCCGGCTACGGCATCGACGCTCCCGAATTTGCCTATGACGATTTTTCCGGCATCGATCTGAAGGGAAAGATCGCCATTGTTTTCTCGCGCGAGCCGCAGGCCGACGATCCCCGGTCGAAATTCATGGGCACGCTGGACACCTATCACGCATTTGACAGAGACAAGGTTGAGGAATTGCGGAAGCAGGGCGTTGCTGGATTGCTGATTGTCCGAGACCGCGTTCCTCGCGATATCAAGCCGATACCCGCCAGCTCCCCGCGTCCGTCCGGCGGCCCTCTCTATGCTCTTGCTGGAAAAATGTGGGACATACCCGTCTTCACAATTCAGCGAAACGTAGCCGACCAGTTGCTGGCATCGAGTGGAAAGACGGCGGATGCGCTCCAGGCTGAGATTGATCGCACAGTTCGTCCCGACTCATTCGACATACCGAATAGCTCCGTGTGCATGTCCAAGGCTTTTAATAACCTTAAAAACCGGGAAGGGCGGAACGTTGTCGGCCTCCTCGAAGGCTCCGATCCCAAACTCGATGCGCAAACGATCATCGTAAGCGCGCACCATGACCACATGGGGGTCAGAAATGGGCATATCTATCATGGCGCAGATGACGACGGCTCGGGCGTTGCGGGAGTCATTGAAATTGCCAACGCTCTGGTGAACGGCAACATCCATCCTAAACGCAGTGTCTTGTTCATCGCCTATGACGGTGAGGAACGGCTTTATCTCGGCTCGTATTACTACGTAACACATCCGATCGTGCCGCTTGACCAGACTGTAGCTAACTTGAATATGGACATGATTGGGCGAAATGAGGATGATCCGAACTGGCCAACGCCGGCGGATGGAAATGTAAATATGGTGAACGTTCTGGGAACTCGATACAATTTTGTGCTCCGGCAGATCATCGATCATGCGAACCGGCAGGAGGGCTTAAAGCTGGACTACAAGATGGACAGGGTAGATCCCGATTCCTTATGGGCGCGCAGCGATCAATTCTGGTTCGCCATGCTGCACATTCCGCAGGTGGAGTTTCAGACGGGCCTGCACCCGGACTATCACACTGAAAACGATACCTGGGAACGCATCAACTATCCTAAGCTGACGAAAATTATTCGCCTTGTCTTTCTGTCTGCTGCGGATCTCGCTAATTCTGACCGGAGAATTCCGTTCACTGCAGAAGGTACGCGAACCGTTGAAAAGTAAAGTCCATTTATTGCAGATGTTGTGTGTTCGAGAGAGAATCTCGCTGTAGAACTTTCGGCCGACTCTAAAGACCTGTTCAGGAATTTTTCCTGTGTCAGAGAACGCACAATTTGCTCGGTTCGAAACGTTTGCGCCGTATATTGTGGAAGTGAAATTGGAGCGCACCAGCGTAGCTGATCCAGGCAGCCATCGACAAGGAGTCTCCAATGACACGATCGAGCTATGTTGGTTCCCACGGTGAGGAAATGAATCGGCGTCAATTTTGCGCCGCGTCCGGCGTTGCTGCTTTCACGACACTCCTCGGCACCGGTGCATTCGCGGAAGTCCCGGATGAGAAGAGCGCCTTGAATCCAGTTCAGCTTCGTACCGGGAACGGCGAATGGACCTACCGCGTGGTTTCTCACTGGGGAGAGCTACCTCCAGGGAAGACATTCGGCGGAACCCACGGCGGCATCGCCACTGACAAAGCAGGTCTTCTCTATGTCAGCACGCAAAGTGCTACAGGGGTACTTGTTTACGACCGGGATGGCAGACTGCTAAGAACTATCGCCAATGAATATCCGGAAATTCACTCCCTGTTTCACACCGAAGAAAATGGCGAGGAGGTTTTCTACGCCACGGTTCAGAAAGGAACACCGAAGGAAAACTGGCTTTTCCTCAAAATGAAGACGGACGGAACTGTTGTGCAGAAGATCACGGCTCCAGCCGCTGCTGGATTTCACGCGCCCAACGAATGGCGACTGACCGCCGCTGTGCCTGGATCGGATGGCTCCATCTACATCGCTAATGGATATGGGGACTCTCGCATTTTCAAGTTTGACCGACATGGCAACTACCAGGCTAGCTTCGCCGGGATAGGAACGGAGGATGGCAAATGCAATTGCTGTCACGGCCTGGCTATCGATCTACGCTATGGTCAGCCACTTTTGCTGGTATGCGATCGGGAAAACCGCCGGCTAACCCATTTCGACTTTGACGGGAAGTTCGTACGCAATATCACATTGCATTTGCGTCGACCTTGCCAGGTAAGTTTTCACGGCGACTATGCCCTGGTTTCCGAGTTGGAAGGGCGAGTCACGATTCTCGACAAAGACAATGTTCCGGTTTCCTTCCTGGGAGACAATCCGCAGAAAGCCCAATGGGCAGATTACGACCTGAATCCAGACATGATCGCGCCCGCCGTCTTTAGCGCGGCTCACGGATGCCACATCGACCAGGACGCCAATATCTATGTCTCGGATTGGAATCGTTCTGGGCGAGTAACTAAGCTGGTGCGGGCAGAAGCTTAATCATTTCTTTCAACCGAAGATGCTCAGTATGGTGCCCTGCAGATCGTCGGGGTGGACGCGGCGCTAAGACAGTAAAGATGGGACTATAATCATTTCTCGCTGTAGAAATCATTTCTCGCTGTAGATGTGACCTTCCACCGCCGTGGCCGAAACGTCTATATTTCGTGTTACGAAGTTGCGATCCGCTGCCCTTACTATCGTTGCGGTAGCCGCAATTTCGGCGTGGCCAATTGCCAGATACTTCATCCATAAAAGTCGCCAAAATACTGTGGAGTTCAGTCGGGACATCCAGCCCATTCTGAACCAGAATTGCGTCGCTTGCCACGGAGGTGTCCGCCAGAAGAACGGTGTTTCGTTCATATTTCGCGAAGAGGCTTTGGGTAGAGGCAAATCCGGACGGCGCACCATCGTGCCGGGCGACCCCGATGCATCCGAGTTGATCGCGCGGGTAACTTCCACGGATCCTGAGGTGCGTATGCCATATCACGGTCCGCCGCTGCAGCCACGGCAGATCGCATTGCTTCGCCAATGGATCAAGCAGGGAGCCAAGTGGCAGGACTATTGGGCGTTTGTACCGCCCAAGCCACAGCAATTGCCCAAAGTGAAGGATGCAGGTTGGGTGCGCCAACCCATGGATCGATTTATTCTGGCGCGGTTAGAGAAGGAGGGGCTGCGACCAGCTCCTGAGGCGAGCAAGACGGAATTGTTGCGGCGGGTGTCACTCGACCTGACCGGCCTGCCACCTACCCCCCAGGAAGAAGCGACGTATTTAGCAGATCAATCCCCCGACGCCTACGAAAAACAGGTGGATCGTTTGCTGGCTTCGCCGCGATACGGAGAACGCTGGGCCTCCATGTGGTTGGATTTGGCGCGATATGCGGATACTAAGGGTTATGAAAAGGATGTAGAGCGGCCGGGTGTCTGGCCTTATCGCGACTGGGTGATTGACGCCTTCAACCGCAATCTGCCATACGACCAGTTCATGATCAAGCAATTGGCGGGAGATTTACTTCCCAATCCAACCTTTGGAGACCTCATCGCCACATCCTTTCATCGGCAAACCCCGAACAACGACGAAGGCGGCACCGATGATGAGGAATTTCGCATGGTCGCGGTCATGGACCGCGTGGCCACAACGTGGTCGGTGCTGAACGGCGTCACCATGAATTGCGTGCAATGCCATTCGCACCCATACGATCCTATTCGCCACGCCGACTATTACAAGTCGATGGCTTTCTTTAACACCCAGGATGATGCAGACCTTGCGGATGACTCACCAGTCCTGAGGGTTCCCAAAAAGAAAGCCAACTATGCAGAAGCGTGGCAAATACAGCGGGAGATCGCCAGTCTGTTGAATGAGGTGGAAACCTCAGACCGCCAGGTGAATGATGCGACGCAATGGAAACCCTTGCCCATCCAGACTGCTGCGGCGAATGAGGTGCTGGCACTGGAGCCCATGATTCCTAAACTGGAGAGGGATCTGGCGGAACTGCAAAAAGACAAGAAGCTCCCTTCGAATCAAAAAGCAGAAAAGTCGAAAAATCTGCTCAAAACAATTGCCGAAACCAAGGCGCGACTCGCTCATGCCAGGGCGGATGGCCCGGCGAAAACCTTCACAATCCACGATGGAGAGGCACTGGCCAACGGAGAAACTCCGCCACAGTCTTTCTATGAGCTAACAGCAAACGCAAATGTCCCTCAACTGACGGCGATCCGCATTGAGGTGCCTCCGCTTAACCCCGCAATGGCGCGCCACACACCAGAAAACGGCTTCATTGTCGACAAGGTAGAGGGCTGGGTTATTTCGCCCGGCGGCCAAAAGAAAGAAATCACATTTCGCTATTTTGTACAGGATTCGAAGAAAAATCTGCAAGCTGTGGTATCCGTTGAGAGCGATCCGAAGCAAAAGTCTAAAGAGGCGGATCCAGACCCGAGCGCATTCGCGGCTCTTCCTAAACTGTTCCGGACGCGCTGGATCGTGGGAGTTCCCACCGAGCCGCTGCAACTGGCCCCGGGTAGCCGTATCCAGGTTGATCTCAAACAGGTTCAGAACATTGACGATAAACCGGCTCACATACAGGGCGTAAGGCTCGCAGTGAGTGGCGATCCGCGTTGGACGGCTTTGGATAAGGATCCTATACGTGCAAAGAACCTGGATCGTCTCAAGCAGCTCAACACGCAGTTAGCCAAAATTCCAACTGTTCCGCTGCCCGTAATGGTGGAAGAGCAACCGTATGAGCGAAGAGCTACGCGGGAATTTGATCGCGGCAATTTTCTGACCAAGATCGGTCCGGACCTTGTGCCGGACGTGCCGGCCATCTTCCCGAAACTTCCTGCCGGCGCACCACGCAACCGGCTGACGCTGGCAAGATGGTTTTTTGCACCCGGACAACCACTCACCGCGCGTGTTGCGGTCAACCGTTATTGGGAAGAACTGTTTGGAACAGGGATTGTCGAAACGCTGGAAAACTTCGGCAGCGTGGGGGAGGAGCCCAGCCACCCGGCACTTCTAGATTGGATGGCGCTTCATTTCCAAAACGATCTCCACTGGGACATGAAGGCGCTGTTACGCGAGATGGTAACGAGTGCCACGTACCGACAAAGCGCTGCCACAACCCCGGCTCTTATGGCGAAAGATCCTCGCAATCGCTTGTTGGCTCATGGTCCGCAGCAACGGCTGACCGCGGAGATGGTACGTGATCAAGCTCTATTGGCAAGCGGTCTGTTGAATACAACCATGGGAGGGCCGCCGGTGATGCCGCCTCAACCCCCGGGGGTTTGGAATTCGGTTTATAACGACGCGAAGTGGGTTGACGCGACGGGTCCGGACCGGTATCGACGCGCGATTTATACCTTTATCAAACGCACCAGCGGCTATCCAAGCTTACTTATGTTTGACGCGTCGGATCGCGACACGAGTCTTCCGCGGCGCATTCAGACAAATACTCCTCTGCAAGCGTTGGTGACGCTGAACGATCCGGTGTATGAGGAGGCCTCCGAGGCGCTGGCGCGACGGGTGATGAAGGAAGCCGCCGCTAATACGTCCGGCGTCTCCAATGCCGACGCTATTCTGGATGCTCGGCTTGCTTATGAAACACGCCTGGTATTGTCTCGCGATCCTACACCTCGAGAGATGACCGTGCTACGCGCGTTCTATAAGCGGGCCCTTACAATGACAAAGCCGCCAGGATTGATGAAAGTAAGTATGCAACTGCCTGAACAATCATCGGGCAGAGAAGTTTCAAGTCGAGAACTCGACGCATTCACGTCTGTGGGTAGCGTCTTGTTGAATCTTGATGCCGCTCTCGTGAGGTGACTGTTATGTCCGATTCCGAAATCCGCGATAAGAGTGATAAGAATGATCCGATCGAGGCTGAATGCGCTCGAGAAGTGCATCCGGCAGAGAAGTTTGCCTTCTTGCAGGCGCAAACACGCCGCCACTTTCTGCGCAGTTTCACAGCGGGCGTGGGCACAATGTTTCTGGGCACCTTGGCATCGCAATTTGTTCCTCGGGCAAACGCCGCGGCGCTTGGGATTGACGGATCGCCGCGCCTCGATTTCACCCGCGACCCTTCCAGTCCACTCTCAGTTCTGGCTCCCGAGTTTCCGGCTCGCGCCAAACGGGTCATTTATTTGCACATGGCGGGCGCGCCGAGCCAATTGGAACTTTTTGATCACAAACCTGAATTGACCAAGCTCAACGGTCAGGACTGCCCGGCTTCGTTCCTGGCCGGAAAGCGGTTTGCGTTCATCAGTGGTGTCCCTAAGCTGTTGGGCGCGCAATATCCGTTCCATCAGTCGGGAAAAAGCGGCCAATGGATGTCGGACCGCATGCCCTACCTCGAAAAGCATATTGACGATCTTTGCTTTATCAAATCGATGCGTACGGATCAGTTCAACCACGCGCCAGCTCAGTTGCTCATGCAGACCGGCAACGCTCGCCTCGGCTATCCATCGGCCGGTTCCTGGGTGGTCTATGGACTCGGAACTGAGAATCAAAATCTTCCCGGTTTTATCGTCCTGGTGTCTGGTGGTCACCAGCCGGACGGCGGCAAACAACTGTGGGGGTCTGGCTTTCTGCCCAGTGTGTATCAGGGTGTGCAATGCCGCTCCCACGGCGAGCCTGTGCTTTATTTGGAAAACCCTCCAAACGTAAGCCGTGCTTTGCGGCGTCGCATGCTCGACGCGGTGGACGAGATTAACCGGCAAACCTATGCTGAGTTCGGCAATTCTGAAACCGTCACGCGGATTGCCCAATACGAGATGGCGTTCCGTATGCAAATGGAGGCGACGGACGCTATGGATATCCACAAAGAACCCGCCGCAATGCTTGCAGCTTACGGCGCCAAACCTGGTGACTCCAGTTTTGCTAACAATTGCCTGGTGGCGCGCCGCCTGGCGGAACGTGGCGTTCGGTTTATTCAGCTCTACCACTGGGGATGGGATGACCACGGAACTTCGGCTGGTGATTCCCTGAATAGCAGCATTGGTTTTGCGGAACGCTGCCGGGAAACCGACCAGCCAGTTTCAGCGCTGCTCACTGATCTTAAGGAGCGTGGCTTGTTGGAGGACACTCTAGTAGTGTGGGGCGGCGAATTCGGACGTACATCGATGCGGGAAAATCGAAATGGTCAGGTCATGGAGTTCATCGGCCGCGACCACAATCCGGGTGCGTTCACCATCTGGATGGCCGGGGGCGGGATTAAACCGGGGATGACCCTCGGCGAGACCGATGCGATGGGCTATGAGATCGTGAAGGATCCAGTTGAGGTTCGTGATCTTCACGCAACCATGCTCTACGTATTGGGTTTCGATCATCGCAAGCTCACCTATTCCTTCCAGGGGCTGGAGCAGAAGCTCACGAGTGTGGTACCCGCGCGAGTCGTGGCGGAGGTTTTGGCTTGATTCAATCTGTCGGCTGCTATTCCTTCTACTGCCGAGGCCACCTGACTGCATGACATTTTCGGTCCGCCAGGTACCCCTCCGGATTCGCCTCGGGCTTCTCGCGCTCGCGCCAATTTTATTATTGTCCGTCTTGTTCATATTTTTTCCGCCGGACGGGCTTGAGCGCGCTACGTGGGCGCAATTTATCGGTCGCTTCCACCTGTTGACCGTACATTTTCCGATTGCGCTCATCCTCCTGATACCTGTATTAGAATTGGCCGGGAGGAAAGGCCGCCTCCTGCACTTGAGCGCTTCGGTTGATTTCATATTGGTGCTGGCTACGTTGAGCAGCCTGGTTGCCGCAACACTTGGATGGTGCCTCGCTCGGAGTGGCGGGTATTCGGGACGACTGGTCACGCAGCACATGTGGGGTGGAATATCCGTTGCCGCCTCGTGTTGGCTTTGCTGGATGTTGCGCGGCTACTTCCGTAGCCCACGTTTGGATTTGATCTACACAGTATGGCTGCTGGTCACCGTTGGGCTTGTATCGTGGACGGGGTATCGCGGTGGCCAATTATCACAAGGCGAAAATCACCTCACCGAACAAATGCCCGCGGGACTGCGCAAACTGGTTGGGCTTTCAAGTGCAGAAGCTCTGCCGAGATCGGATCCAGCTTATTTTTATGGCGCGCATGTGGAACCCATTTTCGTTACGCATTGCTACTCCTGCCACGGGCCGGAAAAGCAGAAATCACGCTTGCGGCTGGATAGCTATGCCGCCCTCATGCGGGGAGGCAAACACGGCCCGGTCATCAAGGCTGGCAACGCCAAGGGCAGCGAACTCTTTCGTCGTGTCACGCTCTCGCCATCCGATGACGATGCCATGCCCCCGGAAGGCAAACGCCCCTTATCGGCGAATGACGTAAAGCTGATCGAGCTATGGATCGCCGCCGGAGCTTCGGCAACACTGCCGGCCAATGCGATTAAGGACGCGCCCACGAATCAAGAGCCAATTGTTGCCGAGGTAACCTTCCACGAGATAGACCCCACCGCCGTCGCGCGCTCGCGCGCACCACTCGCCCCCATCGTTGCACAACTGCAAAAACGCTTTCCAAACCTTTTGGATTATGAATCCCGAGGCTCCGCCAATCTGGTAATCAACGCTTCGCAGATGGGTACCAAGTTCAAAGACGAAGATGTGGCCGCGATCAAACCTCTAGGCGACCACATTGTCGTCGCCGACTTCTCAGGCACCTCAGTTACTGATCGCTCAGCCCCCTTTTTCGCCGCCATGAAACACGCACGCGTACTCCGACTCATGGATACCAAAATTACAAATACTACCGTGTTGGAGTTGGGCGGTATGGATCGGCTGGAGTCTCTGGATGTCTTTGGCACAGCCGTTACTCCGGCGTGCCTTAAAGTTGTGGAGCACTTGCCAAAACTGCGGCATTTTTATGTGGGAGAAACAAAGATTCCGGTTGACGTTCCGGTGTCTGAAGCTGTGAAAAGCAAACTTCTGTTTTAGAGTGGGTGGTAACAGGGAAATGGCGTGTTCGCCAACACCTGCAAGGAGGATTTATGAAAGGGAACTCTCGACGCAGTTTTTTAGGCAAGTTCGGGGCGACGGTGGCTGTGGCAGCAGGCGCCCCTGCAATTTTGGCTCAACAGACACAGCCAACCGAGAAAGAAACTCGCGCGAACATGGCCCACCATCGTCACGGCAACCACATTCACGAAGGTATCTACTACTTTTCAGGCACGGGCGCCAATGACGGCTATTCCGAAGACGACCATATACTCGTAACTGCGCCCTTTGAGAAGCACGCCACTCGCACGATGGACGCATTGAAAAAATCGCTTGAACGTGCGGGCTGCAGCATGGACAGCATTCTTCATCTCGAAGTGTTTCTGTGTCTTCCGCTTGCGGATGGTGTTCCCATGCCCACAGGCAAAGCTCGGTTCGACGCTCACAAAGCTCAGTATGATGCACTGAATAAGATTTACCGGACCTACTTTAGCCCGGGGAAAGCCCCATCCCGCGCATGCATGGCCTTGGAATGGATTCCGGGAGATTCGCTGATCGAGATCGTCGGCAGCGCACTGGTTGTCAATCCATCTGCGGCTTCATAGGCAACTGATTCTCACAAAATGTTGAGGCGAGTTACACATGAATTTGAAATTTGGCTGGAGTCGTCGTTCTTTCCTGTCTGCGCTCGGTGCCATAACGGGCAGCCTGTTTGCTCCGACCGAGTTGAAAGCCGAGGGCATGTTTGGCAGGAAACATCAGCCCTCCGCATCCGCTCTCGACGGTCATCCCATTGTGCCCATCACCAGCGGACTTGGCTCTGGGGACATCTATGCCGAGTTGGGCGTTACGCCCATGATCAACATCAATGGAACGCTGACCGTTATCGGCGGGACGGTGATGCGTCCTGAGGTGATGGAGTTGATGCGCCGGGGCAACGAGCACTTTGTCTCGATCGACGAACTGGAGATTGCGGCGGGCAAGTTCATTGCGAACCTATGCAAATCCCCCCCCGGCTATACCGGCCTGGTGACAGGCGGCGCCGCGGCGGCCATCGTCGTGGGCTATGCGGCGATGATGACCGAGGACCTTGAGCCCCGCATTCGAGTGATTCCCGACGTCAGCGATTTTCCACGTAACGAAGTCATCATCCAAAAAAGCCATCGTTATCCCTTCGATCACCAGATCCGGCAGACGGGCGCGAAACTAGTCGAAGTAGTGACGCGCGAAGAGATGATCGCGGCCATCAACCCGAAGACGGTGGCGATCCACTTCACTAACATTCTCTCGAATCATGGCCAGGTCAGCGGCCCCGAGACTGTCGCCATCGCCAAGGCGAACAATCTCTATACCTTCAATGACGCCTCCGCAGACGTTCCGCCGAAGGAGCGCCTGTGGGAGTATCCGGCAGTCGGATTCGATATGGTAACGTTCAGTGGCGGTAAGGACATTTGCGGGCCGC
>Ga0134126_10010173_pt1 | contig 11861 bp, 9 predicted proteins | sample KB31752_FD_96881 | JGI IMG/M metagenome (GOLD analysis project Ga0134126, IMG submission 96881) | Terrestrial soil microbial communities with excess Nitrogen fertilizer from Kellogg Biological Station, Michigan, USA - KB3-175-2 | ecosystem: Environmental > Terrestrial > Soil > Unclassified ...
ACCGCTTCGGGCTCTTCCAGTTGGACGTATGGCTACGACGCGCTGGATCGGCTTACCAGCGGCACGAGCAGCTCAGTCACCGAAGGCTGGACATATGATGCGGATGGCAACCGGCTCTCCGAGACCGGCGCCGCCCCCTCGACTTATTCGATCTCGTCCACGAGCAACGAAATCAGCGTGATCACCGGCACATTGACTCGCAGCTACGCGTACGATGCGGCCGGGAGTACCTTGAGCGACTCGACCGACACGGACACCTACAACGATGCCGGGCGGCTGAAGACGATCACCAATACCTCGGGGACCACCACATTCATCTATAACGCTCTGGGGCAGATGACCGAGGCGAATGGCCCTTCGGGTATGACCCTCTACGTCTACGATCAGGCTGGTCACCTCCTGGGCGAATACGACGGCTCGGGCAATCTCATCCAGGAAACTGTCTGGTTTGGGGACATACCTGTAGCCACACTGCGCCCCAGCGACTCATCCATAACCATCTACTACGTCGTAACTGACCAGCTTAATACGCCGCGGGAGGTCATTAGGCCGAGCGACAACACTGCCATGTGGAGCTGGTTCACGGGGCCGTTCGGCACGGAAGTGCCCAACACGAATCCTCAAGGAGCCGGGACCTTCACCTACGATCTTCGCTTCCCGGGACAACTCGCAGGTTCCTGGGGCAGCACATATCAGAACAACGCCAGGGATTATGACTCTGCTGTCGGCAAGTATATCGAGAGCGACCCAGTCGGATTGCGCAGCGGTGTGAATACGTACGCCTATGTGTTAGGCAACCCGCTAAGTTACTTCGATCCATTCGGCCTCGACGTCGAAGTGTGCAGTCAACCGGCGTTTGGCTGGATGCCAGTCGACCATCAGTGGATAAAGACAGATTCGGTGGAGGCAGGCATGGGAGGCACCAAAGGCAACATCCCAGGGAATCAGAGTGGCGATCTGCCTTTCGATCCAGTCCAAGTGACCAATCACGTGGGCAGAAGCTTGGAAAAGGGCGCAAGCTGCCGCGTCGTTGATAACATCGATGAAAAGAAAGTCGATGAGCTGCTGCGGATCGGTCGGCCTCTGGGGCGGTGGACCCCGTTCAATCAGTGCCACACTTTTGTACGCGATACGCTGGAAAGCGCGCGCTATTACGGCGCAACCGGCAGTTGGGCAGACTACACAGGAGTAACTGGTAGTTGGTAGCCGCCACCAAGAATGAATTCGGGCAGCTCGCAATGAACCCAAAACGGTGGCTCGTCCTTGTAGCCGTCTGCACGGCACTTATGGGATGTGCTAAGTCTACCAAAGAGTCTCAAGCGTACTTCCATGAGCATCTTCCGTGCCCGAAGCCAGCGATAGAGGAATTCGAACCTTGGGGGCAATCCGGCTCGCAGCACAGTTGCAAGATCGCGGACGGTCCCTTTGTCGCATTCGAGTCCGGGCACGTGCGAATTCGGGGTCAATTCAAGTATGGGCAGAGGACAGGTACTTGGCGTTGGTATAAGCCAGACGGCAATGTGGAGAAGGAAATCGATTACTCAAAAGGTCATTGAGGGATCTGCTGCCTAGGGCGTCGGCCGCGCTCGCGAGCGCGCGATTCGACATAAGGCCACGTGCCGTGACCGCCCACCTCTCAAGCCCGAGACTCGCCTCTAGGGAAATTTGGTCTCGCCCGGGAGCGCCGCCTTCTTCCAGCACTCGCAAGTCCGCAGCGCATCAAGGAAAAACGTGCCTCGGTACGATGCAGGCGCGTCGGGATCGCTTGTTGGCGAATACGACGGCTCGGGCAGCCTGATCCAGGAAACCGTCTGGCTCGGGGACATCCCGGTCGCCACTCTCAGACCGAACGGGTCCTCGGTCGCGATCTACTACGTCGTCACCGACCAGATCGACGCCCCTCTGGAAGTCGTCCGCCCCAGCGACAACACGGTGATATGGACTTGGTTCTCCGGCCCGTTCGGCAGCGATGCTACGAATACCAATCCTCAGGGCGCTGGTGCCTTCACCTATGACCTGCGTTTCCCGGGGCAAATCGCAGGCGTCTGGGGCAGCACTTTCCAGAATGACTTCAGAGATTTTGATCCTGCAACGGGACGGTACGTGGAGTCCGATCCCATAGGGCTGCGAGGAGCTAGCTTCTCGACCTACGCGTACGTCAACGGGAACCCGCTCAGTTATGTCGATCCTTTGGGGTTGGCGCCGCCCCTGCCGCCCGGAGTACTGCCCCACCGCCAAATGTTCCGGGCGGACCTTGGAGTTGGTCACCCAATCCTCAGAACCCGCGGGGTGGGCTATTTATGGGCCCGAAACAGCCGCGAGGAGGCAGGGCCATGTGCACATACACAGCGGAGGGTCGATTTGCCGCTGCCGTTCTCTCCGACAAGAAAGGTCACAGCGGGGTGAAGCTCGAGGCTCTCGAGGTCCCGGACCACCGGTAAGGAAAAGGGGTATTGATCGAATGAGGTGACCTTGTCTCGCCGGAGCTTCACCTCGCGCACGTATTGGTTGGCGGCGGGGGTGTCCATCACTCCTCCTGCATCCGGGCTCTCATACTGGCAGTTTAAGCCGTGACCCTGCCCTGTGGGGAGCACCACTCGCGCTGGACGGGAGGAGTCCTGTGACTTCTGTCACGGGTAACTTCCGCGTTGAGCATTATGGTAGGGCCCTAAGACCGGCAGGTTGGGAGGCGTAAGGGATTTTATGACACGACACCTCAGGGATTTCAGGATTCTCGCAGTGGGACTGGTGATCGTAGCGACCGGAGCCGGCTGCGCGACCCACACGGCATTTGCCCGCTCCCAGCTGAATACGCAGAAAACGGTCGCCATGCTGCGAGCCGGGCAATTTACGGCCCTGAATCGGTATTATGCTCAGGTGCAGGCGGGCTATGACAACGGGTCAATCCCGGACGAGAGCTTGCGTTCGGCGTTTCGCCACTTTTACGACGACTCACCGGATCTGGCAGCGCGATACGCAGCTTGGGTGAAGGACATGCCGAATTCGTACGTCGCGCATTTGGCCCGCGCGATTTACTACATCAGGGTTGGAGAGGCGAGTCGCGGCAATATGACCATCGGCTATACGAGCAGCGCACAACTCGACGGTATGGATGCGGCGTTTGCGACGGCTTCGGGGGAGCTCGAAAAGTCCCTCCTCCTCGAAAAAAAGCCGCTCCTCAGCGTGTTTTATCAGCTCGACATCGGCAAGTTCGAAGGGGAAGCCGCACACAACCAGACGCTGTTCCAAAGCTCGCTCGCAATCGATCGCAGAAACTTCATCGTCCGTGAGATGTACATGCTGACGCTGCAGACTGCCTGGGGAGGCAGTACCGCGCAGCTGAAGGCTTTCGTCGCTGACAACAGAACTGCCGGGCTATCGGCAAGGCAAATGAAGGATCTGGAAAGCATCGTATTTGAGGATGAAGCGTGGGTCGATGAAGTCGACAATCGGAACTACAAGCGCGCTGCCACCGAGTATCTCGAGGCTGCAAAGCTTTCCGCTGATCAGACCTGCCTGTTGTGCGCCGGCCGGGCGCTGGTGGCGGCTGAGGACTTCCCGGATGCCGCGACGGTGTTGACACAGTATCTGGCGCGAGACCCGAAATCCGTTGAGGCTCTGACACTTCGCGTATACGCATACTACAAGCTCGGACGGAATCTCGATGAGCGGCGTGACTACCAGCGCCTGGCGGATCTTGGCGATGCCAATTCCGAGTACATCCTCGGATCGATGTACCTGGTTGGCCAGAACGGCCTTCCGAAGGACAGGTAGGCGGGGATCCGCTGGTTGCGGCGTGGAGCGGCGCAGGGAAATCCGTCCGCGAAGGCTCTGTTGTCCCGCGCGCTCGATAAACGCTACACGATCGTGGCCGCGCCCAATGGAGTCGAAGCCATTCGATCGCCAGGCTCCTGAATCCGGTATCGCGGCGGGCCACGCCGCTTGTGACCACGGCCGGGAGTTCGTTCCCAGCGCTCGGCGCGCCCCCGTGCGGCAGTGCGCCTTCTCGCGCACCCTCCTGAGGCCGACCTGAGACGCCCACGTCGGCGATACGTGGGCGGGCGCGCGCACCTCGATCCAGCCTAAGCCCCAGCTTCCCTAATCCGCGGCCAAGTTAGGCACAACGATTGCTGATCCGCTTGCGCCCGCGGTGCGCAGCGCCCCGGCGATACACAAAAGGCTCCGGAAGGGTCCTCGCCATCCATGAATGACTCGGGCATGCGATCACCTAGGGTTCTGCTGATCGGGCCTTACGACCCGCACTGCGGAGAGTACACATTCCTGGCCCCACCGCTCGGTGTGTGGCGCCTCGCCGGCGTGCTGGAGTCCTCCGGTGCGCACGTCAAGGTCTTCGATCCGAACTGCTGCGTGATCCCGCCGCAGCGGGCACTGGAGCGCGAGATCCTGCAGTCCCCGTGGGATGTGATCGGCGTGTCGACGACCGGCATGACGCTCAGGTTCGACCTGGAGCTCGCCTACGTTGCGCGCCGTCTCGCGCCCAAGGCAATCATCGTTGCCGGAGGAATGGAGGCGACTTTCAGGCCGGACCTGATGTTCGAGCTCGGTCCGTTCGATCTCGTCGTCCTCGGAGAAGGCGAGCGGCCGCTCACCGAAATCGTGCGACGGCTGCGCTGCGGGGAGCCCCTCGACGCCGTACCCGGCACTGCCTCCAAGGCCAACGGCTCGATCGTCAAGCGTACTCAGCGCGCCCTCAGCCGCGAGGAGCTGCGCGCGGCGATCTTCAGCACTCCGTACGCACGCATGCCCTATTCGGCCTACTGGAGCCGGCTCGAGGAGGCGTACCGGGTCGGTCAGCTGCCGACCAAGGCGGCCCGCGAGGCGCGTCTGGCGGAAATCCGCTCCGTGCGGCTGATCACGCTCAACTACTGCCCGATGGGCTGCACCTTCTGCTCCGCGACGAACTTCCTGCACGAGTCTCAGGGTCACGTCGCCGCCGTCGCCCGTTTGGAGGCGGACGAGTGCCTCACGATGATCGGGCGCATCGTCGCCTCTCATCCGGGCGTGCGCACGATCATCTTCCAGGACGACATATTCGCTTTCACGCAGGACCGGCGGGTCCTGCCGCTTTGCGACGGCATCGTTGCCGCAAAGGAGCGCGGCGAGCTGCCGCGCGAGCTGCAGTTCATCAGCACGAACCGCATCGATGCGATGTCGCCGGACCGCCTCGCCGCAATGCGCAGCGCCGGCTTTCGGGTGCTCGGATTCGGCATCGAGAGCTTCTCGCGGCGCACCCTCGCCGAGTTCAACAAGGCTCAGATCCATCGCCACATCGAGCCGGCGCTGAGCGCCGCCCTCGAGCTCGGCATCACGCCGTTCCTGGATCTGATCCTCAGCTCTCCCCGCTCGAGCCTGGAGGATGTTGCCGAAACGCTGCGCGAGTCGTATCGCTGGCTGCTGCGCGGCTGCGAGATCGGCATCTATCCCTACGTCATTCCGTTCTCCGGCGCGGCATTCGCGCGCGACCCCTCGCTGGCGCCACACACGACGCACGCTCGCCGGCACGTCGCCGGAACCGACATCGAATGGGAGCAACCCGCTAAGATCCTGCCGATCGACCCCACGGTGCGCGAAGCCGTGCTGCGCATCGAGAGCAATTTCGAGAGCAGGATCGCGGCCCTGGAGGAAGTGGCGCATCTTCCCTCCCGGGTTCGCTCGCTCGTCTGGATTCTGAGCTCGCTCTCCGTGCTGGCCGACTACGGGATCTCCGTGGGCGATCCGCGTGAGGTCGAGGCCGAGCTCGATGCGCGCCTGCCGCGGCTACAAGGGACGACGGACCTGCGCGCCGTCGTGACTGCATGACTACCCGCCGCTTCGTCAGCATCGCGGCGCCGCTCGCGGTGTGCGGGCTTCTGGTCCTCTGGGTCGCCCTCTCCGCCGCGAACGCCGAGGCCGCCAGTTTCTCGATGCTGGTCTATGCGCTCGCGAACCTGATCGTCTACACCGATGCGCTCGACTTCGTGCTGCGGCTCTACATGAAGAGGCGCCACACCGCGACTGCCCGCGGTACCGGCCGCGAGCGCGAGATCTCGGTCGATCTCACCACTGCGCTGCCGGCCGGGGCGTTTCCCGCCGTGCCTCTCGAGCCGTACGCGATCATCGCCTCGGTCTTCAACCTCGAGGAGCACATCGAGCAATTCATCGCCAACTATGAGCCGTACCGCGACCGCATGTGGCTCATCAGCGACGGCTCTACCGACAACACCCTCATGCGGTTGCGGCAGGCCGGCTGGCGGTGCTTCGATGATGGCATCAACCGACGCAAGCCCGCCGCTTTGCGGCGCCTGCTCGAAACCCTCCCGGAATACATCGAGACCGTCCTGGTCGTCGACCCGGATATCCGGATTCTGCATCCTGGAGAAGGGAGCGAGATCGATCTCGAGCAGTTCATCAGCGAGTTCCAGCAGTCGGGCGCCGCGGCGGCCTGCCCTCGCGTCATGATCGAGCCCGACGGCTTTCTGGCCCGGTTCCAGTCGTTCGAATACGCCCTGGCGTTCCGGGCAGGACGCCAGAGCCTGGCCGACTACAGCATCACCTCCGGTGTTTCCCTCTATCGTCGCGAAGCCCTCACGCGTGCCCTGAGGGAGCACTCGGTCTCGGTTTACGCGGAAGACTTCGAGAACGCCGTGATCCTGCTCGACCGCGGCGAGAGGATCTACTACGACGGCCGGCTCGTCGTGGGCACCGAAGGGCCCGGCGTCTTTACCCGCTGGTTCTCGCAGCGTGTGGGCTGGTATCACGGGCTGATCAGGGTGTACTTCGAGCACTTCGGCGCGGTCTGGCGCATCGCCAGACGCACCCCGTTCTCCCTGTACCACTACCTGGTCTATGTCGGCGGCCTGACGATCTTCCTGCACGTTTTCAAAGTCCTGAGTGCGGTGCTGCTGCTCATGAGCTTCGCCAGCGGTGTCGACAACCTCTTCTTCGCGTCATGGCAGCAGCCCGCCCACGGCTGGACGAATCCGGCGTATTTCATGGCGGCCGTCGGCAGCTATCTGGTTCTGGGCGTCGTGGCGCTGTTCACGGTCGTGCCGAAGGCCGAGCGCCCCTACGCAGCGCCCATCGTGCCGCTGTATCTCTTCTACGCCTTGGTTCACATCGCGCCCATGACCGTGGGATATGCAAATTGGATCGCGCTCAAGCTCATCGGCCGGCGGCTGTATCGCGACCACTACGAGCCGGAGATCGGCGAGCTGCCGGAAATGCCGCCGGGTGTACACACGCTGGCGACGAGGAGATTGCGTTGACGGCGCGCGCAGCGTCCGCGCCGGCGGGCTACCGGCCTGCGGAATACTGGGAAGGCCGTGCCCGCCGCTTCGCGGTCGCAGGTGACGGCCTGGCAGCGGTCTGCTCGTACGGAATGCCGGGCTTCTACAACAGGCTCATCCAGTTCTGCCAGCGGCGGGCGCTCGCACCGTGGCTGAAAGTTCGCCCGGGCTCCCGGGTACTCGACGTCGGCTGCGGCATCGGCCGCTGGAGCCTGTTGCTCGCCTCGCGCGGCGCTCGCGTCACCGGCTTCGACCTGAGCCCCACCATGATCGGGGAGGCCAAGCGCCGCGCGGCGACAAACGGCCTCTCCCGCCGCTGCCGCTTCATGGTGCAGGACTCCGCGGCCCTCGAGATCGACGGTTCGTTCGATCTGATCATCTGTGTCACGGTGCTGCAGCACATCCTCGATGTCGGGGCGCTGCGCGCTGCGACGGAGCGGATGACGGCGCATCTCGCCCCGAACGGGCGCCTGGTCGTCCTCGAGGCGGCACCTGCGCGCCTCGCCAGTCGCTGCAACACTGCCGTGTTCACGGCGCGCCCCCGCGCCTTCTACCTCAGGCTGTTCCGCGAGTGCGGGCTTCGGGTCCAGGCGCTCTCCGGGGTCGACCCGGCACCCTTCAAGACGTGGCTCCTGCCGCATCTGCCGCGCCTCCCTCGTCCGCTGCGCCTCGGCGCGCTCGCGCTCGTGACGGCTCTCTCGGCGCCCTTCGATGCCCTCTGCGGACGGCTGTTGGCCCAGCGCTCGTGGCACACCGTCTTCGTCCTGCAACATGACTCGGGAGCCTGACCGTGCGCGTGAGCCGCCGCTCGATGATCTCGATCGCCGTCTTTCTCGGGGTCGCGGCACTCATCGTCGCCGGTTGGACTTTTGAGACTCAGCGTGCGGGCCACGAGTCTCTCTCCAACACCATCACTCTGAACGTCACGAACGGCGCCGACCGCGGCCCCGGCACTCTGCGTGAAGCGCTGTTCGTCGCCGCCACCGCCCCGGGACCGGTGCGCATCTCGCTGCAGGTGCCGCGGATATCGCTGGCCACCGCTCTGCCGCCGATCGTCAGCTCCCACGAAATCCACATCGTGACGGGTCAGGCCGGCAGCGAGATCGATGCCAGCGCCCTGAGCGGCGGCAGTCCGGTCCTCGATGTCGCAGCGGCGAACGTCTCGCTGCAGGGCGTTGCCATCAGTCACTGCGCCAACGACGCCATCCTGGTGCGAGCCGTCCACTTCAGTCTCGACCGCGCAACTCTCGGGGGCTGCGATGTCGGTGTCGATGTGGCGGAAAACGCGCACGACCTGCTGCTCGAAAACAACCGCTTCGTCAATGATCGCGTCGGGATCAAGTTTACTGGCTCGAGCCCCGATACCACCGTCGCTTCGAACCAGTTCTCCGCTGACAAGGATGCAGGCGTCTGGGCCGTCCGCGGCAACACGGACTTGCAGGGAGGGACCATCAGCGTGCGCTCCAACCGATTCGATCAGGGCCGCAGCGCGATCGTCGCCGGCAACATCAACATCGTCATCGAGCAGAACGACATCAATGGCGCCCAGGGACCCGCCATCGATCTGGTGGGCGGCGGCGCCGTGGTTCGCGGCAATCGCGTAAGCAACGGCGCGGGCATGGGCATCCTTGCCGAAGGCGCGCGCGGACCGGTGATCGAGGACAACGAGCTCAATGCCCTCGCTGCGTACGGCATCATGATCCGCGGGTCGAGCAGTGCCCTGGTGCGCGCCAACCGGGTATACAACTGCGCTTACGGCATGGCATTCGTGCTGGGCGATGCCCGCAATCCGAGTACAGCGGTCAACAACGTCATCATGGAGCCGCGGTACGACGGTATCGACGTCATGGGTGATACCCCCATACTACGGCAAAATCATGTCCTGCAGCCCCATGCCTTCGCCCTGCGAGTGGAGAACTTCGACCGTCCCGACGGCAGCACGGTGAGAGGAGCGCCGTTCCTCGATCACAACTCCTTCGGTCCGCCCTCGGCGATCGCGGTCGCCGGCCGGCCGGCCGGGACGTCGCTGCAGTGAGATCGGCATGAAGACTCTCGACAGCACGCAGCTCCTTCCGCTGCCCACCTGGAGCGACCCGCGGCTGCACCTGCTCGATGACCTGTGGCTGCTCGCGATCTTCGCGATCCTGCTCGCAGCGGGTCTGCCGTGGCTCGTCAGCTCGTTCGATATTCAGTTCGGCGCGGCGCTGCTCGGCCTTCTCGGCCTGGCGGCGATCCACATCGGATTCACCATACTCACGGCGCCGGCGCCGGGGCTCAAACGCGGACGCAAGCGTGCGCTTGCTGTCCTGCATGCCGTGGGCGTCGTGCTGGTCGCGGTCATATGGCACTACGTCGGCGGCATTCATAATCCGGCGTTCATGGTCGTCTTCGCGCTGCCGGTAGTCGGGGCGGTCTTCCTGTCCCGCTGGCAGCCGTATGCGATTGCCATCCTCGCGGTTCTCGCGGTGTCGGCGGTCGGCTTGAGCGAATCGCCCGAGCTTCGCTGGTACGCGAGCGGGCTCGCGCCGCAGGCTGCGTGGCTCACCCGCCTCTTCGGCGGCGCAACGGGAGGGAGCGAGGCATTCCCAGGCTTCTACGCCCCTCCCGGCTACTTCGTCGTGCTGATGGAGGTATTCGCGGTCCTGATGGTCGCGTGCGCCTTCGCGGCCGACTACCTTGGCACCGTATTCGATCGATTGCACGCGGACCTTGCGAACGCGCGGGCGGAGGCCGACCGGGGGCAACAGCTGTGGGCGGGCCTCATCGAGGAGTTGCCGTTGCCGGCCGTGCTGGTCGATGCGCGCACGCTCCAAGTTATTTCCGAGAGCGCCGAGCTCGCGCGGGTATCCGTCGATGGTGCGATCGCGGTCGGCCGCAAGCTCACGGAGGCCGTCCACTTCTCCTATCCGGAGGTCATCGAGGAGCTGGTCAACGGAATGGGGGGCACGGCGCAACATGTCGTATTCCACCGGGGTGCCGAGCTGTCCCTGGCGCGCATCCGGGCGCAGCACATCCCGTACAAAGGACGGCGCCTGGCACTGGTCATCGTCGAGGAGATGACTGAAACCTTTGCCGTTCGCGCCGCGCTCGACGTCGCTGAGCAGGCGATCGTGGTCATCGACTCGCAGGACCGCGTGCTCGCTTTCAACCGGCCGGCCCTGGCGCTCTTCTCCGCGACCCGGGTCGGCGCCGATGCTTCCGTCTTGCTGGCGCAGCCTGAATCCCCGCCGCGCTGGTGGGAGCCGGGAGTGACCGGCCGCCGCAAGATGCACATCCGCATTCAGCCACGGGTCTTCCAGGTGACCAGCACCGCCCTGTCGCTGCCCGGCGAGCAGGACCGCCTCTGCGTGGTCGCGTTCCTTCCGGTCGCGCGGGCGGAGACTCTCGACAACCCAACCCTCGGCGCCCTCCTCCCCGGCGCCTCGCTCCCGAGGACACGATGAAACCATTGCGATCTTCACCGCTCCTCGCTCTCGCCGCAGCCTGGCTCTTGCCGCATGCCGCCTTCGCGGTCGAAAGCAGTGCGGCGCCGCCCGCCGCACCCTCGGCGCCTTCGACAAACAGCCTGGTCATCAGCGCCAATGGCTCGACACTGACGAACGCAAGCGGCGGCGGCGGCGGCTCGCTCACCTGGCTGCACGATTTCAGCTCCGGCGTCCTCGGTATCGGCGGCGAATACCAGAGGCTTGCCGGTGCACATTGGCAGTTCGGCTCGCTTACGGGCTCGGTGAGCGCCGGCAACCCGAGCGCCAGGTGGACCTTCTCCGCCGACGGGCATTTCGGTAACGGTGAGATTCCCGTATTCCAGGGGACGCACCGCTTCAATTACGACGTCGAGGGTGCAGACGTCACCGGCACGTTCGCAGGCAAGCTGACCCTTCAGGTTGAAGCCCGTCAGTACGACATCGACACTACGCATGGCACGCTGCCGAAGGCAGCCGTGGGCTTTCTCTGGACACCACACTTCCAGACGACCGTTTCATACGCGAAATCATTCACCGGAAATCTGGGCACCCAGATGGAGACCGCGCGACTCGATTACTACGGCCACACCGTGAACTGGCTGCTGGGCGCCGCGGGCGGACATGTGGCGCCGCAGGTCGTCAACATCTATACCGGAGCGACCGGCGCGGCGCCACAATTGCGCGAGGGCTACGTAGGCATCTCGAAGGCATTCTCGCGCGCCGATTTCTCGATTCTCGGTGATTACCTGAAGGTGGCCAGCGAGAAACGCATCACTCTCACCATCGTTTGCACACTGCACGCGGGGGGCCCGGGCTGATGAGTTCCGGCCTCCTCCAGACTCTGAGGCGGCGCACGGCATGGCTTCCGGCGCTCCTGGTGTTTGCGACGGTGGCGGTGGCCGGCTCCCGACTCGTCGTGCTGAGCGTGCAACGGCGGGCCGAGGAAGCCCGCAATGCCGCACAGGCTGCCGCGGCGCGCGCCGCTCAGGCGATCGAGCAGCAGATCGACGCGCTCGCAAAGCGCGCCTCGAGTGCCTCCGGACCCGGCTTCAAGGTGTTCGAATGGGCGCCGGACGGCAGCATTCAGGCCTCGGGCCGCCAGGATGCCGAG
>Ga0134126_10010174_pt1 | contig 11860 bp, 11 predicted proteins | sample KB31752_FD_96881 | JGI IMG/M metagenome (GOLD analysis project Ga0134126, IMG submission 96881) | Terrestrial soil microbial communities with excess Nitrogen fertilizer from Kellogg Biological Station, Michigan, USA - KB3-175-2 | ecosystem: Environmental > Terrestrial > Soil > Unclassified ...
CCGCCGTCGCTGAAGGGCCTGAAGGCCCGGCTACCCTCGCCCCACCGGAACCTGTCGGCGCAGGATGTGGCGCTGGTGCGCGGCACCGGCGATGCCTATGCCTTGCGCAAGGCCTATCACGACGAGAAAGTGAACAGCCAGTTCCGGCCCGCCGCGCCAGACGGTGCCGCCGCCTTCGAGGCCGTGGAACAGGCGCGGGTGGAAGCGATCGGGTCCCTGGCCATGAAGGGCGTTGCCGCCAATCTCGCCGCCGGGCTGGAGCAGCGCCTGTTGGGCCGGGGCCTGGCCAAGGCGCGGGTGCGTGACGAAGCCCCGCTTTCCGACGTGCTGGGACTTCTGGTGCGCGAAAAACTCACCGGCGAAAAGCCTCCCGCTTCCCTGGCGGCCGCGGTGGATCTGTGGCGTCCCACCATCGAAGCCAAAGCCGGTTCCGATCTGGAAAAACTGGCGGGCGTCTTGCGCGACCAGAAAGCCTTCGCGCGGTTGACCCGCACCCTGCTCAATCATCTGGCGCTGGGCGATGCGACCGACAGTGAGTCCGGTTCCGATGAGGATGCCGAGGGCGAAAATCCGGAAGGCCAGGACGAGGACGCCGAAGACCAGGAGGCGCGCCAGGACGGGGAAAGCGCCACCACTGAAGCCGCGGCGGAATCCGACGAAGGCGAACAGGTCGAGAGCGACCAGGCGATGGAGCCGTCGGAAGACCTGGCTGAGGCCACCGAGCCGGAAGACGGCGCCAAGCCCCATCGTCATGAAGGGGCTTTCGCCCATCAGGACGAATGGGGCTACAAGATCTTCACCACCGAGTTCGATGAAGAGATTTCAGCCGTCGATCTCTGCGAGCCCGAGGAACTGGCACGCCTGCGCGGTTTCCTGGACCAGCAACTCTCCAATCTGCAAGGCGTGGTCTCGCGCCTGGCCAATCGGCTGCAGCGCCTGTTGATGGCCCAGCAGAACCGGCATTGGGAGTATGACCTGGAAGAAGGCATGCTCGATGCCTCGCGGCTGACGCGCATCATCATCGATCCCATGTATCCGCTGTCCTTCAAGCGGGAGAAGGACACGACGTTCCGCGACACCTGCGTCACGCTCCTGCTCGACAATTCCGGCTCCATGCGCGGTCGTCCCATCATGGTGGCGGCCATGTGCGCCGATATTCTGGGCCGCACCCTGGAGCGCGTGGGCGTGAAGACGGAGATCCTGGGCTTCACCACCCGCGCCTGGAAAGGCGGGCAGTCACGCGAGAAATGGCTGGCCGCGGGCAAGCCGCCCCAGCCTGGCCGGCTCAACGATCTGCGCCACATCGTCTACAAGGCCGCGGACGAGCCCTGGCGGCGGGCCAAGCGCAATCTGGGCCTGATGATGCGCGAGGGCCTGCTGAAGGAGAATATCGACGGCGAGGCGCTGACCTGGGCGCATAACCGGCTGATCGCCCGGCCCGAGCAGCGCAAGATCTTGATGGTGATTTCCGATGGCGCGCCGGTGGACGACTCCACTTTGTCGGTCAATGCCGGCAACTATCTGGAGCAGCATCTGCGCCGCGTGATCGAGGAGATCGAGACCCGCTCGAGCGTGGAGCTGACCGCCATCGGCATCGGCCACGACGTCACCCGTTATTACCGCAAGGCGGTGACGATCGTGGACGCCGAGCAACTGGCCGGCGCCATGACCGAGCAGTTGATCGATCTCTTCGCCGAGAATGCGCCCACCGGTCGGCGCGGACGGCGCGCGGCTTGATGCAGCCCAGATCTTTCAGCCGCACGGCCTTGGGCGTTGCCATCCAGCGTGCCGCGCACCAGACGTTGGATGATGGCGCTATCTTTCGCGATCCCTTTGCCCGCGCCATTCTCGGCGAAGAGGCGGACGCGCTGATTGCATCGCATGCGACCGAGGAAAATCGCCAATTGCGCTTGTTTGTGGCGGTCCGCGCCCGCTTCGCGGAAGACAGCCTGGCCGCCGCGGTCACAAGGAATGTGCGCCAGGCGGTGGTGCTGGGAGCGGGTCTGGATACATTTGCGCTGCGCAATCCCTATGCCGATCTGACCGTGTTCGAAGTCGATCATCCCGCCAGCCAGGAATTCAAGCGCGACCGTCTGGGCGCCGCGGGACTGCAAGCGCCGGCCATGCGCTTCGCACCGGTGGATTTCGAAACACAGCAGCTTTCTGAAGGATTGCAGGCGGCCGGTTTTGATCATCGCCGCCCCGCCTTCTTCGTCTGGCTGGGAGTGGTGCCGTATCTCACCCGCGAAGCGATTCTGGCCACGTTGGATTTCCTGGCGACGTTGCCGGACGCGGAGTTGGTCCTGGATTATTCCGAACCGCTGGAATCTTATCCGCCTGAAGCGCGCGCCCGTGTCGAACGGCTGCGAGAGCGCGCCGCGGCATTGGGCGAACCCTGGCTATCGCATTTTTCGCCGGAGAAATTGGCTGGCTTGCTCAAGGCCCGAGGCTTTAGCGAGATCGACGACCTGGGCCCGGCAGAAATTGGCGAGCGCTATCTCGGACAGCCTGGCCGGCAACGCCGCGCCGGGCCGCACGTGCTGAGGGCAAGAAAAAGTCCGTAGACAAAGGCACGCCCGTGGCGGCCGGGCGATCTCTGTCAGGCCGCCTTTCGGCGGCCAACTTATTTGATTGTCAGGCGGCCTTCTCGGCAGCCTTCTTGGCAATCGCGCGCTTCAGGCGCAGGGCGCGGGGCGACAGCAGGCCGTCCTTGGTCTTCAGGATGAAAGGATCAAGACCACCGTTGCGGTCCACCGAACGCAGCGCGTTCATGGAGATGCGCAGCTTGTAGCTGTTGCCCAGAAGCTCGCTGGCCAGCGCGATGGTCTGCAGGTTCGGACGATAGATCTTCTTGGTCTTGTTGTTGGCGTGGCTGACATTGTGGCCAACCAGAAGGCCTTTTCCGGTCAATTCGCAGCGGCGGGACATGGCACTCTCTTGCGGTCTGGGTGGCGATTCGCTTGGTTTTCCGCCTTTTTCAGCCGGAAAGAGCGGGGTTCATAAGCAAACAGGGCCTCTGGGTCAAGGCCGAAACCCCAACAGCCTGCTTGGCCCCGCGCCCGAAAATCACCAATATAAACAGGTACCTCAAGACATCTCGGGTTCGAAAGCCATGAAAGCCGCCCCTTTTGCCCTGGCCCTCTCGCTGGCCGTCCCTTCCTCGGTCTGGGCCGCCGGCGGTGCCGGGGCTGAAATCTCGGCCCAGCCGGCCTCCCGGCTGGAGATGGCAATGACCCTCTATGCCGGCGGCATCACCATGGGCAACATGACCCTGGATGCCACCCTGCGCGGTTCGGACTATCACGCGGTTTCGACCCTGCAGACCTCCGGGGTGATCAACGCCTTCTGGCAGTCGGAGATCCAGGCCACCTCGTCCGGCAAGCTCAGCGGCAAAAATCTTGCGCCGGCCCTCTATGACAGTTTCTATACCGGCCATGCCGGCAAGCGGCAGGAAGTCTCGCTGACCTATGACAATGGCGCGCCGCCGCGGCTTTTCGCCGATCCGGTCTATGCCACCACCGGTTTTGAAGTGAAGCCGGAAGACACCAAAAACACGCTGGATCCGCTCAGCGCCATCACCTTCATCTTCAGCGGCATCACCGGCGCGCCCTGCACCTCCACCGCACCGGTGTTCGACGGCCGCCGCCGCTATGACATCGAAACCGCCAAGGTGCGCGACGTGGACATCAAGATGGACAATGGCCTTTACGCCGGCAAAGGCGTGGAGTGCACCGCGCGCTATCGTCAGATCGCCGGTTTCCGGCCCCGGGTGCTCAAGGCCAATGAGAGTTTCCCGGTCATTCACGCCTGGTTCGTGACGGTTCCCAGCTCCGTCGCGGGCCGCAGTTACACCGTGCCGGTACGCATCTGGGCGGATACCAAGTACGGCGTCTTGGCCGTGATCGCCACGGCCCTGAAGGTTGACGGGCAAAACCCGCAAGGTGTGCGCTGAGTGTGATCATAACAAAAGCGATGCATCGTCCGACGCAAATGTTCCGGGTACGGAATGGAGTCGCCGTAGTCGGACAAATATCCAAGGATCGGCCGAACCACTAGATATGGTGGTTGAACAGGAAGGGCATGACAGCTAAATGTATGAGAACAAAGGCAGATATTGAATTGGTTAGTGATTCGGACGCTTTCTGTTCGATCTCCGTACCGGTTCTTAACACAGCATCCACAGCGTCTTGCGCCTGGCCCTGGTTGCGAACCCCCAACTGACACACGACTTTCTTGCCATGCACATCAACCGTCCCCCCCGAGATGCCGCGCCCAAGGTGACGGCGGTCCTCGGCCCCACCAATACCGGCAAGACCTTTTTCGCCATCGAGCGGATGCTGGCCCACAAATCCGGCATGATCGGCCTGCCGCTGCGCCTGCTGGCGCGCGAGATCTATGACCGCATCATCCGTTTGCGTGGCCCCCACGAAGTCGCGTTGATCACGGGCGAGGAAAAGATCGTCCCCAAGGCGCCGCGCTTCTACGTCTGCACCGTGGAGGCGATGCCGCTGGACATTCCGGTGGCCTGTCTGGTGATCGACGAGATCCAGCTCTGTGCCGATCCGGAACGCGGCCATGTCTTCACCGACCGTCTGCTGAATGCGCGCGGGCTGGAAGAAACGATGCTGCTGGGTAGCGACAGCATGCGCGGCATCATCCAGAAATTCGTTCCCAGGGCATGGTTCATCAGCCGCGCCCGCTTCTCCGACCTGGCCTATACCGGCGCCAAGAAACTGACGCGCCTGCCCCGCCGCTCCGCCGTGGTCGGCTTTTCCGCCGAAGACGTTTACGGGATCGCCGAATTGATCCGCCGCCAGCGCGGCGGCGCCGCGGTGGTGCTGGGGGCGCTGTCGCCGCGCACCCGCAACGCGCAGGTCGAGCTTTATCAGTCAGGCGATGTGGATTTCCTGGTGGCGACCGATGCCATCGGCATGGGCCTGAACATGGATGTGGATCATGTCGCCTTTGCCGCGCGCGACAAGTTCGACGGCGCCCGGATGCGGTCCTTGCGGCCCGACGAGATCGGCCAGATCGCCGGCCGCGCCGGCCGCTACATGAATGACGGCACCTTCGGCGTCACCGCCGAGTGCGAACCGTTTGAAGACGAACTGGTGCAGCGGATCGAGACCCATCGCTATGATCCGGTGCGGGTGCTGCAATGGCGCAATGCGGCGCTGGACTTCCGCAGCCTCACCAGCCTGAACGACAGCCTGGATGCGCCGCCGCCCGAACGCGGGCTGACAAGGGCGCGGCCGGCGAGCGACGCCGTGGCCTTGAAATTTCTCTCCGCCGACGAAGACGTCACCGCACTGGCGACGTCGCACGATGCGGTCAGCCGCCTGTGGGATGTCTGCCAGCTTCCGGACTTCCGCAAGCTCTCCGCCGACGATCATGTGCGGCTGGTCAAGAACATCTTCCTGTTCCTGATGCGCGACGGCGCCATTCCAGACGACTGGCTGGCGCGCCAGATCGCCCGCGCCGATGTGACCGAAGGTGATGTCGCCACCTTGTCGGGGCGCCTCGCCCAGATCCGCACCTATACCTATGCCGCCCATCGTCAGGGCTGGACCCGTGACGGTGCGCATTGGCAGGCCATCACGCGGGCCGTGGAAGACCGGCTGTCGGATGCGCTGCACGAAAAGCTGACCCAGCGTTTCATTGACCGGCGCACGTCAGTGTTGATGAAGCATCTGCGTGACGACGAATTCGCTTCGCTGGCGCTGGATGAAGCCGGCGGTGTCTCCATCGGCGGGGAAGCGATCGGCCGGCTGGATGGCTTCCGTTTCGTGCCGGACCCGCGCGCGGTCGGCATTCATGGCCGCACCTTGCGCGCGGCCGCGCTCAAGGGCCTGGAAAGCGAGATCGCGTCGCGCTCGATCGCGCTTGCATCCGCCGATGATGCCGCTATCACGCTCAGCGAGCATGGCAAGCTCTGGTGGGACGGCGCCATTGTCGGTCGGCTGGTGGTGGGGTCCTCACCGCTCTCGCCCACTATCGAAGTGCTGGCCGATCCGCATGTGAAGACCGACGAGCTCAAGGCGCGCCTCGAGACTTGGGTTGCGGCGCGCATCGCCGCCCGGCTGGGGCCGCTGCTGGCGTTGGCCGAAGCATCCGAGGCCAAGACCGGAAGTCCGTCAGCCCTGCCCGGCGAGGCCCGTGGCATCGCTCATCAGCTGGCCGAGAATTTTGCCAGCCTGGATCGGGCCACGCTCAAGCATGCCCTGCCGGAAAAACTGGGACCGCAGATCCGCGCGCTTCGGCCCTTCGGTGTTTGGTTCGGCCGCCGCACCGTCTATTTGCCCAAGTTGCTGCGGCCCGATGCGGCGGCGCTTCTGACTTTGCTGTGGGGCATCTGGCACAAAAAGGAATCCCCGCCCGCGCCGCCGGCGCCGGGCCTGACATCCTTTGCCGTCGACAGGGGTACGGAAACCGCCGCATTGCAGGCGGCGGGCTTTGCCATCTTTGCTGATCGCGCCATCCGCTTCGACATGCTGGAACGGCTGGAGGATGAACTGGAACAGGCACTGGCCAACGGCAGTGATGCCGAGACTCTGCTGACAAAGATTGTTTCGCTGCTGGGCAGCAGCAAGGAGGAAGCGCGCGCGGTGCTGGCCGCGCTCGGCTGGCGCGAGATCCAAGTCGAAGGAGCCAGACCGGTCTGGCGACGATCAAAAGATAAAAGCCGCCATTCGCGCAAAGAGAGACGGCAGGACACGCCGGTCAATCCGCATTCACCTTTTGCCGGCCTTGCCGCGTTACGGACACGATGAGCTCGGACCAATGAGCCAAGCCCTGTGAGTCAGGCCAGGCTGGACAAATGGCTGTTTCACGCTCGCTTCTACCGCACGCGGCCGCTGGCGCAGGCGGCCACCCAGGCCGGACGGGTGCGCCTCAACGGCGTGCGGATCGAAAAGCCGGGCCATGCGGTCAAACCGGGCGATGTGGTTACGTTGGGGCGTGGCGGCCAGGTCATGGCTGTCAGGATCGTGGCGCTGGCCGAGCGGCGGGGACCAGCCACGGAAGCCCAGCTTCTCTACCAGGTGCTGAAATAGTTGCGAACCATTCGCAAAAGATGCGGCCTCATTCCCCTTGCCTCCCGGGGCGACGCACCGTAAGCACGGCCCCGTTTTGCCCGTTGGAGCCTTGTTGCCATGACCTATGTCGTCACCGAAGCCTGCATCAAGTGCAAGTTCATGGACTGCGTCGAGGTCTGCCCGGTGGACTGCTTCTACGAGGGCGAGAACATGCTGGTGATCAACCCCGATGAGTGCATCGATTGCGGGGTCTGCGAACCGGAATGCCCGCCCGAAGCCATCAAGGCCGATACCGAATCCGGGCTGGAGAAGTGGCTTTCCGTGAACGCCGAATATGCCAAGACCTGGCCCAACATCAGCCAGAAGGGCGAGCCGCCTTCGGACGCCAAGGAAATGCAGGGCGTGCCGGACAAGTTTGAGAAGTTCTTCTCGCCCAATCCGGGTTCCGGTTCCTGAGGCACAAGCAGAGGCTGTAGCTCTGCATACAGAACAACCGTTGCAACCGGTTGAATTGCCTGCCCTTTCCGAAAGTGTTAAATAAACTCGCTATTTCAATGGGATGGCGCGGTTTTTTCTTCCTTTTTGCGCATCCTTGTGATAGGGTCTTTGTCGTTCAAGCCCGTGACAGATTCCGTGCCCTCCGGCGCCCCCACCGGAGGAAATGCCTCGCGCTCTGTCCGCACAGGAAGAAAAGATGACCGCTGTTAAGACGCCCGCCAAGCCTGTTGCCGCCACGCTGCCCAAGAAGGTGCCGGCCAATTCCAACAAGAAACACGAATTCAAGACCAACGATCATGTGGTCTATCCGACTCATGGTGTCGGCAAGGTTGCCGGCATCGAGGAGAAGGAAGTGGCCGGCGTGAAGCTGGAGCTTTTCATCATCGAGTTCGAAAAGGACAAGATGACCCTCAGGGTTCCGGTCAACAAGGCCAAGACCGTGGGCATGCGCAAGCTGTCCTCGCCCGAAGTGGTCAACGGCGCCCTCAACACCCTCAAAGGCCGTGCCCGCATCAAGCGCACCATGTGGTCGCGCCGCGCGCAGGAATACGAAGCCAAGATCGACTCCGGCGATCTGGTCTCGATCGCCGAGGTTGTGCGCGATCTGCACCGCGCCGGCGGCCAGCCCGAGCAGTCCTATTCCGAGCGCCAGCTCTATGAAAAGGCCCTGGCCCGCATGGCCCGCGAAGTCGCCGCTGTCGAGCGCACCGACGAAGCCGCGGCGGTCAAGCGCGTCGAAGGCATGCTGACCAAGAAGGCTGCCTGAATCTCTTTAAGGAAAACGCGATCCTCTATCGCAGGAAAGAGCCCGGTGGAAACACCGGGCTTTTTCTTTAGCGCGCCGGATTGCCTTTCACGATGGCGCCTGCCGGCACGTCCCTGGTGACCACGCTGCCTGCGCCAACGATGGCACCGTCGCCGATACGAACGCCTGGCAGCAGGATGGCACCGCCCCCGATCCAGACATGGCGGCCGATTTGGACGGGGCGGCCGAACTCCAGCCCCGTCTCGCGCACCGCCTGCTCGCGCGGATGGTCGGCGGCATAGATCTGCACCGCCGGACCGATCTGTGTACCTTCGCCGATATGAACTTCGGCGACATCCAAGATCACACAGTTGAAGTTGAGAAAGACGCCCGGGCCGAGATGGATGTTGAAGCCGTAATCGCAAAAGAAGGGCGCACGGACCTGGGCGCCCTCGCCCACACTTCCCAGCCGTTCGCGGAGCAGCTTCGGACGATCGGCCGGCAGAGACGCGTTATAGCGCGCGAGCCAGCCGGCGGTCGCCGCAAGTTCGGCCTGTATCTCCGCATCGCGGGAATCGTAGAGAGCGCCCGCCAACATTTTTTCGCGTTCTGTCGGCATTTTGCGGGCGTTCGCTAATTCAGCACTTCAATCTGTGCCGGGTTGGACAGCGCGATTTCCGGCCGGCCGCGATAGTCCTGCACAATGCCGCGGATGCGGATCTTGTGCGCCTCCAGCCCATCCAGGTCGAAGCTACGGAAGGTGCGGCGGTCCTCCGGCTGGATGATGGCGGAAAAGCTCTGCCGGCCGTTGCTGCCGAAATCGATGAAGGTGCGCCCATCCACCCGCGCCACATGGGTGACCCAGCCCTCCACCAGCTGGAAGCTGCCGGCGAGTTTATCCGTGGGCTTGGCAGCAGGCTTATCGGGGGACTTGTCGGGGGGCGCCGGCGCGCGCAGCGCTTCGGCGCGGCGCGGAGCATTGCCGGAGATGGCCCAAAGGCCCTTGCGGCCGTTACGAGCGCGGATCTCGGCCTCATAAAGATCGGGCGCGCATTCATTGCGATCCGGCGAGATGGCCACGCGCGCCAGCCCTTTTTCCAGAAGCACGGCCTGCAGCCAGCCGCCGTCGGCAAAGGCTTGCGCCCGCACACGGTCATAGCGATCCTCCTTGGGCGGGGTGGCCGTGAAGGTGACGGTGCCATCGGCCGTCAGCGCCCGCAACGCCGCCAGCGCCTGGTCGTGCTGGCTGTCCTGGTCGGCCAAGCGAATCCCTTCCAGGATGACGGCACGGCCATCGCGCAGAACCAGCACGCCGTTCTTTTCCACCCGGATCACATGGGCGCGTGAAATTTCGACATGCCCGGCGCAGTCGGGAATGGATGCCGCATAAGCGTCCGCCCATGGGCACATTGCGGCCAAAATCGCCGCATAGATGAACGGATGGAAGTTCGCGTATATGCCCCGCATGGCGACCATAGGGTGCAAAACCATCGGTATGGTCAAGCGTTGCCGATAGCGATCCGACAAGATCAGCACAAAGGTTAATGATGGTTGTTCCGTCCACCCTTCCCACGGTTGCCTCTGTCCCGACTGCCATTCCCGCCTTGACCGTGATGGCGGTCGACGGCGCCAAGAACGTGATGATCGCGGTGCTGATCCTGATCGCCGGCTGGGTGCTGGCCGGTTGGGTCGGCCGCTGGGTGCGCGGCGCGGTGGGGCACAGCCATTACATCGACGCCACCCTGAAGCCCCTGCTCGCCAGCTTTGTCCGCTATGGCATCCTGGCGCTGACCTTGGTGGCGGTGCTGGGCCAGTTCGGGGTGCAGACCACATCCCTGATCGCCCTTCTGGGTGCAGCCGGCCTGGCCGTGGGCCTGGCGCTGCAGGGCACGCTGTCCAATGTCGCCTCGGGCGTGATGCTGCTGGTGCTGCGGCCCTTCCGCGTCTACGACAAGGTCAAGATCGCCGATTCCATCGGCACGGTGCGCGAGATCGGGCTGTTCCGCACCGAGATCATCACCGACAACGGCAACTTCGTCTCCATTCCCAATGCCACCATCTTTTCCGGCACCATCATCAATGTCTCGCGCGAGGCCACGCGCCGCACCGACTTCACGGTGGAAGTGGACAGGGCCGAGAATCTCGACCGCGTGCAGAAGCGGATCCTGGAATGCCTGACGCTCGAGAAGCGGGTGCTGCAGAATCCGCCTCCCGCCGTCCAGGTCGATACCCTGGGCCCGATATCCACCACCCTGGAAGTGCAGGTCTGGCTGCCCAACCAGGATTACGGCGTCGTGCTGTCGGATGTGAAGAAGCGGGTGCGCCATGCGCTCCAGAATGCGGATGTCTCCGCGCCGGTCCCCGTGCCGGCGCCGGCCGTGGCACCATGGCAGCCGCCGGCCGAAAAGGATGACGACAAGACAGACGCCACCAAGCCGAACTAGGACCTGGCCTTCAGGCTCACGCCCGGCGGCAGCGGGCCGTCCGGCACGAAGAAGTCCGGTATCAGGTCTTTGTCCGGGTCGACGCGATACCGATCGAAATCGGTCACGCCATTCTCGGCCAGGAATGTATCGTCGATCAGGAAATTGCCGCTGAATCTTACAGGGCGGCCAAAGACATGCCAGGCTGCGTCGGCGACGATCTCCGGCTTGCGGCAATGGCGCATGCCTTCTTCCCCGCCCAGCACATTGCGGATGGCGGCGGTGGCGATTGTCGTGCGTGGCCACAGCGCATTGACCGCGATCTTGCCCTTGAACTCCTCCGCCATGGCCAGCACGCAAAGGCTCATGCCGAATTTGGCCATGCTGTAGGCCGGATGGGGCGCGAACCAGTCCGGCCGCAGAGCCAGCGGCGGCGACAGCATCAGCACATGCGGATTGGCCGCCCGCTTCAGATGCGCGATGCAGCTCTTGGTGACCAGGAAGGTGCCGCGGGCATTGACCTGTTGCATCAGGTCATAGCGCTTCATCTCGGTCGCCTCGGTGGCGGTCAGCGAAATGGCGCTGGCATTGTTGACACAGATGTCGATGCCGCCGAAACGCTCCACACAGGCGGCCACGGCGGTGCTCACCTGCTCCTCGAAGCGGATGTCGCAGGCGATGGCCAGCGCCTTGCCGCCCGCCTCTTCCACCGCGCGGGCGGCGGTCTGGATGGTGCCCGGAAGCCTGGGATCGGGCATCGCCGTCTTGGCCACGATGGCGATATTGGCGCCATCGCGCGCGGCCCTCAGCGCGATGGCAAGACCGATGCCCCGGCTGGCGCCTGTGATGAACAACGTCCGGTCTTTCAGCGACATGGCCACCCCCTCTGCCATGCATAAATGGCATGAAACCGGCCCCTCGACATGGGGGCGGCAGTCGCTAAATTGCCCCCATGATCGACGTTCAGACCCGCACCGCGCCCGCGGATGCCAGGGGCATAGCCGAAGCCGCCAAAATCTTGCGCGCGGGAGGCCTTGTCGCCTTCCCCACCGAGACCGTCTATGGCCTGGGCGCCGATGCCACCAACGGCCATGCCGTGGCCGCCATCTTCGCTGCCAAGGGCCGCCCGCTGTTCAATCCCCTGATCGTCCATGTCGCCG
>Ga0134126_10010175_pt1 | contig 11859 bp, 9 predicted proteins | sample KB31752_FD_96881 | JGI IMG/M metagenome (GOLD analysis project Ga0134126, IMG submission 96881) | Terrestrial soil microbial communities with excess Nitrogen fertilizer from Kellogg Biological Station, Michigan, USA - KB3-175-2 | ecosystem: Environmental > Terrestrial > Soil > Unclassified ...
GCGGCGAGTGCCTGGGTTTCGGTCTTACCCTCTTTCAGTGAACTGACGATCACGGACGCCAACCCCTGACTGTAATAGCAGCTCGGGTCTTTCACGCGGCATTCCGCCGTTTTCATACCGCAGGCGCACGAACAGTCCTCGTCGCGCAAAAGCTTCAGCGCCGTCGCTTTTTGAGCGGCGGTCAAACCCGACAGGTCGACGCCGGGCAGCGACGATTGGCTTTTCCAGTCTTGAGCGCCCAACAGGACAACGCTCAATAGGCACAGAATCGCAATTTTGCCGGCGCGCAGGGGCGAGAACGTCATGTCTCTATTGTAGGGATATCGCAGCCAGCCCGCGCCATTCGGGGCGATTTCAACGTTCGCGGTACGCTTTACAATATGCGCAGCCTCGCCATCGCTCTTCTGGCGCTTCTGGCTCCCGCAGCCGTACCGGGCCAGGCCGCTTCCCTGCCCTCCTGCGATGCCGGAGTGGCGAAGTACAGCCCTTGTGAACTGCGCTTCGAGTGGAGCGAGGGCGAACTTCCGTCCGGTAAGTCTCCGTTTCGTGACGAGTTGCTAAATGTTGCATTCCGTGGCCCCGATGCAACTACATATTTGATTCGAGCATTCTGGGACGGCGGCCGCACGCTACGGGTACGCTTTACTCCGAACCAGGCGGGGACATGGACGTATCGCATTACTTCCGTCCTTAAGCGTTTCGACAATCGCCAATCGACCTTTGCAGTTGCGGACGACAGCGCTCCCGGTTTCGTCGCTGTGGCGAATGTTCGCCATTGGCGCACGGATAATAAGCAGCCTCATCTCTGGATGTCGGCGGAAGCGCCTTGGATCGATCTGGACGATGCCGCATTTCGCAAATGGGCGGATGCGCGGAAGAGCGACGGTTTCACGCACATTCGAGGCGTCCTACTGACGGAAAATAGCCATGCAGGCAAGCCGTTATCGGCCAATTCTGAGCCGGACGTGGCTTATTTTTCGGCTCTCGACGATCGCCTGCTCTATGCAAATGGCCTGGGCCTCACGCTCGATCTGATCCTTGCCGACGGCTCGTTCCTCAAGACCGGCGCCATGGACACGCCGCAACAACGCGAGCCGCTGGTTCGTTACCTGGTTGCCCGCTACGGCGCGCTAAATGTTTGCTGGCAAGGCATAGAGCGCTTCGAAGATCAGCCGCACGCCCGCCCTCTACTCGATGACATTGGCTCTCTGCTGGGCAAATACGATAGTTTCCAGCATCCGCGATCCACAGATGCACGGCAGACTTCGTCCATGCTGCTGCGCGATAGCTGGGAGAACTACATCGTCGAAGCGTCCGCGAATCCCCAGCTTGGTGATGTGGAACGTCAGATTACGGCAGCTCCGCAGATCCACGTAATACAAGGCGTTGAGCCGGATGCATTTCGGCATGAGCTTTGGGTGACCACGACGAATGGCGAATACCCCACGATGCGCTTTGAGGCGTCGCAGAATCCAGCCAACATTCAGGCAATGCGCCTTTGGTTCAAGATCATGTCGAATGTCCGTCACTGGGAATTCGAGCCCTTCTTCGATGTCGACGGCGCGCGCTGCGCCGGTCTCGATAATGTCGAGTATCTGCTTTACGCGCAGCAACCGGGAATCGTCGAAATTACTTTTCCGGAGAAACATAAATACGACGCCCATTGGATCAATCCGGTCTCCGGGGAGACGATCGAATTGAAAGATGTCAAACAAGACGCCTTCAGCGAGCAGACTCCCGGCGGCAAAGGTGGCTGGCTGCTGCAACTGGAACGAACAGGCAAGAAAGCGTCGATGCTCAAGAGCTACCGATTCGAATCGGTATCGGCCCCTATTCAGGAAATTGAACTTGACCCGGCAAAGGTTCCGTTCCAAATTGTCGAGCCGGCCGGTCAAGAGATGGAAGCCGGCAAGCCAGCCACGTATGAAATCAAAATCACGCGAGCCAATCGCGCGACGCGGAGCATGGAATATCTTTGGACAGGAGAAATCGTTGCGGAGGGCGAGGGACCTCGAGTGCTCGCACTCGGCGCGTCCGGCTCGTTCGAGTTTCCCGCTCAGCTCATGAAGACCAGATCGGCTTTGCTCAACGTGACTGTCAGCGCAGTCAATGCGGTTGGTAAAGCGTACTCGATATCGAAGGTGTATCAGATTTCGCGGTGACCATTCTTGCGCTCGACACCACCACGGAATTTGGCAGCGTGGCCCTGCGGATTGACGGCCGGACAGTAGCAGAAATCCCGTTGCACAGCCCGGAGGGGTTTGCGCACGTAATCTTTGGATATATCGATGAAGTTTTGAAACGAAACGGAGTCGCGCTGGAAACTGTGGACTGCTTCGGAGCCGCGGCTGGCCCCGGCTCATTTACCGGCGTACGCGTGGGGCTTACCGCGGCGAAAGGGCTGGCGGAAGCGATGAATAGGCCGGTGGCGGCCGTTTCCAACCTTCGCGCTCTTGCCTTTTTCGGAAATTCGGATCGCCGCGCCGTGATTCTGGACGCCCGCCGCGGTGACGTGTATGTTGGGCTGTACAACGCAGAACTCCAGCCGATTCAGCGCGAAGCCGTGACAAAGCTGCCGGCGTGGTTGGAACAGATCACTACCGATTGCGAATTGATAACTGCTGCCGGATCGCCGTTCCGGGCGGCCATGGCCGGTTCGCGCTTTGACGGGAATACGTGGACCGAAGCCCCACGCTCGCTGGCGGCGGCTGTTGCATATTGCGCGGAGTTAGATCTGGAACGTGGAGCGGCCCTCGACCCGATTTCTGCGGATGCGAACTACGTGCGCCGCTCCGATGCGGAGTTGTTCTGGAGAGATCGGTAGGGCGTCTGCCGCGGTGAGAATGGCTTAGCCCCGTATGCTTTCCGCAAACCAACGCGAGGGCTCGGTAAAACAACGCAGGCCATAGCAGCAAAGCAGGCGAACCGGGCGCACAAGCCAATACAACCAACGAAACCCGGCCGGCAACTTCACAAATTCAAAATCCCGCGAATTCGGGAGGACGCTGCTGGAATAGCGAGTCCCCGCAAGCAGTAGCCGGTCCCAAGCCCGCTCGCGGCAATACATCGCGAACCTCAACTGCCGGTCTTCGGCAATTTCGGATGTTTTCGGAGGCCTATCTTGCTGTGGCGAGGTGACAGTTCCTCGTATTTCGATCACCAGCTTTTGCAGAGATCGAGTTGCTTCGACTTCGCCCAGTACCGGCGCCGGTAGCGGCGCGCCGAGTAATTCGGCCGCAACTGCCAGTGCCAACAATACTCTCCTGCGGCAGCCCAGCTCCCGGGCCCTCTTCAGCACCGCATGGAGTTCCATATCCGTTCGCTTGCGGATCAGCCCGGCAATGTCACAGACCCACTTCAGGTGTTTCCATCCATGGCGCGCGCCATGCGCGGCCAGCAGCAAAAATTGCTCTTCGGGCCCGGGGCAGCGCGCTGGTGTTCCGTCCGGAAGCAAAACCCGCGCCGCGGACTGGAATACGTCTTCGGTAGTGAGGGCAAACCGGGCAGCCGGCTCCTCACAGGACCAATGCAGTTCGAGAGCAACACCTTGCGTTGAATGTACTAAGGAAAGATGCTTGTCGGTCTCGGACAGCGTACCTGGTTCACACTCCGAGCCCTTCCCATCCCACTGGAAGCCGTTCCGCAACAAGAGATCCCGTGCGCGCGAGAAATCGTCGAAGTGTATGAGGATATCCAGATCGCCGAATCGCCTCAACGAAACGCCGCCATAAAGGGACACAGCTAGCGGCGGCCCCTTCAAGACAACAGCCTCGATTCCTTCCGTTTCGAACAGTTGCAGAACCTCGGCTAGCTTAACGGTTAGCTGCAAGCCATCGCTGGCGTACAACAACGCCGTCGAACGTAAGCGGCTACGAATGGCCCGCGGCAGCAGTTCCGGACAAACACCCGAGAGACTGCTGTGGACGAGACCCATTACTTCATTTCGCTCAGCAAGCGAAAGCATGAGGTCCCAGTCGGGTCCGTTCCGTACGATTTCACGAATTCGCTCGCAATCGGATTCGGACAGACCCGTCCTGGCGCACAACAGGAACAGTTCGACTGTTCCGGACGGATTTCCGCCCATTAGCTGTTCCGAAGATTTGGAACGTGGTGGCGCTTCGTCCGGCGATTTCCGAACTGGTATTTAGGCGAGCCTTTGCCAGCGCCATTGAACGCGGTTGGTTCCGGCCAAAACCAACCATCACTGCGGTGAGCCGTATGCCAGCCGGTTGGATCCTGGGATGATGCCTTCGCGGGAGTGGGGGCCACTATAGTAGCGACCAGGGCGGCACAGGAGCCGGCCAACGCCAGTTTACGTCCCACATCGCGCCGGGAGAGCAGTTTCTCGGTACTCGTTTCTTCGATGAGTTCCGCCTCAGCCAATTGGTGAACTGCCGACTCGATTACAGCGTCGTCGCAGGGACAATCCGACTCCGCCGCCACGATCTTTGCAAGATCGGCAATTGAGCGCTTGCCGTTTGCGTTCGCCCACACGGTGAGAGCGATCGAATTCAAGCAATGCACTTTGTTATTCTTCTTATCGAAAATTACCGTTTCTCCCGGTAATTCCTCGACGATGATATCTTTTTTACGTGCTAACGGTTTCATAGTCTAGTTCCTTTCATTCCAGGCGTCCTGCTGTTCACGTGCATCAGCAGCGCCCGTGCGGATTCGCCGACATCGCCACGTACTGTTTTAAATGCCGTCGATTTCCTGACAAGCTTCGCGAGAATTTTCAACGAATCCTCCGGGCGCGTCCGCGCGACGACGGTGTTGCCCATTAATTCCAGGAGAGTCTCCCCTTTCGTCATCGATCGCGGTTTCCACCGGCCGCAAGGTTTGTATTTGCAAACGGCAACCGTACACTCCGCCACCGCTGGTAATTTGCCACCGGTATCCGGTGAAGCCGCTTGCAACTTTCTTCTAAGCTTTTGACCCGAGGCCGTCCGCACGTGGGGCCGTCTCGAGAAAGGATGAATGCGGCCTTTTGTGTCAACGACGGCGAACTCGTCCGAGTAATAGGTAGCGCCTACTCGTACTAAAGCCAGCACAAGGGTACTCTTCCCGCTGAAGCTTCGACCCGGGAGAATAATCGCACGGCCTTTCCACCGAACCACGCCGGCGTGAATAAATACGTGCTTCCGGCAGAGCCGGGCTACCGCGTGCTGCGCAGCCGCTTCTAACGTCACCAGCAACTGCGGCAAAGAGCGGGCGTGGGCAATCGGCCGGCGGTCTTCATATAGGGCAAAGCCCTTGGCGTGTTCGTCGTCTCGCGAAATGAAGAACCGGACGTCGGCTTTGCGTGAGCCAGCCATTGTAGCGCCTGGAAGCAGATCTTCCGGTATTCGCTTCAGGATTCCCGGCTCGTTTGTTTCAATCGCGATCCGCACACCATAAGACGAAAGGGCAAAGCCGGAATTCGAGCAGCCATTCGGCAGGTTGACTCCCGGAATCGTGCACCCACTGTTTAAAATCCCCGAGGCTTTGCCTGGCCTACTGGAATTACCGGCTTTCACTTCCCTCTCCTCCGAAATTCATTAAGAATTTGAGTCGAGTTTACGGGATATTCGCCGGCCGAACAATCCACTCCAGTACCGAGGTTTCGCCGTGTGCAGGCAGTACCGACTCTACATTTATACGGAATCTTACAAGTACAACCGAAAATAGCGGATAGGTACCAAGACTGCTAGGCAAAATCCGATGGACATACTGACCCAATAGCGAGACGGGAGCGCCGAATAGCCGAACGTAGGGATACTGCAATAGGATGGGATGCTTTCGGTGCGCGGTCCCGCGTCGTCGAGCCGCGCACCTGGATCGAGGCCGCGCTTCAATGACGCGCTTTGTGCTCTTTGTAATCGGAAGGAATTTGGAAAACTGCTGCCTCGACAGGTCCAGCCGAGAAATTGCTCGATTGCGTTTTCATCGTTATAAACGGGCCATTTGAATCGCCGCTGCCGTTCCGCCCCATCATCGGCGATTGTACGCCGCTTACTGCCGTGTCCTGCAGAACCGGATACCCCTCCAGCTTTGTGGTTTCCTTCTGTAACTCGGACAAGCCCTGGCCGGCATTGCCCATCATCGGGTTCATACCACCTCCGAAAGCATAGTTCAGCTTCTCCGATAGCCGTTTATGGAAATCGCGCAGTTCGTCCGTGCCCGGTTCGGAGGGAACGGCCCACATATCCGAACGGACACTCATTCCGGCGCCCTCCTGACCTTCGGCCGTAACCGTCAGGATGTATTCCTTCGCGGTGTTGCCGTCGATTTCGCGAGTGTTTCCCGTCGCGTCGACCTTCGCGTTAAACTTCAGGTCGGCGCTGCCGCCGCGTTTGTTCATCTTTTGCCGCATTTCCTGCATTTGACGATTCATATCATCGAAGCTCATTACCGTGTACGAGCGATGTTCATTATCGATGGTCGTCATGGTCCCGGCATCCAAATCGATGAGTGTTGAAGAATCCTCGCCGATGCGCGCCAGCTTGTTGCCTTTCAGATAGACCTTCGAAGTCTGATCCTTTAACCCTTTCGACAGCCGGCCGCCCATCAGTTTGCCCATTGGGCTATTGCTCATGCCACGCATCATGTCGATGAGGCTTCCCCCGGTATACTGCACTGTTTCCTGATAGCTTACGTCAGCAAGCAAACAGCCAGCAGTAGCAAGCGCCACTATCGCCAATCGGAATTGTATTTTCATCTGAAACCCTCTCTGGCGGGAATCCTAGCAAACCTTCAGCCATCTAAGCTAGCCCATGCCGGCCGTAAAAACCGGCGGTTATTCTAGGCTTGTGACTCTCGCCGAGATGCAGCAGAAGATATCGTCCGGAGATATCTCCCCGGTCGAGTTGATTGTCCGGACGATTCAACAGATCGACAAAAAGAATCCGTCGATGAACGCATTCATCGAAACATTCTTTGAGAAAGCTCTGGCTGAAGCGCGCATAGCTGAACAGCGGATTTATCAGAAGAATGCGAGGCCACTCGAAGGCATTCCGCTAACGATCAAGGACAGCCTCGATGTCACGGGTAGCCCGACACACTGCGGCAGCCTGCTTAACCGGGAACTGCGGCCGGCCGACGACGCCACATCCGTCCGCCTGTTGCGTGACGCTGGAGCGATCATCATCGGGAAGACCAGTTGTCCTGAGTTCCTGATGAATTACGAAACGGATAACCGCATTATCGGAAGGACGAACAATCCCTGGGACGAGAGCAGAACGGCGGGCGGATCGAGCGGTGGCGAGGCGGCGGCAATCGCCACTTTTTGCTCCGCGGGCGGGATGGGCAGCGATGGCGGCGGCTCGGTCCGTTTTCCCGCTCACTGTTGCGGCATCGCAGGATTAAAACCGACGCCGGGACGCATTTCGGGGGCGGGACACGTTCCGCCGATCGTGCATCCTGGCGGCCTGCTCGGCGTCATCGGCCCGATGGCGCGAACGGCGGAGGACGTCAGAATCCTTTTCGAAATTCTTGCACGATTCGACCCGGCCGATCCGTTCTCAACTCCTATACCGCTGCGGGCGCCGGACCTGTCGCCGTGGAAGAACAAGCGGCTCAGAATCGGCATAATGCCCGGCTGGCTTGACGTTCCAGTAATGGCAGCGATGGCGGATGCCACAGTGAAAGCCGAGACGCTGCTGGCGGAGTTGGGTTTCGCGGTTGAAAGCTTCCGGCCGGCCGATGTGGATCGGGCGCCGAATCTCTGGTGGTTTTTCTTCGGCCAGATCCATTCGCGAATGACGAAACACAGCCTTTTGGGCAAAGAAGATCAGCTCCACTGGACCGGAATGGAACTTCTGAAACGAGCGATCGACGAACCTGAGCCGACCGTCGAAACAGTTCTAAACAATCTCGCCGAACGCGACAGCATGCGCGCCAAGCTTCTGCGGCAGATGGAAATCCATCGCGTGCTTCTGCTGCCTGCCTGCGGAGTGACAGCCTTTCCGCATCGGACGCGCCGGTGGAAGACTCCCGGCAAGGAAATTGGCCTGTTCGAGGCCATGATGCCGCTGACGCCGTTCAATCTGTTTGGCATGCCGGGCATGGTCGTGCCGATGGGCTTCGATGAGGAAGGCCTGCCTTGCGGCGTACAACTGGTGGGCCGTCCTTATGATGAGGAATTGCTGCTCGAACTGGCTACGCAGCTTGAAAACGCACGTGGTCCGTTCCCTACCCCGCCCGGAGTAGAACCGCTCTTTTAGCCGGACACATGCAACCGGCGCCGCCGGGCCATCTATCTATTAGTAAAATCCGAACATGCCGCTCGACGAATACGCCAAGAAGCGCAAATTCGACAAAACTCCCGAGCCGGCCCCTGGCAAATCCCGTCCCAAGGCAAAAGCGGTAACGGGAGGCCTTTTCTGTGTGCAGCGCCACCGGGCTTCCCATTTACATTACGACCTCAGGCTTGAAATCAATGGCGCGCTTGCAAGTTGGGCCGTTCCGAAGGGACCCACGCTCGATTCGACACGCAAATCGCTGGCGATGAAAGTGGAAGATCATCCGATGGAATATGCCGAATTCGAAGGCAATATTCCAGCCGGCAACTATGGCGCCGGGAGCGTGATGCTCTGGGACATCGGGCGCTATACGCTGCTCGACGATCCGCCGGCGGAGCAACAACTGGCACGCGGCGATTTCAAATTTTCACTCGAAGGCAGCAAACTGCATGGCGCATTTGCGCTGGTCCGGATGAAGCGCGGCGAAAAGGGCAATGAATGGCTGCTAATCAAGAAACCCGATGAATATGCCGTTCCGGGATGGACTCCGGAAGAGCACGCCTGGAGCGTCAAAACAAAGCGAAGCCAGGAGGAGATCGCGGCCAACGACGCTCCGATCGACCCCGAGCATATTGCGGGATCGAAGAAAGCGGCCATGCCGAAAAGCATCAAGCCGATGCTCGCAACCCTCGTCGATGGGCCGCCCGCGGGCGAGCAATGGCTCTACGAAATCAAGTGGGATGGCGTTCGCGCGCTCTGCTTTATTGAAAACGGCAAGCTTCGGATCGAATCTCGAAACGGGAAGCGCACGGAAGAGCAGTATCCCGAACTCGCCAGTTTGCCTTCTTTGATCCAGGCCGATACAGCTATTGTCGATGGCGAAATTGCCGTGCTCGACGAACAGGGGCGCGCCCGCTTTGAGCTGATCCAGCCTCGCATCTCGACCGCTCGTAACATCGAGATTCTGCAGCGGACAAATCCCGCGCACCTGTTTCTGTTCGATTTGCTGTACCTCGATGGATATGACTTGCGTGGCGTGCCGCTTGAAACACGCAAGGATCTACTGGAGAAGAGCGTCGAATGGAACGATGTCGTGCGCTATTCCCAGCATTTCGCGGCGGATACGGACACCATTCTCAAAGCCGTCCAAAAAATGGGCGTTGAGGGAATCCTCGCCAAGGATCGGCGAAGCCCCTATGAACCAGCGCGATCGAAGCGCTGGCTGAAAGTGAAGGTTCAAAAACAACAGGAATTTGTGATCGCCGGGTTCGTGGAAGGGGAACGAGAATACTTCGGATCCCTCGTACTTGGTGTGAATAAGGGAAAGACTCTGCAGCATGCGGGCCAGGTGGGAACCGGTTTCGACGCCAAGCAGCGAAAAGCTATTTTTCAGAAGCTCGAGCCTCTCATCACCAAACATTGCCCGCTTTCACCCAAGCCCAGGATCAAAAGCGTGACCTGGGTTGAGCCAGAACTGGTTTGCGAGGTTCGATTTCTCGAATGGACCAACGAGGGCATGCTGCGAGCGCCGGTTTTCGCGGGCCTTCGCGAAGACAAACGCCCGGCGGAGGTTGTACGAGAGGTCGAACAGAAATCGCCCCGCGATACTGCGAAGAAGCGGCTGCAATCGAAAGACGCGTCCCGGGATCACCCGACCGCTCTCGATCTAAGCGGCAAGGAAGCGGTGGTCGAAATTGGGGAACACACGCTGAAGCTGACGCACCTGGACAAAGTGTATTTTCCGAAAGACGGCTACACCAAGCGCGATCTCTTGCACTTTTACGATGAAGTCTCCCCGTTGCTGCTGCCGCATTTGAAAGATCGCCCGCTGTCGTTGAAGCGTTACCCGAATGGAATTGACGACAAATTCTTTTTTCAGAAGAACGCGTCCGAACATTTCGTGGATTGGTTGAGGGTGGAACCCGTTCACGAAGGTCATCCGCCGAAAACAATCAACTACGCTGTCGCCGACAATCGCGCTTCGCTTATTTACCTGGTCAACCTCGGCTGCATCGACCACAACCCATGGATGAGCCGTATCGGTTCTCTCAAACACCCCGACTGGATATTGATCGATCTTGACCCGTTCCATTGCCCGTTCAACCGGGTAGTGGAGGCCGCTCAGATCGTGCGTGACATCCTGAATCGCGTGGGACTCAAGGGCTATCCGAAGACGACCGGCGGAGATGGTCTCCATGTCTACATTCCGCTCGAACCGATCTATTCTTACGACCAGGCGCGCAGCTTTGCCGAGATCCTGTTTCATTTGGCAAACCAGAAAAGTCCGGATCTGTTCACGGCCCCACGAAGCGTGGGCAGCCGCAAGCAAGGCCGCGTTTATTTCGATTGGCAGCAGATCGGCAGCGGTAAAACCATCGCGGCTCCCTACGTTGTGCGCGCTTATAATGGCGCTCCGGTTTCAACTCCGTTGAAGTGGAGCGAAGTCAAACAGGGGCTCGATCCGGCGGATTTCACGATCAAAAACGTATTGGCGCGCTTTCGCAAGGAAGGCGACCTGTTTGCGCCGGTACTCGCGGGCGGCCAGCGGCTCGAATCCGCACTAAAGAAATTGCAGTAACGGCAGATCGCTGTGGAAAACCGGCTCGCGCACCACCTCATTAGCGTGCGTCCGGCTGTGATTCCATTCCGGCTTACCTTTGAGCCCGGCATGTCTTTGTATGAACAGGTGATTTACGCCGCCAAGAAAGCCATCGTTTCGGGAAAGCTGAAGGGAGGCGACCCATTTCCGGACTGGATGACTGTGGAAAGGTGAACTCAAATCCGCGACTTTCAAGATGGTGAAAATGTTGCGGCTTCCCGTGGATTGGTGCGACCTCCCCGGTTGCACCAATCCAGCAGGTTACTTTCAGTGGCTTAGCTGTTTATGCTAATTCAATGTTAACGACGTGGATGAGGTCTTTCGACAGTTCGAGGACTCCGGTTACCTTGACATTTTTACCTTCGAATTGTTTGGCTTTTTCCTGATCGTCCAAGTAGGCGCCTTTTCCCGCCTGCTCGTCTGTCAGCAGCGCGTATTGTCCATTTTTCGCCTTAACGACTTTTCCAACGAAGGTCTTCGTCTTTTGTTGGTCTTGCTGAGCGCTAGGCGTTTGATTCTCGGATTGCGCCTGCAACGTCGGGGTAAGTTGAGGGACAGCCAGTACAATGGCTGCGGCCATTGAAGCTACCCAAAGTTTCGTCATTTTCATTCGTATTGCTCCTTGCTACATGGCGATGCCATCTGGCAGGGTGCAGCAACGGCATGGCCACAATGAGATCGGAACGAGAGGTGTTGACATGCTTGAGGTTGGCTCAAGCGGATTTTGCTCTGGGCAGTAAAAGTTTCCGCCAGCGCGTATATTATCCAGGCGTTAGTAGATGAAGCAAATACGGACTCGCCCCGAAGCAGCCAATCGTGTATACAGTTACTAGAACAACTCGATAAACAGCGTTGGCGCGCTGCATCGATAGGCTTTGCTATTTGTTCGGCGCAGTTGGTCGGGCCCAAGGTGATCCAGCGGATGTTTGAATCGTGTACTAAGTCTTCGACTACCCGGACCTGTCGAGAGTTTTTCGACATACTGCGAAAGGCTACGGAGATATGACCTTTCGGTTTGCGACCACGTTGGAAAAGACCACA
>Ga0134126_10010176_pt1 | contig 11859 bp, 10 predicted proteins | sample KB31752_FD_96881 | JGI IMG/M metagenome (GOLD analysis project Ga0134126, IMG submission 96881) | Terrestrial soil microbial communities with excess Nitrogen fertilizer from Kellogg Biological Station, Michigan, USA - KB3-175-2 | ecosystem: Environmental > Terrestrial > Soil > Unclassified ...
ATCAACTTTAAAGTCAATTTTACCACCTTTTGCTTCGGTTACTGCTTTACCAATGTCCATTGTTACAGTACCTGTTTTAGGATTTGGCATTAAACCACGGGGACCTAATACACGACCTAATGCACCTAGTTTACCCATTACTTGGGGAACTGTTACAATTACGTCGATATCTGTCCAACCGCCTTTAATTTTCTCAATATAGTCATCTAACCCAACAAAGTCTGCACCAGCTGCTTTTGCTTCTGCTTCTTTATCTGCAGGAACAAGAGCTAAAACGCGCATTGTTTTACCAGTACCGTGAGGTAAGGTTACAACACCGCGAACCATTTGGTTAGCTTTACGTGGGTCAACTCCTAAACGGATCGCAAGATCCACAGATGCATCAAACTTCGTAGTTGTAATTTCTTTTACAATTTTTGAAGCTTCTGCAACTGTATAAGACTTTGTAGAATCAAATTTGCCTACAACAGCTTTTCTTTTTTTAGTTAACGTTGCCATTTTTTGTTTTTAATTAATTGTTTTTAAAAGGAGCTGTACCTGTTACAGTAACACCCATACTACGCGCCGTTCCGGCAACCATTTTCATTGCAGATTCGATTGTAAAACAATTCATATCTACAATTTTATCAGTAGCAATAGTTTTTACTTGATCCCAAGTAATGCTACCAACTTTTTTACGGTTACTTTCGCCCGAACCTTGTTTAATTTTGCCTAGTTCTAATATTTGTGCCGCTACCGGTGTACGTTTAATAACAAAATCAAACGTTTTATCAATGTAAACATTAATGATTACAGGTAATAATTTTCCGGCTTGTTCTTGCGTACGAGCATTAAACTGTTTGCAAAACTCCATAATGTTCACACCTTTTGCACCTAATGCAGGTCCAATTGGTGGCGATGGGTTTGCTGCCCCTCCTTTAATTTGTAGTTTTACCAGTGCTGATAACTCTTTTGCCATTTTATTTGTTTTTTAGTCGGCTTTTCGGGTCTGATTACTAATGTTGGAAGCAGCGATAAAGCGCCATTAATAATCTTTGCCAATAGGCCATTTGTTTTTGTTTATTCGCGCTCTACTTCTCCAAAGCCAAGCTCTACAGGAGTTTTGCGTCCGAATATTTTTACGGTTACTTTTATTTTCTTTTTCTCTTCGTTAATTTCTTCAATAACACCATTAAATCCGTTAAATGGTCCGTTAATTACTTTAATAGATTCTCCAACAACGTATGTATTAGACACCGTGCCTTCAGACTCTGTTAATTCATCAACTTTACCTAAAATACGATTAACCTCAGCAAGGCGCATTGGCACCGGTTCGCCACCTTTAGTTTCACCTAAAAAGCCAATAACACCGGTAATATTTTTAATTGTGTGAGGAATTTCACCCACTAAAATAGCTTCGATAAGTACATAACCAGGATAGAAAGAACGCTCTTTTGCTATCTTTTTACCATTACGTACTTGTATAATTTTTTCAGTTGGAATTAGTACTTGAGCAACGTAATCGTTTAACCCAAGGCGATTAATTTCAACCTCAATATATTGTTTAACTTTTTTCTCTTGACCGCTAATAGCACGAACAACGTACCATTTAAGTACAGGAGCTTCTTTTTTAGTTGTTTTAACTTGTTCGCTCATCTTTATAGATTATTAAGCAGTTGATAAGCTAATTCCATTAATTTTTTAAACCCGGTATCCATTAAAAAGATAACCGCAGCTATCATAGCAGATGCAACCAGTACTACAACTGCACTTTCTTGCAATTCTTTCCAGGTTGGCCAAGATGTTTTTTGAACTAACTCGGTAGTTGTTTCTTCTATGTATGTTCTTATTTTGCTCATTACTCTTTTAGTTTAAAGTTCAAAAACGAACTGTTACTTTCTGCACGGGCGGAGAGATTCGAACTCCCATCAACGGTTTTGGAGACCGCTATTCTACCATTGAACTACGCCCGTAAACCGTTGCCCTTTTTAAACGGCAAAATGGCAAGAGCAATTTGCCCTGCCATTTAACCGATTAAATTGTGCAATTATTTTATAATTTCAGTTACCTGACCAGCACCTACGGTACGACCACCCTCGCGGATAGCGAAACGTAAACCTTTGTCCATTGCAACCGGAACAATTAATTTTACTGTAATTGTAACGTTATCACCTGGCATAACCATCTCGCGGCCTGCTTCCAAATCAATCTCACCAGTTACATCAGTTGTACGCATGTAAAACTGAGGACGGTATTTGTTATGGAATGGCGTGTGACGACCACCTTCTTCTTTTTTCAAGATATACACTTCAGCTTTAAACTCAGTGTGAGGTGTAATAGAACCTGGTTTTGCAATTACCATACCACGACGGATATCTTTTTTATCGATACCACGTAATAAAATACCTACGTTATCTCCAGCTTCACCAGTATCAAGGATTTTACGGAACATCTCAACTCCTGTGCAAGTTGATTTTAATTTAGTTTCTTGCATTCCGATAATTTCAACCTCTTCACCTGTGTTAACCACACCTGATTCGATTTTACCAGTAGCAACTGTACCACGACCAGTAATGGTAAACACGTCTTCAACTGGCATTAAGAATGGCTTTTCTTTATCACGAACCGGAGTTGGGATATAAGAATCAACTGCATCCATTAATTCCATGATTTTTGGAACCCATTTTGGATCTTTGTTTAATCCACCTAATGCAGAACCACGGATAATTGGAGTGTTATCACCATCAAATTTATAGAAAGTTAATAATTCACGAATTTCCATTTCAACAAGGTCTAATAATTCAGGATCTTCAACCATGTCAACTTTATTCATAAACACAACGATACGAGGTACACCAACCTGACGTGCAAGTAGAATATGCTCGCGTGTTTGTGGCATAGGCCCATCAGTAGCAGCTACAACTAATATAGCGCCGTCCATTTGTGCAGCACCAGTAACCATGTTTTTTACATAATCTGCGTGACCTGGACAGTCAACGTGTGCGTAGTGACGTTGTGAAGTTTCATATTCAACGTGTGAAGTATTGATTGTAATACCACGCTCTTTTTCTTCAGGCGCGTTATCAATCGAGGAAAAGTCTCTTACTGCCGCCCAACCTTTTTCAGCTAAAACAGCAGTAATGCCAGCGGTTAATGTAGTTTTACCATGATCTACGTGACCTATAGTTCCAACATTTACGTGGGGTTTGTTACGTTCGAATTTTTCTTTAGCCATTTTTTTTGTTTTTTGATTTGTTTATTTTATTTATTACCTATTTTAACTTTACTACTAATTTAGAGCTGTTGAGCAGGATTGAACTGCCGACCTCTTCCTTACCAAGGAAGTGCTCTACCACTGAGCTACAACAGCTAGTGAGGCCGCATTGCTACTATTTGGAGCGGAAGACGGGTCTCGAACCCGCAACCTCCAGCTTGGAAGGCTGGAGCTCTACCAATTGAGCTACTTCCGCTTGCAACTGTTGATTTATTGAATTTTAGATTTGTATTGTTTCTACAATTCAAAAAATGTCTAATTCAGCAATTGACCTGAGTGGGGTAAGATGGATTCGAACCACCGAAGACGAAGTCAGCAGATTTACAGTCTGCCCCATTTGGCCACTCTGGTATTACCCCGCACAAGAGCCGAAAACTGGAATCGAACCAGCGACCTACTGATTACAAGTCAGTTGCTCTACCAGCTGAGCTATTTCGGCATTTTTGGTATGTCTTTTACAAAGAACGTAACTTTCCCTCAAAAAAGGAGTGCAAATGTAGGCATAATATTTGATTGCATCAAAAAATATTTAAAAAAAACACTAAAAATTGTGTTTTTTTTTCTCCAGGTAATTTTGAAGTAATAAAACAGCACTTAACATGTCTATCGTTTCTTTATTTTGGCGTTGCTTTTTTGAGGTACCAGCCGCTATCATGGCTTGTTGTGACATAACAGATGTAAATCTTTCGTCCAACATTTCTATTTTTAACTGCGGATATTTTTCTTTTAATTTTCGGGTAAAACCAACTACGTGTTGAGCACTATCGGATGGTGTGTTATCTAATCTTTTAGGATTTCCTATTACAACACATTCTACGGCTTCTTTTTTAAAATAATCTTCTAAAAAAGTAAAAAGTGTTTGTGTATGAATGGTAGTAAGGCCTGTAGCAATTATTTGCAGGGTATCTGTTACCGCAATGCCGGTTCGCTTAGTGCCATAATCTATAGAAAGGATGCGTGCCAATTTAATTCATAGATGCCTGTACAAAGGCTACAAACAAAGGATGTGGCTTCTCTACGGTGCTCTTATACTCTGGATGAAACTGCACACCGATAAAAAATGGATGTTTTTTTATCTCTATAATTTCTACCAAACCTGCTACTTGATTAACACCAGAAAGCACCAAACCTGCTGCTTCAAATTGCTTAGTGTACTCGTTATTAAATTCGTAACGATGACGATGGCGTTCCATAATATCAGCTTCATGGTACACTTTTGAAGCCAATGTACCATCTTCAACATGGCACGGATAAGCTCCTAAACGCATGGTTCCACCCATGTGCGATATGTTTTTTTGTGCCTCTAATAAATCTATAACGGGACTACTGGTAGCAGGATTCATCTCTCTGCTATGTGCATCTTTTAAACCCAATACATTGCGTGCAAATTCAATTACTGCACATTGCATGCCCAAGCAAATGCCTAAAAACGGTATATTATTTTCTCTGGCATATTTAATGCTTAAAATTTTTCCTTCAATGCCACGGCTTCCAAAGCCAGGCGCCACTAAAATGCCTTTTAAATTTTTTAATTTTTCAGCAATGTTTTCTTCAGTCAAATTCTCAGAGTGTATCCACTCTACTACAACCTTGCACTCATTTACAGCACCTGCGTGTACAAAGGCTTCTGATATTGATTTGTAAGAATCCTTTAACTCTACGTACTTACCAATTAAACCGATTTTTATTTCTTTTTTAGGATGATGTAATTTATGTAAAAACTGCCTCCACTGCGTTAAATCAGCTTGTGTATGCGCATTATCCAATCCTAATTTTTTTAAAACAATGGCATCTAAATGCTCTTTCTCCATTAGTAAAGGAACCTCATAAATGCTTGATGCATCACGGGCTTCAATTACTGCATCAACTTCAACATTACAAAATAGAGCTAATTTTCTACGGATATCTTTATTAAGCGCATGTTCTGCACGACATACTAAAACATCAGGCTGAACACCACTTTCAAGTAAAAGTTTAACTGAGTGTTGTGTAGGCTTTGTTTTTAATTCGCCTGTAGTAGATAAGTAAGGTAAAAGTGTTAAATGCACTACCATACAACTATGTCCAAGTTCCCATTTTAATTGCCTAACCGCTTCAATATAGGGTAAAGACTCAATATCACCAACGGTTCCACCAATTTCAGTAATTACAAATTGAAACTGACCTGTTTTACCAAGTTCTTTAATACGGCTTTTAATTTCATCGGTTATATGCGGAATTACCTGAACAGTTTTTCCTAGATAATCTCCCTTACGTTCTTTTTCAATTACATTTTGATAGATTCTACCTGTGGTAACGTTATTTGCACGAGATGTTGGCACGTTTAAAAAACGCTCATAATGCCCTAAATCTAAATCAGTTTCAGCACCGTCATCAGTAACATAACATTCGCCATGCTCATATGGATTAAGGGTTCCTGGGTCAACATTTATATATGGGTCAAGCTTTTGAATGGTAGCTGTATAGCCTCTTGCCTGAAGTAATTTTGCTAAAGATGCTGAGATGATTCCTTTACCTAGTGAGGAGGTTACACCACCAGTAACAAAAATAAATTTAGTGTTGTTTTGCATAACAGTTTTTTAAAAACTGTGTGCAAAGATAGGTTTTTTGCGCATGCACAACTTGCTAATTGCACAATTGTTGAAAGAATTGAAAAGAAATTTAGTAGAAAAGTTTATTGCTTAAAAATCAAACTTATAACCTACCCCTTTTATGGTTTTAATATAGTCATCACCAAGTTTTTCGCGCAGTTTACGTACATGTACATCAATAGTTCTATCACCAACAACCACCTCATTACCCCAAACATGTTGTAAAATAAATTCACGACTAAACACTTTACCAGGTTTGCTGATTAAAAGGGCAAGTAACTTAAATTCTTTTTTAGGAAAAGCTATTTCTATACCATTTTTTATAACCATGTGCCTGTCTTTTTCCAAACGAATGCCTCCTACTTCAATTACGCTACTTGGCTCATCTCCAGATACAGAACTACCTCTACGAAGCAAAGCTTTAATTCGGCTAACAAGCACGCGTGGTTTTATAGGTTTGGTTATATAATCATCAGCGCCTACATCAAAACCTGCAATTTGAGAATAATCTTCGTTACGTGCGGTTAGGAATGCAATAATTGTGTTTTTTAATGTACTAATTTGTCGTATTTCTCTACAAGTTTCAATGCCATCCATGCCAGGCATCATAACATCGAGCACAATTAAATCTGGAGATAGTTTTTCGGCCTTTTTTATAGCATCTACTCCATTATTGGCAGTATGTACTTCAAAGTTTTCTTTTTCTAAATTGTATCCTAAAAAATCAAGTATATCTTGTTCGTCATCAACTAATAAAATCTTTATACGCTTTTCCATACAGCTTTATTTGGTATAAAAGTAGTAAGTAAATATTATATCTAATCTTAAGTAATTGTTAAGTTATTGTATAGTGTTTAATAAAAAAAGGCCAGCTCACACAACGTGGACAGGCCTTTAATACAATGTTAAAATTTATTGTTTAATTAATCGTTTAACTGCTTTTTGATTTGAATTAGTAATTTCAATTATGTAAACACCCTTACTCAAATTGGCTATATCATAATTTACTTCTTGGCTTTCTTTAGCAAGTAATTCGTCCTTTAAAAGCACGTTACCAATGATATCATAGATAGTTAAGCTACTTTTTTGTATTTTGCTTAATCCGTTCAAACTAATAGTTACTTGTTCATTTGCCGGATTAGGGATTAATTGCATAGATACTGCATTTGATTGTGCAGCATATTCATCTATACCCACCAAGGCCGAAATGGTAAAGTTTTTATCATTTATATCATAAAAAATATTTTTTAAAGCTTCTACTTTTATACGACAAGTAGCCGTGTTTACTGTACGTGTAGGCACTGTAATAGCTTCGGTACCATCATTTGGGGTTGCTGCAACCAAGGTTGTAAATGTATTACCGGTGTTAAAAGAAATTGAGATTTTTACTGAATCGCAGCTGATTGGTGCAACATCAGTACCATTTACATTCCAAGTTATAGTTTGTGTACTAGCTGATGCCCAAGTGATGCCTGCAACATTTGGATACGAAATATTAAATGGCCCTGCACTTGCCACAACCACCTGCGATGCAGCATAACAAACTCCACCACCCCCCATTTTGTTATCGCGGGCAGTTAACCTAAAGTTTAATGTTTGTGCTGTTGGAGGCATATATTCTCCCAAAATTCCGGTCATACTTCCTGTCATAACATTGGTAATTGAAGGAAAACTTCTGCTACGTGATGTTGTTGGGCTCCAAGGACGGAAATAAGGTTTGTTACCTGAATTCCAAGGACCTCCACTACCAGCACCAATATCAAATTCTTCCCAAGAAAAAGTAAGGCTATCTCCATCAACATCTGTTGCAGAACCTGTTAATACAAAAGGAGTTTTAATAGGTACTGTATAAGTAGCCGAACCTGTAACTACAGGGGCATTATTGCCCGTTGCAGTATGTACTGGGCATCCATCTCCTAAGTCAGTTTGTGTATAAGCAATAATTTCATCAAAACTTATTGTACTGAAATATGGTATACTATGTGCTGCTAAATCATCAGTACCACAAATACCTGCATAAGCCATTATTGTGATACCACTGCCCGGTTCAATTGATGTTGGTCCGTTACGATTGCCACCACCACAATTGCTTACAATCGAGTTAAAAGTGTGATTAGCCCCTGTTTCATGTCCCATTTCGTGTGCTACATAATCAATATCATAAGGGTCTCCAACAGGAGTCGGACTACCCGTTATACTACTTGCTTTATTACCACTTTGACAAACAACTCCTAAAGACGATAAACCACCGCCACCTGTGCTAAAGGTGTGTCCCATATCATAATCTGTATCGGCAATAAGTCCATCAATAACCGACTGACTTTCACCAATTAAAACATTTGCATTGTTGTTTCCTGTAAAAGGGTCGGTATTAGGGTCAGTAAATAAACAAACTGTATCTCCGTCAATTAAAACCATTCTGTAATCAAGTTCTGTTTCATAAACCCCATCAACACGGTTAACAGTTGTTACTACCTTTGATAGTGTTTGTGCCATAGTTGGAGTAGTAAATCCGGTAGCTGCTTGCGCATATTCGCCAGTACAAGCAATAACTAAACGATAGGTGCGCAAAACATCTCCTGCACATATCATTGTGCCATTTATAGTATTGTTTTTATTTGTTTTTTTCTGATTTAAGCTTGTAAATTCCGCCTCAGGAAGACGTAAACTAGGGTCTTTTTCAAAATCTGTAGTATAATAAGTTATGTAATTAGTAAAATTTGTATTTGTATATGGGTCAATAAAAAAATCGCCGTTTGGCGTTTTTATCATACCATGAAACCCAAAACTATTCCAGTCTAATTTACCCGAAGCATACGGGTCATCAATGCCATGTACACTAAAAGTTTTAATAAAAGGAAACTTATTTGATAATCTTTTCTCCATTACAGGGGCTTCAACCACGCTAAATTTTTGAAAAGTACCGTTTGGTAAAGGAAGTTCAATAATTGTTGATGAATTTTTAATTAAAACGGTTCTCTCATTTGGCGCTGCAAACAAAGCCTTTTTAAGCTCATCGCTTGGTAAAGTAACCGTAAGATATTTTTTTGGTACTATTTGCCTTATACCACCATCTACAACAATTTCTTTTTCATCAATGGCTTTCCAGTACTTTGATGTACTTTGCGATTGTGCAAAATTTACAAAGCCAATAGCAATTATTAATAGTAGTAGTTTTTTCATGTAGTTTATTTTTTTCAATGGTATGGCTTTTTTTCGTGAAAAGCAATAAACAGGCAAAGTTTATTAATTAACCTTTTTTTACTTTTTATTTGATTACCGTTTTTGTCTTCATAAAAAAGGAATACAATCAAGAAATTTTTTTCTGCATTTAAAAGCGGTAATTTAGCCTCATTATTATACCAAATAATGGATTTGCATTTTTATAAATATGAGGGCTGCGGAAACGATTTTATACTTTTTGATAATAGAAAGAAAGATATAAGTCTTAATACAGAGCAAATAAAACAATTATGCGACAGACATTTTGGAATTGGCGCAGATGGCTTAATGCTGCTTGAAAACTTAGAAGGTTATGATTTTAAAATGGTTTACTATAACAGCGACGGCAACCAAAGCAGTATGTGTGGCAATGGCGGACGTTGTATTACAGCCTTTGCAAAACGTTTGAGCATTATAAAAAATGAGGCTCGTTTTATGGCCATTGATGGCGAACATATTTCGATTATAGAGAAAGAAATTATTTCGCTTAAAATGAATGATGTATCTAAAATTGAAACCTATAGCGATTACTTTTTTTTAAATACCGGCTCTCCACATGTGGTTAAATGGGTTAAAAACATTGAAGATTATAAGGTGTTTGATGAAGGTAAAAAAATACGATATAGTGAACCTTTTAATAGTAAAGGCGGAACAAATGTAAATTTTGTAGAACTAAAAAATGGCAAACTCTATATTCGAACATATGAGCGTGGTGTTGAAAATGAAACATTGGCTTGTGGTACGGGTGTAACTGCAGCAGCTTTAGTAGAAGCCTTAGCAACTAAATCTACGCAACCTGATTTTTTTGATGTAGTAAGCATGGGCGGAAATCTTAGTGTTGCCTATAAAAAACATGCCGATAATTCTTTTACTGATATATGGTTAAAAGGCCCTGCCCACTTTGTTTTTGAAGGAGATTATATTGTAAAATAGTATGTTGTTACTTGTACTTATACTGTTTGCTATTTCAGGAATTTTATTTTCCTCAATTACTAAAAATCGTGCTGCACTTATTTTATTACTAAGCGTTTTAGCAATTGCAGCTTTTAGCATCCCATCACTTTTGTTTTGTTTTGTTATTGCTTCTATAAATTATTTACTCATTAAAAACGCTGTTCAAAAAACAGGGCTGTTTGTTGCTTGTTTATGTTTTAACCTGTTAGGCTTAGCCGCTTTTCATTACTATGAGTTTTTACATGAAGAATGGGGTGTTTTACCTATTGTTTTTGGTGTTACTTATCTTACACTTCAGTTTATTGATTATGCTAGTAAAGTTTATTTTAAACATGTAAGCGCGCCAACAAATTTTTTGCAATACACGGCTGCAGTTTTATACCTGCCTAAGTTTTTTATGGGGCCTATAGCCTCTTTACCTAATATTGAAAAAGAAATAAGTTTAAAAAAAGAAACCAAACCCAATATTTATTATGGTTTAAATAGGATATTGCTTGGTTTATTTAAAAAATTGGTGCTGGCCGAAAGTTTAGTCATTTATGTTAGTTCTGTTCTTGATTTTAAAGACAACTACCCTGCCCTTACTATTTTAAGCGGAGCCTGTTTGTATGCATTACAATTATATTTCGATTTTTCGGGTTATTGTGATATTGCCATTGGCGCCTCAGCTATTTGGAATATTAATTTGCCCGAAAATTTCAATTTTCCGTTCAGGCAAAAAACATGGGCTGCTTTTTGGAAAAGTTGGCATAGCACCTTAACACAATTATTATGGCAATATATTTTTATTCCATTGTATTTATTTTGTACTAGAAAGAAACTAAACAAGCAATTAGGTAAGGCAATTTGTGTTATAAGCGTGTTTGGTTTTATGGCTTTTTTTAATGGCATAAAATCAGGTTTTTTTATCAGCGCTTTTTTATATGCCTTGTTTTATTTAATTGAACTTGTTTTTGAGAGAAAAACAGGTGTAGTATCAAATCTATTTATTTTCTTACTTTTTTCAATTGGTTTATTATTTTTCAGAAACCCTGACTATGCAAACTATTCTTTTTTAACTGAGCGATTACTAGATTATAACCACTTTTTACCGAGCAATTGGCTAAGTTTGTATTTTGCTCCGCTCGCATCCGGAGGTAGTTTGCAAGACTATTTTAATTTATTGTTTACACTCATACTGTGTTTTGGTTTTTTACTATTTGAGCGAAAAATTTTCACCATTTTCTCTCAAAACAAAATAAACTACTTTATGTGGTTTGCTATCCTACTGTTACTGAGTATATGGGGCGTGTTTACATCTGGCAGTCAGTTTATTTATATGCAGTTTTAAAAGTGGTACTTAATTTATATTGCTTTATATCAAATAAAAACAAAACATATTTTGTTCTTGATTTTTTTTATTCTATTTTGCTGACTCAAATTGACTGAAGCAAGCAGAAAGTATTTTGTATGAAACCTAAAAAGAGTGCAGTACATTTTCAAAGTGAGGGTGCAATAATTAAAACCATAAATCGTTTTTGCTACGCAATAGCTCTTTCAGCAATTCTTGATATTTTTTTGTACGCATTTATGGGCTTATACTCTATTTGTTGTATACTGGTTGTTGTTGGTGCTTTATTTTTATGGTTTGTTTATTTAAACAAAAAATCTTATTACAAAGTTTCGCGCGCTGCTATTATTATTACTACCAATATAGGCGTAATAGTGTTTTCAGCTTTTTTAGGATTTAAACTGGGTATATTTTTCTTTTTATTTGCCACACCCCATTTAACTTATTTGCTTTATAATTTTAAAGAAAAGTTCAGCGTTTTTTTATGCCTCCTATCCTATTTAATAACA
>Ga0134126_10010177_pt1 | contig 11858 bp, 11 predicted proteins | sample KB31752_FD_96881 | JGI IMG/M metagenome (GOLD analysis project Ga0134126, IMG submission 96881) | Terrestrial soil microbial communities with excess Nitrogen fertilizer from Kellogg Biological Station, Michigan, USA - KB3-175-2 | ecosystem: Environmental > Terrestrial > Soil > Unclassified ...
AAGATGGTGCCGCGGTGGGCCAGTTCGAACTTGCCGAGTTTACGGGCGCTGGCGCCGGTGAAGGCGCCCTTTTCGTGGCCGAACAATTCGGTCTCCACCAGGGTTTCCGGGATGGCGGCGCAGTTGATGGCCACGTAGGCCTCCGCGGCACGCGGGCTGAGCTGGTGCACGGCGCGCGCAAACAGTTCCTTGCCGGTGCCGCTCTCGCCCAGCAGCAGGGCGGTGGTGTCGGTGGGCGCGATGCGCTGCAGCGCGGCGGCGGCGCGCTGCATGGTCTCGTGCTCGCCGATGATCTTGGGGAACCCGTAGCGGGCCGAGAACTCCTCCTTGAGCAGGACGTTCTCGCGCAGCAGCTTCTGCTGCGCGATGGCGCGGCCCAGCAGCAGCATCAGGTGGCTGAGGTCCAGCGGCTTCTGGACAAAGTCAAAAGCGCCGTCCTTCATCGCCAGCACCGCCTCTTCGATCGAGCCGTAGGCGGTCATAATGATCACCGGGGTGGTGGGCGAGAGCTCGCGCGCCGCGTGCAGCACCTGCAGGCCGTTCTCTCCCGGCAGTTTGAGGTCGGTGAGCACGGCGGCGTACTGCGCCTGGCGCAGCGCCCGCAGAGCGGCGGTGCCATCGGCCGCCTCGGCCACCTGGTACCCCTCGCCCTCCAGCGCGGTGCGCAGCATCGCCCGCAGTTCGTGCTTGTCTTCCACCAGCAGCAGTGTGTCCATGGCGCTAGGCGGCCGCTCCCGGCAGCCGGATTTCAAAAATGGTGTGGCCCGGCGCCGCATCGGCGAGCAGCACCGAGCCGCGGTGGGCGGTGATGATTTTGTGCACCATGGCCAGGCCCAGCCCGGCGCCGCTGGTCTTGGTGGTGAAGAAGGGGATGAAGATCTTGTCGGCCACCGCGGCTTCAACCCCGGGGCCGTCGTCCATGAGGAGTACCCGTACCTCATCGCCGACGCGCCCGGCGCCGCGGATGCGCACCACGCCGGGCCGGCCCCCCTCCAGGATGGCCTCCACCGCATTGCGCAGCAGGTTCATGATGGCCGAGGCCAGCAGCGTGGCGTCGCCGGTGACGGCGGGAAACTCGCCTTCCAGAATGACCACCACCGGCTGCTGCTGCGCGCTCGTCTGGGCGCGCAGATCCTCGGCGCATTGCACCACCAGCGCCCGCAAGTCCACCCGCTCAAAGATGATGGGCAGCGGGCGCGCGAAGGTGAGGAACTCGCTGGCCATGGAGTTGAGCAGACTGACCTGATCGAGGATCTTGCCCACTTTGGCGCGGACGGCGGGATCGGGCGAGTCGCGCAGCATCTGGCCATAGCCGGAGATGGTGGCCAGGCCGTTCTTGAACTCGTGGGCGATGCCGGCCGCCATCTCGCCCAGCGAGCTGAGGTTCTGACGGCGGTGCAGCTCTTCCTCCAGAGCATGAATCACGGTCAGGTCAGTGAGCAGGCAGATGAGGCCGGCGGCGGTGGCGGAGTGGGCGTCCTGCGAGCGCAGCGGGAACAGGGTGACACCGAGGCGGCGGCCGTGGCCGTCGGGGGTGGTGTAATGCAGGTTTTTGCGCTGCAGGATGCGGCGCGTTTCGAGCGCCTCGGCCACCAGCTCGGCGGCCGGGCCGAGCCGTTCGCCGGCGGGCTCGTAGAGTTCGGCGTCGCGCAGGAGGTCGGCGGCGGCCAGGCCCAGCGGCTGCTCGAAGCCGAGCGCGGCGCGGGCGGCGGGGTTGGCGGCCAGCACGGTTCCGTGGGCGTCAAAAAAGACCACCCCGCTGGGCAGATGGCCGAGCAGCTCGCTAGAGAGGCGAAGCGCGTCGGGAGCGGTGGCGGCCGCCATGGAGACAGGTTCGGCCATGGGGGTCAGTTTACCCCAGCCACAGTCGCCAAAGAGCGGGAGTGAAGGCCAAGGCTGCGGCGGCGGCGGCGGCCAGGAACACCCCATAGGGGAGCGGCCAGAAGGCGGCGGTGGCGCGGGCGCGCGACCAACTGCGCCCCCGGCTGCGCTGCCGCAGGGTGAGCGCCACAGCTACCACCACGCCCGCCAGAGCGGCGGCGATGGAGGCCATGAAGAGGGTGATCGCCATGCCGCGCAGGCCCAGGAAAGCCCCGAGAAAGCCGAGCATCTTGACGTCTCCCCATCCCACCCCGGCGCGCCCGCGCAGTTTTTGGTAGGTCCACCCCAGCAGCGCCAGCCCGGCCGCGGCGCCGCCGCCGGCCAGCAGGGCGCTGCGCCATCCGGGGGCGGTCCAGAGCGAGAAGATCAGTCCCACCGCCCAGCCGCCCAGAGTGATCTCGTCCGGCAATTGGCGGGTTTGCCAATCAGTGGCCGCCAACACCAGCAGGCAGCCCAGAAAAAATGCCTGCCGGATAAACTCGACTCCGCCTCCGCTGTGTTGCCAGGCCCAGACGAAGGCCGCGGCGGTGGCCAACTCGAGCAGCGGCTCGCGCCATCCGATGGCCATCCGGCAACTCCGGCAACGTCCGCGTAGCAACAACCAGGAGAGCAGCGGGACATTCTCCCAGGCCCGCAGCGGGCGCAGGCAATGGGAGCAGCGCGATGCCGGCGCGACCACCGACTCGCCGCGCGGCAGCCGGTCGGCGGCCAGGGCGAGGAAGCTGCCGCCCACCAGGCCCCACATCGCAATCCACCAGGCGGCAATCATGGTTCAACCGCTGGCGGCAGGGCCCGAGTTGCCCCGGCAACATGGGGCAAGATCGCACGGCCAGGCGTGCGAAATTCGGAACGGCGCGCCCCAGCCGGGTAGCGACTCTTGGGAAGGGGCGAGAAGCAAGTGGCGCGAGGCCGCAGCCGGAAACGGCGAGGGAGCGTACACGGATGTACGTGACCGAGCCGGAGACGGCGAGAACGAAGCGCCACGCCGCTTATCGCCCCGCCCCTCTCCATCGCGCAGGAAGCCGGTACTCGGTGGACCTGCGATCTCGCAGCCGTAAAGGATGTCGAGGCGCGGAAAGAAATGGGTCAGGTAGGCTGCGCCCTGGCTGAGTATCAGGCGCGGGTCGGGGCCGTGCCCGCGCGGCGGGCCGTCGCCGTAGCCGCCCTCCAGTTCGCGCACCGTGCTCAGGCCGGCGGTGACCTCGCCGAAGGGGGCGAAGCCTTGTTTGTCGAGCGCGGGATGATCGGCCAGGTTGATGAATACCTCGGTGGTGCGTGAGTTGCGGCCACTGGCGGCAAAGCTGATGGTCCCGGCCCGGTTGGAGTGGGTCACCGGGTCGTCGGGAATGGTGCGTTTGCGCCATGCCTGGGACAGCGCCGGGGTGGGGCTGAGGCCCCACTGGACGACAAAACCGGGCACCACGCGGTAGAAGGCGTTGCCGGCGTAGTAGTGGGCCGAGAGCAATTCGTAGAAGCGGTCGGCGGCCCGCGGCGCCCAGTCACGATGAATGGTGAGGGTGAAATTCCCGCCCGTGGTGCGGCAGGCGGCGGTGTAGACCGCCGGCGCCTGTGCCGCAGCCGTAAGCAGCAGTAGACCGGCCATCGCCAAATGCCGGTAAGCTGTTCGAGTGAAGATTAGCGCCCGCATCAACACCTTCAACGAGGAGGATAACATCGCCGCCGCGCTGGAGTCGGTGCGCTGGGCGGACGAGATCGTGGTCGTCGATTCCTTCTCAACCGACCGCACCGTGGAGATCGCCCGCCGCTACACCGAGCGCGTTCTGCAGCGGCCCTTTGTGAGTCATGGCGATCAGCACAATTATGCCGACAGCATCTGCACCCATGACTGGGTGCTGACGCTCGACGCCGACGAGCGCCTGACCGGCGAGCTGAGCGCCGCGCTGCAGCGGGTGCGGGCCGGGGGCGATCCCGCCTGCGATGGCTTCCGCATGGCGCGCCGCGCCTGGTACTTGGGCCGGTGGATACGCCACTCGGGCTGGTACCCCGACTGGCAGACACGCCTCTATCGCCGCTCCGCCACCCGCTGGGCGGGCGATCCTCCCCATGAGGCTCCCAAGGTGAACGGTCCAGTCGAGACCCTGTCGGGAGACATGCTGCACTACACCCGGCGGAGCCTCCACGAGCACGTGGCCATCATGAACTACTACACCGGCCTGGCCGCTTCGGCGCGCCTGGAGAGGGGGCAGAAGATCTCGCCGCTGCGCCTGGCCTTCAGCCCGGCGTGGACTTTTTTCCACACCTACGTGGTGCGCCAAGGCTTTCGCGATGGCTGGCCGGGGGTGGTAATCGCCCATTTGGCGGCCAGTTACGTGGCGGTGCGGCAGGCCAAAATGCTGGAGGCGCAGCGGCTGAACGGGGGACGTCTGGTTGGAACAAAGCCGGCCGCCCCGGGGTCTAAGGATACAGGGAAGCTTCCGTAGTAAATTAAGGGTAGGCGCTGATGAGCACGCACGACACCACCGTCGGATTTTCGCCTGCTCTGGCCGCTCCCGCCTGGGGGGAGCAGCAGTTGGCGGTCGAGCTGCGCGCCGGTTCGGTGGAAGCCTTCAACTACCTCATTTCGGTCTACCACGGGCCGCTGTTTCGCTTCCTGAGCCGGGTGTGTCACGACCGCGAGGACGCGGCCGATGTGCTGCAGGATGTCTTCCTGAAAGTTTTCCGCGCGGCGGCGTCATTTGAAGGCAAGAGCAGCCTGAAGACCTGGCTCTACCAGATCGCGCTGCACGAAGCCAGCAATCATCGGCGGTGGTGGCGGCGTCATAAAAGCCAGGAGACCTCGCTGGAAGAGCCGGATGCCGAGGGTCGTGCGGGCTGGTCGGAGCGGCTGGCCGACGGCAAGGAGTCCCCGCTGGGGCTGGCCCTGCGCAACGAGCAGCGGCGGCGGTTGCAGCAAATGCTGGAGGCGGTGCCGCAGCCGTTCCAGACCACGCTGGTGCTGCGCGAGATGGAAGGCTTCAGCTACGACGAGATTGCCGAAATCGAGCAGGTTCGGGTCGGCACGGTGAAGTCGCGGCTGTTGCGCGGTCGCGAGATGCTGCGGGCGCAGTGGGAACGGCAATTGGGGGCGGAAACGGGCGGGAACGGCTTGAGAAGGGTGGAGGCCCATGTCTAGTCTGCATGTTTCGGTGCTGGACCCCTCGCCGCAAAGCCTATGCGCGCAGTTTCAGCCGGCGCTGTCCGCCTATCTGGACGGCGAGCTGGACCTTGGCCATAGCGGGGTGTTGATCCGCCACTTGGAAGTCTGCCGGGAGTGCGCGGACAAACTGGAGATGTATCGGCAAATAGCGGAGCAGATGCGCGCCCTGCCTGTGCCGGCGCTGCCCGCCGACCTGGGCTTGAAGCTGCGGGTGCGCGCCTCCCACTACGCCGTGCGCGGTCAGAAGGTGCTGTACTGGCGCATGCGGCTGATGCATCTCATTCAAGCCATGGCAGTGCCGGCCGCGGTGGGCACGGCGACGGCGCTGTTTCTGTTCAGCGCGCTGGCCGGCGGGGTGCAAGCCCGGGTGAGCGCGCGGCCGGGCGCTCCGGATGTGCAGGTGGGCATGGGGGCGATGCCGCCGCGGCTGGCGCGCTCCTCCGATTTCGACATCGCCGGGCCGATGATGGTGGAAGCCCAGATTGATTCCAGCGGGCATGTCTACGGCTACAGCGTCCTCTCGGGCAAGCCCGATGCGCAGGCGATCACGCGGCTGAAAAACCAATTGCTCATGAGCGTCTTCCAGCCGGCCACCACCATCTTTGGCCAGCCCACCACCGGCAGTTTGCTGGTGTCGTTTGACGCGGTGGACGTGCGCGGTTGATCCCGGTGCGGGCTGACAAGTTCTTGCTGCGGGGCGCATGCCTGTTGGCGCTCAGCGCCCTGTTGGCGGTGGCGCAGGCGCCCGCCGCCCACACCAACGTCGTCGTGGATTCCAATCCGGCGGTCTTCGCCGTGCTTGCCGGGCTGACGGCGGCCGGCTACGATGCCGGACAAAAGGTCAATGAGCCGCTGCGCGAAAAGCTGCGGCAGCAGATCGCGGCCAAAAAGGTGCCCGCGGTGGCGGCGCTGCGCGAATTTTTCCGCACCCACCACCTGGCCAATCGCAATCAGGACCTGGCGCAGTACACCACGCTGGCGCTGTTTCTCGGCACCCCGCCCGGGTTGCCGCTGACCCTGCCCCCCGCCGGGCTGCCGCCGGAGGCGGGCGAGGTGGCCGACATCGTGCCCCTGCTGCGCGACTTCTGGCAACAGGCCGATCTGGACGCGGTCTGGGAGCAGGCGCAGCCGGCCTACACGGCGGCGCTGCAACGCGATGCGGTAAACGCACGCACCATGCTGGACGGGATCAATGGCTTCTTCCGTATCCCGCAGGCCTATTCCGTGCGGCAGATGTTCGTCTTCCCCGATGCGCTGATCGCCGCCGGGCAATCCGACGCCCTCAACTACGAGGACAACTACTACATCATCGTCAACCTCGACCTGCAGGCGGAGATGCACCAGGTGCGCCACACCTATCTGCACTACCTGCTGGATCCGCTGATCGCCCGCTACCCGGCCGCCATCCTGCCGGTGCAGGATGAACTGCTGCCCCTGGTGGCGCGCGCCCCGGCGCTGGGGCTGCAGTTCAAGCGCGATCCCACGCTGCTCTACACCGAGTGCCTGGTGCGCGCCGTCGAGATTCAACTGGATGGCGGCGACGCCGCGCACCAGCAGGGCGAAGTGCAGTCGGCCATGAGCGAGGGTCTGGTGCTGACCCGCTTGTGGTTTGACCAACTGACGAAGTTCCGCGACGACCCTCGATCGTTCAGCGAGTTTTACCCGGAGGCGGCCTTCGCCTTGCGCATCTCCGATCTGGCGGGGCAGGTAAAGCACATGCAGTTTACCCCCGCGCCGGCGGCCGAGGCCGCCCATCTGGCGCAGCCGCTGCGCGCCCCCAGCCCCATGGAGCTCGCCCAGGCGCGTTTCGACGCCAAAGACTACGCCGCCGCCGCCGCCATTGCCCATTCGGTGTTGCTGCAGCCGCGGGGCGACTACAGCGCCGCTTGGTTCCTGCTGGGCAAGACGGCCACCGCCGGCAATCATGCCCAGGACGCCGTGCATGACTTTCAGCAGGCGCTGGCGGTCTCGCGGCCCGATGAGGCGCACATCCGCACCTGGTCGAACATTTTTCTGGCCCGCCTCTACGACGCCGAACATCAGCGGGCGCAGGCGGTGGCTCACTACCAGGCGGCGCTCACCACCGCCGATACGGATATTTCCAAGTCGCTGGCCAAGGCGGGCCTCAAAGCCCCCTTTCAGCCGCCGGGGGTGAAGCATCCGGATTGACCTCCTCCTCATCACGCGGCGACGGCCGAGTTGCCTCGCCGGAGGCAAGATCGAGGCCGAGAAATGGGGTTTCCCTCCAGGCCCCATTTCGTCGCCGGGGAAAGACTTCCGCGCCGGGGAAAGACTTCCGCCTGCCGCTCCGCTCGGCCGATCCCGTCGCGGCCGAGGGGAGCCGACCACCGCCGGGGTCCCCAAGCCGCCTGCGGCTTGGGGTGGCAGCGGGAGGCGTCGGGGGCGCAGCCCCCGGCAAAGACAGGCTGTGCCTGGCCCAGACTCGCGTTATCATAAATTTCAGCTCTAAATCCAACAGGCGCTTACTCAAACTCATGCTGAACCGTCACCTCATTACCTGCTCCCTGGCCACGCTGTTGCTCGCTCCGGCGGGCCTGGCGGCGCAAACCACCCCTCCGGCCACGCCCGCCGCCGCCGCCCCGGCCAAGCCGCAACAGAAGGCCAAGCCCAAGAGCAAGGCGGAAGAGAAGGCGCTGCAGGATCTGCAAAAGATGACCCGCGATCCCGCCGCCCAGCCGGCCGCGGTGGACACCGCCCTGACCGCCTTTGCCACCCAGTACCCGACCAGCGATTACCTGAGCACCGTGGCGGTCTGGGGCTTGCAGTATTTTCAGACGCCGCCCCACGTGGACTATGCCAAGAGCCTGGTCTATGGCGAGCAGGCGGTGAAGGGCGATGACCCCAGCCTCTATGCGCTGGTCACGCTGGGTACGATCATTCCCGAGCAGGTGAAAGACACCGATCTCGACTACGACCAGCGGGTGGCCGAAGCCAAGGCCGACGACCAGAAGGCCATTGCCATCGCCGACAGCGGCGCCACCACCCTCAATGGCCAGCCGTTTGCCGAGGCGGAGAAGACGCTGGTGCGCTCCAAGGCGTATGCATCGCTCGGCAAGCTGGCCATGGTGGCCAAGGATTATCCCGGCGCGGTGACCAACTACGAGAAGGCGGCCACCTACGACACCGGCTCCAGCCAGGCGGCCGACTACTTCTATGCCGCGCGCGCCCAGATGGAGCAGAAGCAGTGGGATGACGCGCTGAGGCTGCTCGACGAGGCGGAGAAGGCCGCCCCCGGCGAGCCTGCCATCAAGAACGCGGTGGACTCCAACCGCAAGGCGATCGAAAAGGCCAAAGCCGCCGGCGGCGGGCAGTAGTCGGCGTATGAGCGGGGTGCCACTCCCCGAGACCGAGTTGGAACAACGCCTGGGTTATCGTTTCCGCGACAGCGGACGACTGACCCAGGCGTTGACGCATCGTTCCTACAACGACACCGATTCCGCCGGCGACAACGAGCGGCTGGAGTTCCTCGGCGACGCGGTGCTGGGCCTCAGCGTCAGCCGGCGGCTGCTGGAGGAGTATCCGCAGGCCTCGGAAGGCGACCTGACGCGCATTCGCGGCTGGATGGTGAGCGCCCAGAACTGCGCCCTCGCCGCCCAGGAATTGGACCTGGGAAAGCACCTGCGGCTGGGGCGGGGCGAAGAAACTCTGGGCGGGCGGCTCAAGCAGCGCCTGCTGGCCAACGCGCTGGAGGCGGTGCTGGGGGCGGTCTTTCTCGACGGCGGCTTCGAGGCCGCCGCCGGGTGCGTCGAACGCTGCCTGATCGCTCCCAGCCGGCGGCGCATGCCGGAGGGGAGTTGGCACGAGTTCGCCTACAAGTCGGCCTTGCAGGAATGGGCCCACGCCCAGGGATACGCGCTCCCGGTGTATGCCGTTGTGGCCACCTCGGGCCCCGATCACGAGCGCCGCTATACGGTGGAGACGAGCATCGCCGGGCGCGGCAGCGCCCAGGGCAGCGGACGCAGCAAAAAGGAAGCTGAGCAACAGGCAGCGGCGGCCATGCTCAGCACCCTTGGCCAATTGCCGCAGTCAGGATAGAGGACATGGCGCTGGAATTTACCACTTCCTGTTTGCACGATTCAATTTCGCTGTTCCGGTACTACCAAAATCTGGGCGAGAAGGCGATAGCGCAGCTCAGTGAGGAGCGACTGTCAAAGCAAATGGATCCCGAAATGAACTCGGTGGCGCAGATCGTCAAGCACATGGCGGGGAACATGCGATCGCGGTGGACAGGTTTTCCGGAAGCCGACGGAGAGAAGCCGGACCGGAACCGCGACCGCGAGTTTGACCAACCGCCGACCACCCGGGCGCAGGTCATGGCGCTATGGAACGACGGATGGCAGCGCGTGTACGCCGCGTTGGAGCCGTTGTCCGACAGCGACATGGGGAAACGCACGAACATCCGGGGGGAAGGGCACAGCATTATGCAGGCGGTGCATCGGCAACTGGGCCACTACGCCTATCACGTGGGGCAGATCGTGTTTCTGGCCAAGCATTTGCGCGGGGCGGAGTGGGAGAGCCTGAGCATTCCGCGCGGCCGCTCGGCGGACTTCACCGCGCGGGTGAAGCGCGGTGAAGCCAGCCAACGCTGAAAGGGCGCCGGGCCGCGGCAAGCCTGCGCTAAACTTAGGTTTCATGCCCGATCAGCCGTCCAAGACCACGCCGCCGCTCCAAGAAACCTTTCTGCGGGTCTGGATACCGACCCTCGTGGTGGCGCTGTTCATCATCACCTTCGTGGCGCAGCCGTTCGACATTCCTTCGGGATCGATGGAGAACACGCTGCTGATTGGCGATCATCTGCTGGCCGACCGGGTGCGGCTGGCGCCGGCGGCGTCGTGGGCGCCGGGGCTGCTCCCCTACCGGGCGCTGCAGCATGGCGACATTGTGGTGTTTCTGGCCACCAAAAACGACGTGTCGCTGGGCGGGACGGCCCCGGGAACGCACATCGTCAAGCGGCTGATCGGGCTGCCGGGCGACCATCTCAAGCTGGTGCACGGCACGGTCTATCGCAACGGCAAGGCGCTCAATGAGCCCTACGTCATTCAGACCGGGTTTTATGATCCCTCGCGTGATGACTGGCCCAACGGCGGCCCGCTGCAGCAAACCGCGCCGGAGTGGGCGCTCGATCAGTTGCAGTATGTGCACGACGGCGAGCTGGTGGTCCCTCCGGGCGAGTACTTCTGCATGGGCGACAATCGCGACAATTCGCTCGACTCCCGCTACTGGGGCTTTGTGCCGGCGGCCAACATGATCGGGCGCCCCAGCGTGATCTACTGGTCCTACGGGAGCACCGAAGCCGACTACGTGCCGGGCGGGCTGATGGACCGCGTGGGTGGCCTGGTGGACACGCTCATTCATCTGCCGACGCGGACGCGCTGGGAACGCACCTTCCACCTGCCGCACTGAGGGCGGGGCGCGGCGGAGACATGACCCGCAAGGGGAAAATCTGGATCGCGGTGGCGGTAGTGGTTCTGGTGCCGGTGGTGGCGCCGTGGTTTACCCTGTCGCGCGCCAAGGCCGGCATTCTGCAATCGTTGCAGGCCAGCCTGGGACGGCGGATCGAGGCCGACAGCGTGCACCTGAACCTGTTTCCGCGGCCGGGGGTGGAACTGGACGGGGTGCGGCTGGGCGACGATCCGGCGTTCGGGCTGGAGGATATGGTGATGGCCGACAGCGCGGTGGCCAGCTTTCAGTTGACGGCGCTGCTACGCGGCAAGCTGGTGTTCGCGCGCGTCCACCTGGAAAATCCCAGCATCAATCTGGTGCGTAACCGTGCCGGACAATGGAACATCGCCGCGCTGCTGAACCGCACGGCGAGCATCGGTCAGCATGCGGCGCGGGCCGGGCACGCCCAGCGGGCGGCGGCTACGCGGCTGCCCTACCTCGACTGGAGCAACGCCCGCATCAACTTCAAGCTCGACCAGACCAAGACACATCTGTATCTCGACCAGGTGGAGGGGTCACTGGCGCGCGAGAGCGGCGACTGGCGCTTGCAGGCGCGCTTTGTGCCCGAGCGCAGCGATCTGCGGCTCTCCAACACCGGCGAGGTGCGCGTGGATGGCCGCTGGAAGGCGGGCGCCGACAGCTTCCAGGACCAGGCCTTTACGGCGGCGGTATCGCTGCGCAATTCGTATCTGGCGGGCTCGTCCGCGCTGGTGGCCGGGCACGACGCCGGCGTGCACGGCATCCTCAACGCCCAGGTGCAGTTGCAGGGAACCGGCAGGCGGATCCGCATCTCCGGCTCGGCCGCGGTGCAATCGTTACGGCGATGGGACCTGCTGCCGCCACCGGCCTCTGTGCGCGCCAGCTTTGCCGGCGCGTATGAACCGGCCGCCGATCGGCTGACCATCACCGGCATCGGCGACCCGGGCTGGCGGGATTTTCAACTTGCGGGCGATGTGACCGGCCTGTTCAGCACTCCCGCCGTACAACTGACGCTGCAGCTCCGGAAGTTTGATGCCGCCCATCTGCTGCCGCTGGCGCTGGCGTTGAAATCGCATCTGCCCGCCGATCTGGCGGCCTCCGGGACAGTGGATGGCGACGCCCGCCTGGCCTGGAAGTGGGGCACGGCGCCCAGCGGCACCGCGGCATTTAAGTTCCAGCAGATGCGGCTGGGCGATGAGGCGGCCAGCCTGCGCGTGCCCGGGGCCACCGTGAACTGGCAGGGCGGCAGGATGCAATTGGCGCCCGACACGGCCACGCTCGTGGTGGGCGGCCACAGCCGCACCTTGCAACTGGGCGCCAGGCTGGATGGGCACGGCGTCGCGATGTCGGTCTCCAGCCCGGCGCTCGATGGGGCGGC
>Ga0134126_10010178_pt1 | contig 11857 bp, 8 predicted proteins | sample KB31752_FD_96881 | JGI IMG/M metagenome (GOLD analysis project Ga0134126, IMG submission 96881) | Terrestrial soil microbial communities with excess Nitrogen fertilizer from Kellogg Biological Station, Michigan, USA - KB3-175-2 | ecosystem: Environmental > Terrestrial > Soil > Unclassified ...
CAACGTCATGCGCCAGTTGAACGGCATGGGCGCCGTGTTCCGCGCCATCCCTTCCAAAGCGCTGACGCTCGATGATCTGAAGCTCCCGGAGGCGGTGCGCCAGCTGTGCCGCGCCAACAACGGGCTGATCCTGGTCACGGGCAAGACAGGCTCCGGCAAGTCGACCACGCTCGCCGCGATGATCGACGACATCAACCTGCGGGTGAAGGGACACATCCTCACCATCGAGGACCCGATCGAGTTCGTGCACCTGCGCAAGAGCTGCCTCATCAGCCAGCGTGAGATCGGTGTCCACAGCGCGAGTTTCTCCGCGGCGCTGCATTCGGCCCTGCGCGAGGATCCGGACGTCATCCTGGTGGGTGAGCTGCGCGATCTGGAGACGATGAGCATCGCGGTCACCGCCGCTGAGATGGGCATTCTCGTCATGGGCACGCTCCATACCAACGGCGCGGCGCAGACCGTGGACCGCATGGTCAATGTCTTCCCGTCCGACAAGCAGTCGCACGTGCGCACGATGCTTTCGACGTCTCTGCGCGGCGTCGTCTCGCAGCAGCTCCTGCAGCGGGCCGACAAGCAAGGCCGGGTGGCGGCGCTCGAGATCCTGATCAACACGCCCGCGGCCGCCAACCTCATCCGCCAGGGTAAGCTCGACCAGCTCGAGAACACCATGCAGTCCGGGGGCCAGTTCGGCATGCGCACCATGGACACCGCCATCCAACAGCTCCTCGACCAGCGGATGATCACGGGCAAGGAGGCCTACAAGAAAGCCATCAACAAGGCGAAGTTCGAGCTGGTCAAGGACGCCGGCTAGGCCCGAACCGCTCCTTCCGGACGGGCTGCCGCGGCTCCCGCGCTCCTGTAAACTCCCGGAATGGCTGAGAAATTCTTCGTCACGACGGCGCTTCCGTACGCCAACGGCCCGTTTCACATCGGGCACATCATGGAGTACATCCAGGCGGACATCTGGGTGCGCTTCCAGCGCATGCAGGGGCATCAGGTGCATTTCGTGGGGGCGGACGACGCGCACGGGGCGCCCATCATGCTCAAGGCGGAGGCGGAGAGCATCAGCCCGCGGGAGCTCGTGGCGCGGATCGCGGCCGGACGGCCGAAGTATCTGCAGGGGTTTCACCTCAGCTTCGATCACTGGCACTCGACCGACTCGCCGGAGAACGTGGCGCTGTCGCAGGACATCTACCGCCGCCTGCAGGCAGCGGGGCTCGTCTATTCGAAGCCCATCGAGCAGTTCTATGATCCGGTCAAGGGCATGTTCCTCGCCGACCGGTACATCAAGGGCGAGTGCCCGAACTGCCACTCCAAGGACCAGTATGGAGATGCCTGCGAGGTGTGTGGCACGGTGTACGCGCCGACGGAGCTCATCGAGCCCTACTCGGCGCTCACCGGCGCGAAGCCCGTCCTGAAGACATCCGATCACCTCTTCTTCAGGCTCTCCGACCCGCGCTGCGTCGATTTTCTCGATGGCTGGACGACCGCCCCGGGCCGGCTGCAGCCGCAGGTGGTCAACAAGGCCCGCGAGTGGCTCTCGGGCCAAGGCGAGAACAAGGGTGATCAGGCGCTCGGCGACTGGGACATCTCGCGCGATGCGCCCTACTTCGGCATTCCCATCCCGGACGCCCCGGGCAAATACTTCTACGTTTGGCTCGATGCGCCCATCGGCTACCTGGCATCGCTGCAGAGCTACTTCACGAGCGGCAAGGCCAGGGCGAACGGCGAGCCGCGCAGCTTCGAGGAATTTCTCGCTGCGCCGGACACGAGGCAGATCCATTTCATCGGCAAGGACATCATCTACTTCCACACGCTTTTCTGGCCGGCGATGCTGAAGTTCGCGGGACCGCCCTACAGGGTCCCCGATAACGTGTATGTCCACGGCTTCATCACCGTCTCGGGCGAGAAGATGTCGAAGTCGCGCGGCACCGGAATCAGCCCGCTGCGCTATCTCGACATCGGGATGAACCCGGAGTGGCTGCGCTACTACATCGCCGCCAAGCTCAACGCGAACGTCGAGGACATCGACTTCAACCCCGATGACTTCGTCGCCCGGGTCAACAGCGACCTGGTCGGCAAGTACGTCAACATCGCCAGCCGCGCGGCCAACTTCATCGCCCGGCACTTCGCCGGCGCGCTCGAGTATGCCGACGGAACCGAAGCGCTGCGGCGCGACGCCGCCGACATCGCGCAACGGGTCCGCGACAGCTATCAGGCGCGGGAATTCGGCCGCGCGATGCGCGAGATCATGGCGCACGCCGATCGGATCAATCAGGACTTCGACGCGCGCCAGCCGTGGGTTCTCGCGAAAGATGCCGCGCGCCGCGCCGAGCTGCAGGACATCTGCTCGCGCACGCTCTACGGCTTCAAGGTCCTGAGCGTGCTGCTGACGCCCGTCCTCCCCGAGGTGGCCACCCGCGTCGCCCGGGAGCTGTTCGGGCTCGAGCGGCCGTTCCAGTGGTCGGATGCGCTCGAGCCGCCACAGCGCGTGGCTCCCTATCAGCACCTGATGACCCGTGTCGATCCCAAGCAGCTCGATGCACTGTTCGACACCGACAGTCCCGCGCCACTTGCGAAGGTAGCAACAACACCTGGCGCAGCCGCCGCCGCAGCGAGCCCCGTGTCCGCGGGCGGAAAACCGCCGACAAAAGCCAGCGCCGCATCGGGTGCCCCGCGCATTGCGGGCGCGTCAGTCACAGGCGCCTCTGTCACAGGTGCGGCTGGATCGCCCGCGGCGACGATCTCCATCGACGAATTCAAAAGGCTCGACCTGCGCGTGGCGCGCATCGTGACCGCGGAGCACGTGACGGGCGCCGACAAGCTTCTGAAGCTCACCCTCGACATCGGCACCGAGACGCGCACGGTGTTCGCCGGAATCAAGTCGGCATACGACCCGGCGACACTCGCCGGCCGTCTCACGATCATGATCGCCAATCTCGCCCCCCGAAAGATGAAGTTCGGCGTCTCCGAGGGCATGGTGCTCGCCGCGAGCAATGACTCCGGCGGACCCTACCTGCTCTCGCCCGACAGCGGGGCTGCGCCGGGCATGCGGGTGAGTTGAGTCTCGCCATGGCGAGCGCCGCGGACATCGACGCGCTGCTACCGCAAACGCAATGCACGCGCTGCGGCTACCCGGGCTGCCGCCCCTATGCCGAGGCGATGGCCAACGGCGAGGCGCAGATCAACCAATGCCCACCTGGGGGAGCCGCGACGATCGCCGACCTCGCGGCACTGTTGAGTCGCGACGCGCTGCCGCTCAACCCGGCCAACGGCTTTGAAGGCCCCCTACTCGTCGCGCTGATCGATGAGGCGGCCTGCATCGGCTGCGCAAAATGCCTGCCGCCCTGCCCGGTCGATGCGATCATCGGTGCGCGCAAGCAGATGCACACTGTCATCGCCGCGCTTTGTACCGGCTGCGAGCTCTGCGTCGCGCCCTGCCCCGTGGATTGCATCTCGATGGTCCCGCGGCGGTCCCTTGCCGATGCGGCTCCCGCCCCCACTCGCCAGGCGAACCGAGAACGCTTCCTCGCTCACAACGAGCGCGTCGCCCGACGCACCCGTGAGCGCGACGCCCTGCTCGCCTCCCGCAAGCAGATGGCGGCCCCGGGCACGCTCCCGTAACAGATCCGAGGGTCACACCTTGCACGCCGCCACCCGCCGAGCGATCTTCCGCCGCCTCGCGGCCGCCAATCCCGAGCCGAAAACCGAGCTCGAGCACTCCAGCGCCTTCGAGCTGCTGGTCGCCGTCATGCTCTCCGCCCACACGACCGACAAGAGCGTCAACGCCGCGACCCGCAAGCTCTTTCCCGTCGCCAACACCCCCGAAGCCATCCTGGCGCTGGGCGAGGAAGGCGTGAAGCCCTACCTCAAGAGCGTCGGCCTCTACAACGCCAAATCCAAGAACCTGATCGGCCTCTGCCGCATGCTGGTCGAGCTCCACGGCGGCGAAGTCCCCGCCAACCGCGACGCGCTCGAGGCGCTCCCCGGCGTCGGCCGCAAAACCGCCAACGTCGTTCTCAACATCATCTTCGGCGAGACCGAGATCGCCGTCGACACCCACATCTTTCGCGTCGCCAACCGCACGGGCCTCGCCCCCGGCAAAACCCCGCGCGCCGTCGAAGACGCCCTGAACGAGAATACCCCCGCCGAATTCAAGCTCAACGCCCACCACTGGCTGATCCTGCACGGCCGCTACGTCTGCACCGCACGCCTACCCGCGTGCCCCAAATGCATCATCCGCGATCTCTGCGAATACACCCTCAAAACAATCGCCGATCCCGCAAAAGAGGAGCGCCGGTCGCAAAAGGCCTTTCCGGGAGGCTCAAAAACAGGGATGATTTTGCGCCAGCCTACAGGGAAGCATTCACGGCGTTCCCGGAAAGGCCTTTTGCGAGCGACGCTCCGGACGCGAAAGCCTCCAGACACGGCAATCGAGTAACCATGCCCGTCTTCTCCAGCCAGAACCGCGAGCAACTCCGCCAGATGTATCTCGACGCCTGGCGCAAATACACCGCCCGCCAACCCCTGGAACCCCTGGAAGCCCAACTGGCCGCCGTGATCGCCGAGCACTCCGAATACGTCCCCCTGCTCGAATCCGGCCGCCAAGCCCTGACCACCGACTACACCCCCGAAGCCAGCCGCGAGAACCCCTTCCTCCACATGGGCCTGCACCTGGCGATTCGCGAGCAAGTCGCCACCGATCGCCCTCCCGGCATCGCCCAAATCCACCACGCGCTCTCCGAGCGCCTCGGCGACCCCCACACCGCCGAGCACGCCATCCTGGAAGTGCTCGCGGAAACCTTGTGGGAATCGCAACGCGCCGGCCGCCCCCCCGACGAGCAACGCTATCTCGAGCGCCTGCGCGCCCTATGAGGCCGCGGACGCCGCCGCGAGCGCCGCCTCCAGCCCTTCCCCCGGCATCGCTCTGAGTGCCTCCAGCTGCTCGCGGCTCCACTGCCTCGCGATGCGGCCGCCGAGCAGCAGCACTGCGCGGTCCGAGTACCGCTCCACGACATCCAGCGCGTGCGTGGCGAGCAGAACGCCACACCGCCCTGCCGACACACGAGCGCGCAAATGCCGCTTCAGCACGAGCGCGCTGGCGGGATCCAGCCCGTTGAAAGCCTCATCCAGCACCACGAGCGCCGGCTCGCCGAGCAGAGCGAGGAGCACTGCGAGCTTTTGCTTCGTCCCGAGCGAATAGGAAGCCACGAAGCGGTCGAGCATGACGGTGAAGGCGAACGCATCCGCCAGATCCAACACGTCGGCATCGATTGCGTCGAGACTCTTGGCCGCCGCGTACACCTCCAGACACTGCCGCCCGGTCAGAAGACCCGGCAGCCGTTCCGGCGCGCAGCCGAAGCCGAGCTGTCTCTTGGCGCCGAGTGCGTCCTGCCGCAACGAGCGGCCGCATATGGAGATGCTGCCCGCGGACGGAACCAACATTCCGGCGATGCAATGCAGCAGGGTCGTCTTGCCGCTGGCGTTCGGACCCAGCAGCGCGAGCCATTCGCCGCGGGAGATTTCGAGATCGAGTCCCGACAGTACGATCTGTTTGCCGTAACCTGCATGGAGGCCGCTGACTTGCAGAGCCGCGGACGCATTCGGGACGGCCGTGGGATCAGGCGGCAAGTCGTCCCTCCGATGAGGCTCCCCGAAACTCCGCGCCGAGTCCCGCCCGGCGGCAGGCCCAAGCGCATGCCACGGCCGCAACTGCCAGCGAGACGATGAGCAGGCCGACGGCAAGGCCGACACCCGGCCGCAGCGCCTTCGGCAGATCGATGGCGCATGCCAGGAAGACCATCACGGCCATGGCGAGCGCCTGCGTCATGATCACACGCCACACCATGGCTCGGGTGAATCTGGCCCGCCGCAGGGTCGTTGGAGCCAGCCAGGGTGCGGCCTCGAAGGCAACTCGGACCGCGGCCAACGACAACGACGCGACGCTGACCAGCGCGATCGCTGCGGCGGCGATCGCCAGTGCCACCTGGCCTGGCGTTCCCATCGGCAGAGTCAGGAGGGCCGTGAATGCCGCACGTGAGAGCACCTTCGGCCGACTGAAGATCCTTCCCTGCGCCGCGGGCCAGTACGCGAGCGGCAGCAGCGACGGCCGGGTTGCCCACCGCGCTCGTGCTCTGCGCACCGTCGCATAGTGAAATCCCGGGGCACCATCGCCGGCCCCGCGCCGCAGCTGCCTTCCCGCCAGCGAGCCGAGCACGGCGCCGCCGATCAGGGCGAGCGCGAGCCTCCAGGCGGCGGTTGCGTCGACCCGCCTCAGCAAACAGGCCAGAGCCACGAACGCGAAGACGAGCAACAGCCGCACTGCCGTTCCCCACATCACAGTCAGAGATACGGGACTCACGGCCGGCAAGGGGCTGAGCCAGGAATTTGCCGCCTCGGCCGCCGCACGCTCTCTGCGGCGGCTCGTCGACAGGACGAAGAGGCAAGTGGCGACGAGGACGGTCACGATGACATTGCGACCGAGCCAGTCCAGAATGAGACCTGTCGTGGGAATTTCCGCGAGCCCACAGGCTGCCAACAGAGTGAGCAGCACGACGAGGACGAGCCGCGCACCGTTGCGCCGATACGCATTTCTCCAGCGCAGCACCGCAGCCGTTACCTGCGGGCGGCGGGCCGCCCATCGCGGGATACCGGCGGGAAGCGAGCTGTCCGTCTGCACTTCCGCGTCTACTCGCAGACGCTACTTCTTCCGCGCGGGTATGTAGAGATCAGTCAGCGTTCCCTCGACCGCCTCGGCTGCCCCTGCAACCGTCTCCGATAGCGTCGGGTGCGGGTGAACCGTCAGTCCGATGTCAGCAGCATCGCAGCCGTTCTCGATCGCGAGCGCGAGCTCGCTGATGAGCTCGCCCGCGTTCGTGCCCACGATCCCGGCGCCGAGCAGACGGCGCGTCTCCGGATCGAAGAGGAGTTTGGTCAGCCCCTCTTCGCGTCCGAGCGACAGCGAGCGACCGCTCGCCACCCATGGGAAGGTGCCCTTCTCGACCGCAACTCCCTTTGCCTTCGCCTCGGTCTCCGTGAGGCCGGCCCAGGCCACCTCCGGGTCGGTGTAGGCGACCGACGGAATCGCGCGCACGTCGAATGCGCGCCGGTGTCCGGCAGCGACTTCCGCGGCAACTTTCGCCTCATGCATCGCCTTGTGGGCCAGCATCGGCGGGCCCGCGATGTCGCCGATCGCGAAAATGTGCGGCACGTTGGTGCGCAGCTGCTTGTCGACGGGGATGAAGCCCCGGTCCGACACCTGCACGCCGGCAGCCTCGGCGCCGATCAGCTTGCCGTTGGGCGAGCGGCCGACGGCCACCAGGACGCGGCCAAACACTTGCGGCGCCGGCGCCTTCTCGCCCTCGAACGTCACCCGAACCCCCTCCGCGAGCGGCTCGACTCGCGCGACACGCGTGCCCAGCAAAATCTGCTCATAGCGGGAGCGGATGCGTCGCTCGAGTGGACGCACGAGGTCCGGGTCGCAGCCCGGCATCAGCTGCGGTGTCAGCTCCACGACGCTCACGCGGCTGCCGAGCGCGTCGTAGACACACGCCATTTCCAAACCAATGATGCCACCGCCGATGACGAGCAACCCGCCCGAGAACTCGGGCAGCTCCAGCGCATCGCTCGAGTCCATGATCCGCGGATCGTCGGGCAGCCCCGGCAGACGGATCGCCTCGGAGCCCGCCGCGATGATGCACTGGTCGAAACGGATCCGCTCCGAGCCGCTGTTGCCCATCACCTCGATGACGTTCGGGCTCACAAAGCGTCCGACGCCCTGCACGACCTCGACCTTGCGTTGCTTGGCGAGCGTGCGCAGGCCGCCGGTGAGCTTCTTGACGACAGAGTCCTTCCAGGTCCGCAGCTTCTCGAGGTTGATTTCCGGCGCGCCGAAGGCGATGCCTCGGCCGCCCATCTCCTCGGCATCCTCGATGACCTTGGCCGCGTGCAACAGGGCCTTGGAAGGAATGCACCCGACGTTGAGGCAGACGCCGCCCAACATGGGCCACCGCTCCACCAGCGTCACCTGCAGGCCCAGGTCCGCCGCACGGAACGCGGCGGTGTAGCCGCCCGGGCCGGAGCCGAGCACGAGGATCTGCGTCGAGCGGTTGAACTCGACCTTGTCCGCTGGCGGTCGGGTCAGGTCCGGGGCGGGCATGCGCACGGTATCGCCAGTCGATTCCGGTTTTGCGGCAGGCGCAGACGGAGGCGCCGGAGGCGACTTGGCCACAGGGGCGGCGCTATTGGCGGGAGCGGCGCTGTTGGCAGGGCCCGCGCTCGCCGGGGCCGCTTGCGCCCCGCCGGCGGGCGCGCCGGCTTGCGAGTTGGTTTCCACGCGCGCGATCAGCGATCCTTTCGACACTTTGTCGCCGCGCTTCAACAGCACCTCGGCGATCTTTCCCGCGGCGGTCGCGGGGACATCCATAGACGCCTTGTCGGTCTCCAGGGTGACCAGAGGCGCGTCGACTTCGACCGTATCGCCGGCCTTGACCAGCACATCGACGACCGAGACGTCGTTGAAATTGCCGAGATCCGGAACGACCAGATCGACGTGGCTCACGGCACGGCCTCGATCAGGGTATTCGGCTCCGCCAGTGCCTTGGCGAGGAACGTCGTGAAGCGGACGGCGGTCGCGCCATCGATGACTCGGTGGTCATAGGAGAGCGACAGCGGCAACATCAGCCGCGGCACGAACGTGCCGTCCTGGTACACCGGCTTCAGCGACGAGCGCGAGACACCGAGAATCGCCACTTCCGGGGCGTTGATGATGGGCGTGAACGCAGTCCCACCGATGCCACCGAGACTGGAGATCGTGAAGCAACCGCCCTGCATTTGCGCCGCGGCGAGCTTGCCCGCGCGCGCCGCCTCGGAGAGCTCGCCGAGCTTACGGGCAACTTCGTAGATGTCCTTGCGGTCCGCCTCGTGCACCACGGGGACCATGAGGCCGTTGGGCGTATCGGCGGCGAACCCGACGTTGACGTACTTCTTCAGGATCAGGTTGGCGCCCGTCGGATCGAGCGACGCGTTGAACTGCGGGAACGCCTGCAGCGCCCGCACACAGGCACGTACGATGAAGGCCAGCGGTGTGAGCTTGATGCCGCGCTGCGCCGCCCCATCCTTGAGCTTCCCGCGCAGCGCCTCGAGCTCCGTGATGTCCGCCTCATCGAACTGGGTGACGTGCGGAATGTTGACCCAGCTGGCATGGAGGCGCGGGCCGGAGATGCGCTGGATGCGCGAGAGCGGCTGCGTCTCGATCGGACCGAATGCGGAGAAATCGACGGGCGGAATGACGGGCAGCGCACCGCCGCCCGGCTTCGCTGCCGCGTCGGCAGCCCCGCCGGGACCCGTCATGAAGCCCTTGACGAAGGCTTTGACGTCATCGTGCGTGATCCGGCCCTTGAAGCCATGACCCGTGACACGTGTCAGGTCAACACCTAGCTCGCGCGCGAATTTGCGCACGCTCGGGCCCGCGTGCGCCCGGGAGAAGCCAGGCTCGTTGATCGGAGGCAGGTCGGTGCGCAAAGCCGAAGGAATCTCCGCTGCGGGAGCAGCGGGCGCTTGCGCCGGCCCCGGCGCGGCCGCACCAGCCGGTTGCGGGGAGCTCGACGACGCAGCGATCGTTGCCTTCGCCGTCGTGCCACCCGTCGCTGGCGCTGCCGGCGCGGATTTCCCCGTCGCGCCAGGAGCGGCCGCAGGCGTTTTCGCGGCAGGTTGCGCGGGAGCCGCCTGTGCGGCGGGCGCCTCGGCCGGCGGCGCGGCTTGCGCACCATCGCCCGCCGAGCGAACGGTGGCGATCAGATCGCCCGCGTTGACCTTGCCGCCCTTCTCGACATGGAGCTTCTCGATGACACCGCTCGCAGTGGAAGGCACATCCATGGTTGCCTTCTCCGTCTCGAGCGTGACGAGCGGCGCCTCCGGCTCGATGCTCTCGCCCGGCTTGACGAGCACGTCGATCACGGCGACATCTTTGAAGTTGCCCATGTCGGGCACACGCACTTCGACGAGGCGAGCTGCCACGTTCATCGCGATGGAACCTTCAGACTTTCCAGGGAACGGGCTTCGCCGGGTCGACGCCGAGCGCCTTCATCGCCGCGGTGACGGCGGAGGCCTCGAGCTTGCCCTCGTCGGCGAGCGCTTTCAGGGCGGCGACGGCGATGTAGTGACGGTCGACCTCGAAATGCCGGCGCAGCGCGGCGCGGGAATCGGAGCGGCCGAACCCATCGGTGCCGAGGCTGACATAACGGCCGGGCACCCATTGGCGAATCTGGTCGGGCACCGTGCGCAGGTAGTCGGTCGCGGCGATGAACGGGCCCTGCGCATCCTTCAGGCACTGCTGCACGTACGGCGCGCGTGCCTTGTCACCGGCGTGCAGCAGATTCCAACGCTCGCACTCGAGCGCCTCGCGGCGCAGCTCACTGAAGCTCGTGACGGAGAAGACGTCGGCGCGCACGCCGTACTCCGCTTCGAGGATCTTCGCGGCCTCCAGGCACTCCCGCAGGATGGTGCCGGAACCGAGCAGCGTCGTGCGCAGCTTCCCCTTGCCGCCGGCGCGCAGGAGGTACGCGCCCTTGAGAATCCCCGCCTCGGTGCCCTTCGGCAGGGCCGGCTGCGGGTAGTTCTCGTTCATGACGGTGATGTAGTAGAAGATGTTCTCCTGCTCCACGTACATGCGCCGCATGCCATCCTGGATGATGACCGCGAGCTCGTACGCGTAAGCCGGATCGTAGGCCACGCAGTTGGGTACCGTGGTGGCGACGAGCTGGCTGTGACCGTCCTGGTGCTGCAGGCCTTCGCCCGCGAGCGTCGTGCGGCCCGCCGTCGCGCCGAGGAGAAAGCCGCGCGCCTGGATGTCGCCCGCGGCCCAGATGAAGTCCCCCACCCGCTGGAAGCCGAACATCGAGTAGAAGATGTAGAACGGCACCATGCTCAGGGCGTGGTTGCTGTACGCGGTCGCGGCCGCGATCCACGAGCAGAGCGAGCCGGCCTCGTTGATGCCCTCCTCGATCATCTGCCCCTTCTTGTCCTCACGATAGGACATGAGGGTCTCCGCGTCCTGCGGCGTATAGAGCTGTCCAACCGACGAGTAGATGCCGATCTGTCGGAAGAGTCCCTCCATGCCGAAGGTGCGTGCCTCATCCGGCACGATGGGCACGATGTACTTGCCGATCTGCTTGTCCTTGAGCAGCGTGGTCAGGATGCGGACGAACGCCATCGTCGTCGAGATCTCGCGCTCGCCCGTGCCCTCGAGCACGGCAGAGAACGCCTCGAGCGGCGGCACGGCGAATGGCGGCGCCTGCTTGCGGCGCGCCGGCAGATAGCCGCCGAGTGTCTTGCGGCGCTCGTGCAGATAGCGGCCTTCCTCGGAGTCGGCGGCGGGCTGACGGAAGGGGAGCTTGGCGATCTCCTCATCCGACACCGGAATGTGGAAGCGGTCGCGGAAGGCGCGCAGATCGTCTTCGGACAGCTTCTTCTGCTGGTGCGCGACCATCTGCCCCTCGCCGCCCTTGCCGAGGCCGAAGCCCTTGACGGTCTTCGCGAGAATGACGGTCGGCTGGCCCTTGTGGCTCATGGCGGCCGCGTACGCGGCGTACACCTTGCGCGGATCGTGGCCGCCGCGATTGAGCCGCCAGATCTCCTCGTCCGACATGTTGGCGACCATCGCCTTCAGCTCCGGATACTTCCCGAAGAAGTGCTCGCGGGTGTAGGCGCCGCCTTTGGCCTTGAAGTTCTGGTACTCGCCGTCGACGCATTCCTCCATCACGCGCCGCAGGAGGCCCTGCGTGTCGCGCGCGAGGAGCGGATCCCAACGCGAGCCCCACAACACCTTGATGACGTTCCAGCCGGCGCCGAGGAAGGC
>Ga0134126_10010179_pt1 | contig 11856 bp, 6 predicted proteins | sample KB31752_FD_96881 | JGI IMG/M metagenome (GOLD analysis project Ga0134126, IMG submission 96881) | Terrestrial soil microbial communities with excess Nitrogen fertilizer from Kellogg Biological Station, Michigan, USA - KB3-175-2 | ecosystem: Environmental > Terrestrial > Soil > Unclassified ...
GCCGGTGAGCCAGACGAATTTGTCGTTCAGGTAAACCCCGCCCTTTCCGACGCCGCCTTTGAATTCCGTTTTGCGAAAACCGGTCGTGGTCTTTTCGACGTCCACCACCTTGTCGTTCACCGTGAGGATCGTATAAACGGTGTAAAGATACGGATTTTCGTCGCTCCAAAAATTCGCATTCAACAATTTGCCCGAGGCCTTGAGGACTTCAGCCTCTCCGTCGACCAGGTCCGAAGTGTCGCCTTCGAGTTTCGCGCGGATATTCCCCTTCGCATCCACCAAAACCGCCGACAGCGTGATGGATTGCTGATCGCCGGATTCGTTTTTCACCTGGGATTCAATATTCACATCGCACGTGCGGCCATTGATGTCGAAGCCGGAGGGATAAATATAAATGCCCGTCGTCTTGAGGTTTTCGTAAAGCGGCAACGTCTGATAAACCCTGCCGGCAAGGTGCAGCCAGATGTCGTGGTTCAGGCCGCCGTAATTCGGATTAAACGCCCGGCCCATCCATTCGAACGGCACGCCGGTGGCCTCTTCGACGTAATTGTTGCTGTTATCCACTTTGACAGCGATGACATTTTCCTTGTCGCCGAAATTAACAATGCGGGTCAAATCCAAACCGAGCGGGGTGATGCCGTTTTCATATTTGCCGATGAATTTCCCGTTCACCCAAAAGCGGCCTGCCTGTTTTAATCCCTCAAATTCCAGAAAAACTTTTCCATCCTTCGCCCCGGCCGGCAATTTGAAGTGCTTGCGATACCAGACAATTCCCGACCACGCCTTCCGATCTCCGCCGCTGTGGCTGATGATGTCCGTGTAGGAATCCGCGTCGTTGTAGGTGTGCGGCGCGGCCACGCCGGTCCATTGCGAGTCGTCAAAGGCGGCCTGCTCCGCATTCGCAGGGTCGCCCTTGAAGAACTTCCAGCCCTCATTGAAGCTGAAAGTCTGCCGCGGCGACTCCGGCGCAACAAAGTTTTCCGCCGATGTGGACAGAGGACTCGCGATAAGTACCGCCGATAAAATCAGGAACGACAAAATGGTTTTCATTAAATCACGTCGCTGCGCCCGCAACATATAAAACTCCCGGTCGTTTGTCCCGACCGGATTGGTGACGAGGCGGATGTCAAGTAAGGACAAGCGGCATCTGGCAAAGACGCAGCCATGATAACCCATCGCCGAATGACATTCGGCGGCACTTTGTAAGCATCCGGCCGGTCGGCATCCTGGCGCGAGCCGGGCCAGGCGGAGCTTTCGTTCAGCACAATCCGCTCATCACTGGCACCACCAAACATCATCGCGCCGGGCCGGCCGTTTCCCATCGGCGAGGATTCGGTGAAGGATGAATCTCGGCCGGATGCGTCTTATTGAACTTTGATCAGCAGGACGCCATGACGCGGGACGGCGGAGCTGAACCCGCCTTTGAACTTGCCCAGGTCCTTTTGCCGCCAGAGGTCACGCACGCGTAATTTGCCGTCGCGCCCCAAATCCGACCAGTTGACGTGAACCGCGGCTTCTGCTTCGCCAAGATTGAAAAGCCCAACAACCTTCGAGCCGTCGGCCATGTCCTTGGCATAAACTCGCGTCTCGCCGTCCCTGGCAACCGTCACGGCTTCTTTGCCTGACGGATCTTGATCCACGGCCAGAACTTCGTCGTTCTCCAAAAGGTTCAGCGTGAACGGATCGAGTTGCGTCATGTCGCAACCGATGAGGAGCGGCGCGGACAGCAGGCACCACAGGCTGATATGCGTGTATTGTTCGTTCGGAGTGAGCCGCGTTGGATGCAGATTTCCCCAGCCAACCTTGCCAATGATCAGCATGTCCGGGTCATTCCAATGTCCGGGCCCGGCAAACGGCGCGGCGGCATCCTGGCGAAAACCGATTCCACTCATGCTGCTCCATGTGTCGGTAATGTCGCCCGTGGTTCTCCAGGAATTACCGCCAACGGACGCGCCCCATTTCCAGACGTCGAGTTCGCCGTACTGGCAAAGGCTGAAAATGATGTCGCGCGGCTGTTGTTTCAAATAATCACCCATTTCGCGATAAGGTCTTTGCGCATCCGGCAGGGAACTTTCGCAGTCAGACACAACATCGCGATAGCTGCACAAATCGTATTTCAGGTAATCAAAGCCCCAGGCGGCATATTGTGCTGCATCCTGTCGTTCGTGCTGCCAACTGCCGGTGCAACCGCCGCAGGTCCACGGCCCCGGCGAAGAATAGAGACCCGCTTTCAATCCCAAATTATGGATGTAATCGGCGAGACCTTTCATATCGGGGAACCGGGAGTTTGGGACGATGTTCCCTTGAGCATCGCGGAACGGGCCGTGCAAAGTCGGGTCCGTGGAATTACGATGGTTCTGCCAGAAATCGTCAATGTTGATGTAAGTCCAACCGTGATTGATGAGGCCGCTTTTCACCATGGCTTCCGCGGCGGCTTTGACATGCTCCGCGGAAACGGCATGGGCAAAACAATTCCAACTGTTCCAACCCATCGGAGGCGTCAGTGCAATTTTGTCGCCGACGATAATTTTGAATTTCCGTTTCGTTTTTCCGAGCGCGTTTTTTGCCCGCAACGTGACAGTGTATTCGCCCTTCTTGTCCAGGCGCCCGGAAATGCGTCCCGATTCAGCATCCACCTGCAGCCCATTAGGTAAATCATCCACGGCAAAGCTCATCGGGCGGTCACCCGTTGCGGGAATCGTGAACAGAAACGGTGAACCGGGGCGGACGCCGAAAACTTCCGCTCCGTCGATTTTGGGCGAACGAGGCGCCGCTGGAGTCAGGATAATTGCCGATTCAGGCGGGGCGCTCATGGTAACCAGCTTCGCATCGTCCGTGGTTTCGAACTTTGCGTCCGCCCAATCCGCGTGATCGTAGGAAATGCCGTCCCCGGCATCGCCAACCTTCAGCAGCAACGTTTTGACGCCCGCGAGATTGACGGTGAAATGCTTCGCCGGCTCGCCCGCTTTCATTACGCCGCTTTGCCAGAGGATTTTTCCATCCCCCAACACGGAGAATTCGATGCTCGCCGCGGAACTCGAGATTTCACCATCCACGCCGACGCTGGCAGAAAATGACTGCGCTGCGTTGTTCAGGCGGATGTAGAGCGCGCTCTCGGCGTGTGTTCCCAAACCGCGCTCAAATTTCTGGCCGCCGATGGTCAGGCCATGCCCGTCAACGGATTTATTTTTGCCGGGCCGACCCCATGCCTGGCCCGTTGCGTTGATTCCTAAATCATCGAGCCAGACCGTCGCGGCGGGAATGTTTGTGGCGGACAGAAGGAGCACAAATGCGAAAATACAGCACGAAAAACTCTGTTTCATATCAGGATTAAGGGCCATATGATTCTATTTGTAACAAAATGGCAAGCCTCACGGAGCACGTCTTCAGGGACCGGGGCGCATCTAAACTCCTTGGAAACGGCGCGAGAAATTCCGCGGCATTTTTGTTGAAGCGAAGAGCCTTATTGAAGCAGGCGCATGAAGGCCAGACAAAACTCATAAAAAGTTGATTGCAACGCGGCATTACAAGCAAATTTAAAAAACACATATGCATTCGCAGACAAGAATGTCTGCGCTGCATGTAAAATGGAACCGCTCTCCTAATGAAGCACCCGTCTTGTCCTGACGCGGGTCCCGTCCGAAGTTTTGGCGGTACCCGCCGTCATTCCGCCAGGGCGTTTGAGAAAAATAATCCGAGAAATAGAAATGTATTGCACAAATCCCGGAGTATGCTTAGATGCCCTCAAGGAGAGAATGAGAAGAAGAACTGAAAAGGCAATGGAATGAAAAAAAGAAAAAACTCGCCGCAACCCAGGCCTCCGATACAACGAAAATAGCCCCCGCTCGCCAAGAAAAATTAAGGCAAATTAAGGTGAATTAAGGTATACCCCTGGGTCTCCCCCGATTTCGTGGACACCCTGCCCCCGCATGAAAACGAAGATTTCTCTGCTCTCCGTCTTGGCAACCGTGGTCCTCTTCGCGCAGGCAACCAGTTTCGCGGCGGACACCGGCGGAGCCGCACGCCCGCAAACCTTCTGCAATCCGCTGGACTTGCCCTATCGTTTTCAATTGGAAACCCCAAGCCGCCGGGAGGCGGCCGACCCCACGCTCGTGCGATTCAATGGTGAGTATTGGCTTTTCGCTTCCAAAAGCGGCGGCTACTGGCATTCGAGCGACATGATCCATTGGCAGTTCGTGACGCCAACCGGGTTGCCGTTGGAAGATTACGCTCCGACCGTCGCGGTGGTGAATGGACGGATGATTTTCACGGCCTTCAATACGCGGGCCATTTATACAACAGACGATCCTCTCAAAGGAATTTGGCGCAAGACCGCCGAACTGAAGGGCTATCCGGACCCGGACATTTTTGTCGATGATGACGGGCGTGTTTACGTTTATTACGGTTGCGCTTCCAATGGCAGGATAAGTGTCGTCGAACTCGATCCGCGGAATGAATTCAAAGTCATCAAGGGGCCGGTGACGTGCTTCGCGGCGGATTATGCGCATCACGGCTGGGAGGTTTCCGGGGAAGAAAATCTTGGCAATCCAAACGCCGACGGAAGCAAACAAATGGCTCCCTGGGTCGAAGGCTCATGGATGACCAAACACGCGGGAATCTATTATCTCCAATATTCAGCGCCGGGAACTCAGTTCAAGACATACGCCGACGGCGTTTACACGGCGGCCAATCCGATGGGGCCATTCACGTACGCACCCAGCAGCCCATTTTCGCACAAACCGACGGGATTTATCGCCGGAGCCGGGCACAGCAGCCTCGTTGAGGATGCTGATCAACAATTTTGGCACATCACCACGATGACGATTTCCGTGAGGCACATGTTTGAGCGGCGGCTGGGACTTTTTCCCGCGGGATTCACGGCTGACGACCAGTTGTTTTGCAACACTTACCTGGGGGATTATCCGCAGTTCGTTCCCGGGACATCGAAAAATCCTGCGGCAAACAATTCACCCGGCTGGATGCTTTTATCTTACAACAAATCTGCCACCGCTTCTTCCGCGCTGGAACAATTTCCCATCAAAAATGCCTTCGATGAAAATATCCGCACCTGGTGGTCGGCAGCGTCGGGCAAGGCGGGCGAATGGTTGCAAGTGGACCTCGGCAAGCCGTGTCGAATCGAAGCGATCCAAATCAATTTCGCGGACCAGGGCGTCACGAATCTGAACCGAATGACCCATGATTCCTACCGTTATTTTGTGGAGGTTTCCGAAGATGGAGCGCATTGGAAAAATCGCGTCGATCGCCGCGACAGTCGATTGGATTCGCCCCATGATTATGAGCAATTGGATCGGCCCGTTACTGCGCGCTACGCCCGAGTGGTCAACATGCACATGCCCGGTGGCGGATTATTTTCCATCAGCGGATTCCGGCTGTTTGGCAGCGGACTGGGCCCCGCACCGGAAGTGGTGAAAGAAGTCAAAGCGATGCGTGATGTTTCTGATTCGCGTCGGATGCATGTCTCGTGGAAGGGTTCGAAGGATACGGATTTTTACATCATTCGATATGGCGTGCGCCCCGACAGGTTGTGGAACAACTATCAGGTTTATAACACCACTCATTTTGACATCAACAGTCTGAACATTGGTGTCAGCTATTACCTGGCCGTCGATGCCGTGAACGACAGCGGCGACACTCAGGGCACGGATGTAATTTCCGTGAAGTAGGCTCAGGGATCCACGAACGGGAAGAAAAAGCTGCCAGCGGCCGGATCGACCGGTTGCTTTTGTCATCCCCTGAATAGAGGAGTTACCCGAAAACGATTCGACATTGCACAATGCGCGGCACATGAGCAATTACTTCAAAGGCATCGGCGCGTGCCCTCCGTTTTTTTTTGATGCTTCCAAAACTTGCGGGCGGAGACACCTGCGCCACGTGCAGCAATGAAAGATTCCATCCATTTTGTCTGGCCTAATTTTGGAAAACCGCGAATGATCGCGGCGATAACAAACTGTCTGGCTGCTATCCGTGGATTTGCGCCACAAAGCAGAAGTTCGTTCGTCACGACATCCCCTAAAACGGGGATGTTACCCATTAACAACCATATTAGGCTCAACGCATGAAAAATCTCGCGCTTGCTGTTCTTGTTTTTTGCGGCATCACCTGCATGGCTCAGGCTCAAACTGAGGAAGGATTTGTCAGTCTCTTTGATGGAAAGACATTCAACGGCTGGAAGCCCGCCACCGAGCACGCGAACACCTGGAAGATCGAAGACGGTGCGTTTGTAACGCACGGTGAACGTTGCCATCTTTTTTATGTGGGCGACCAGCAGCCTTTTAAAAATTTTGAATTGAAGGTCGATGTCATGGCCGAGCCGCATTCCAACGGGGGGATTTATTTTCACACGAAATACCAGGACGTCGGGTGGCCCACCAATGGTTTCGAATGCCAGGTCAACGTCAGCCACAGCGACTGGAAAAAGAGCGGCAGCCTTTACGATGTGGCCAACCTCGGCAATACGCCGGCCAAAGACAATGAATGGTACACGCAGGACATCCTCGTCAAAGGCGACACAGTCACGGTGAAAATCAATGACATCATCGTGCTGCAATACATCGAACCGCCCGGCGCCCAACCCGGCAAGATATTCACGCGCAAGCTGGACGAAGGTACGTTCGCCCTGCAAGCCCACGATCCCAAGAGCGTCGTCCACTACAAAAACATCCGCGTCAAGCGATTGGACTGAATCAAGGCAGACGGGGTGAAGAGCTGTAACCGAGGATGTCGTTCCACGCTCTCTTCAATTCAGGCGGCGGCGCGGCGGAAACGTTATTTCCGGGAAAACGCCGCGTCGAAGGCGGCTTGATTCGGAGCAAAGTCCAGGCTGCGGACAAAACGACAGGATTCGGTTGCGCCATGAATGCGATCCATCCGCCCGTCCTCCCATTCCACGGAAAGGGGGCCGCGATAGTGAATATCATTCAGGGCGACGATAATTTTTTCAAAATTGATATTTCCCCGGCCGAGCGAACGGAAATCCCAGAAACGCCGCGGGTCGGTGAAATCCGTGTGCCCGCCGAAGACGCCCACCGAACCGTCCCCCTGCCCCCACCAGACGTCTTTCATGTGCACGTGGAAAATCCGCTCGCGGAATTTCCGGATGAACATCACATAATCCACGCCTTGATAACCCAGGTGCGAAGGATCGTAATTAAAGCCAAACCGTTTGTGGTTCTTCACCGCATCGAGCGCCCGGGCCGCCGAGGCTATGTCAAAAGCGATCTCGGTCGGATGCACTTCCAGCGCAAAATTCACGTTTTCTTTTTCGAAAACCTCGAGAATAGGCAGCCATCGCCGGGCAAAATCCGAAAATCCTTTTTCGAGATACTCCTGGTTGGTGGGCGGAAAGGCGTAAACCGCGTGCCAAATGGACGAGCCCGTGAAGCCATTCACAACCGCCGCGGATTTCGCATTGCGAGGGCCGGGTTTGGCGTCAAAAAATTTTCTGGCCGCGCGCGCCGTGGCCTTCATTTTTTCCGCCGCCCGCCGGCGGACACCCTCGGGTTCGCCATCACCCCAAACATCCGGCGGCAGAATGGCCTGATGACGGGCATCAATGAGATCGCAAACCGCCTGCCCGACGAGGTGCGCCGAAACCGCAAAACAATCCAGCCCGTGTTTTTGCAGCAGCGCCCATTTTTTCCCGACGTAATCCGGCTCCGCCAGCGCGCGGTCGACTTCAAAATGGTCGCCCCAGCAGGCCAGTTCCACGCCGTCGTAACCCATGGCTTTGATTTTGGGAGCCAGTTCTTCGAGAGAGAGATCGGCCCATTGGCCGGTGAAGAGAGTAATTGGTCTTGGCATTGGCGCGATATTGCGAGTTCAGTTTCGGCGCGTCAAGAACGTCGTAGAATTAGAGTGAAAGTCCGGCGGAAACGTTTTAACATCATCCACAGATGCAGAAGATAATGCTCATCCGCGGGCCTATCGTGCAACAATCGGTCACAACCCACCACACCCACCCATGAACATTAAACAGGATAAAATTCTTTTTTGGGGCTGCTTCATCGCGCTGATCACGACCTCGTACGCGTTCATCAGCCGCATGATTCTCTGCGGCGGACAATTCATCACGGACTTCGGACTGGACAAGGTGGCTGCCGGCGAATTGGCCGGCGCGGGAATCTGGCCTTTCGGCGTCAGCATCATCCTGTTCAGCCTGTTCATCGATCGCATCGGCTATAAAATCGCGATGATCTTTTCGTTTGTTTGTTACCTCGCCTATAGCGCGCTGGCCTTCGCCGCTTATCGATCGATTCATGGATTGGCCGGGGCGGATTTGTTGGCCGGACAAAAGTCCGGATACCAATTGCTTTACTGGGGCAGCATCATCCTGGGCCTGGGAAATGGAGCCGTGGAAGCCTACATCAATCCCATGGTCACGACGATGTTCCATCGCGACAAGACGAAGTGGTTGAACCGGCTGCACGCCGGGTGGCCGGGCGGACTCGTCCTCGGCGGCCTTTGCACCATTTACATCGCATCCCGGCAAATCACTGATTGGCGGCTGACGTTGGGACTGATCCTGGTCCCCGCATTTCTCTTTTTCTTCATCCTCATCGGCCGCCAGTTCCCCAAAAGCGAACGCGAACAGGCGGGCGTGGGTTATCTTGATATGTTGAAGGAACTCGGCGCGTTTGGCGCACTGGTCGGCTTCGGCCTGGTCTTCGCGCAGATTGGGCAGGTCTTTAGTTGGAGTTCCTGGATTGTTTGGACTTTGACCGGAGGGGTTACGCTGGCGTTTGCGATCGCCACAAAATCCTTCGGCCGGCCTTTGCTGGCATTCCTTATCATCATCATGATGCCGCAGGCGACCACGGAATTGGGCACCGACGCCTGGATCAGTTCGCTGATGGAAGCACCCATGCAGGCCGCCGGACACAATGCCGCCTGGGTTCTGGTCTACACCTCCGCAATCATGGTCGTGCTGCGCTTTTCCGCCGGGCCATTCATCCACAAACTTTCTCCGCCCGGCCTGCTGGCAGCGTGCTCGGCACTGGCCATCGCGGGATTGATGGCGTTGTCAAAAACCAACGGCGCCACCATGATCGTCATTTTTGGAGCGGCCACGCTTTATGGCATCGGCAAAACATTTTTCTGGCCCACCATACTGGGTCTGACTTCGGAGCAATGCCCCAGAGGCGGAACGCTCACGCTCAACGCCATGGGCGGCATCGGCATGCTGGCGGTGGGAATTCTCGGCGTGCCGTTCATTGGTTATTTGCAGGAATCCTCCGCGACCGCAAAATTGGAAGCGACCAATCCCGCCTTGTATCAAAGTGTCACCGAGCAAAAGCAATATCTGCTTGGCAACTATCGCGCCATTGACCCGGTGAAAAGTGCGGCAGTGACGGACGAAAGTTCCAAACAGGCCGTCGCGAGCGCGACGGTTACCGGCCAATTCAGTGCGCTCGGAAAAATGGCGTTATTCCCCGGGTTCATGTTGGTATGCTATCTCGGATTGATCGCTTATTTCCGTTCGCAAGGCGGTTACCGGCCAAAAGAAATAACCGGCGGTTCAACGGAAACGCCTTCCCAGCAACCGGCGGCCGAAGGAGTCAGATAGACCATCCTGAACGATTATGGCGCTTGATGAAATGCTTTGCTTCAGGCGCGTTTGTTGCGCGCATGTTGGGGCCGTCCCATTCAATTTTTTTGCCCGCGCGCAATGCCACGCAACCCAGCAGCATGATCTCTGTGAGGCTCGCCGCAATTTCAAAACGCGAGTAGCACGTCTCGGGTTTTGTATCCTTGATCGCGGTAATCCACTCTGAGTGCTGGCCATCGCCGCTCTTGGAGGGATTGCGCGGGATGCTTTGCGGGACTGCTTCCGCCGCAGGATGATTTTTATAAAACCTGAATTTGTCCTCACCTGTCAGCTTGATGAAAAACTCCGTGCCATAGTCATCGGGCGAAAAGATTTGGCCCTTGGCGCCGATGATCAGGCAACCACTGCGCGGCACTTCGCCACGAAACGCTTCCACGTCAGCGGTGATTTCCTTCGCCGGTTTGCAACTTTCATCATGGCGATACGGGTTGTCCGCCTTGGGCTTTCCACCATCGTACCACCAGAGACTGGAAGCCGGGATGACATCATTCTTGGCGGAAAAACGCATCGGGAAATCGAACCGGATTTTTGACGAGAGCGGATACGTTTCGCCGTTCATGTCGGAGCATTCCGCTTCAATGGTGCCGGGATAACCCAATTGCAGCGCACGGAACGGCATGTTGACCGTGTGGCATGCCATGTCGCCCAGGGCGCCGGTGCCAAAATCAACCCATCCCCGCCAGACGAAGGGATGATAAGTGTCCTTCTTGAAAGGCCGCGCTGGAGCCGGTCCGAGCCAGAGATCCCAATCAAAATCCGCCGGAACAGGATCGGAACCCGCGGGCCGCGGGCATCCCTGCGGCCAGATCGGGCGATTCGTCCAAACGTGCACTTCACGCGCGTGACCAATGACTCCCGCCTGGATTACTTCCACCGCCCGCCGCAATCCATCCGCCGCGCTTCCCTGATTGCCCATTTGCGTCACCACTTTGTGTTCGCGCGCAAGATCACGCAGCAACCGCGCTTCATAAATGGTCTGCGTGAGCGGCTTTTGGCAATATACGTGTTTTCCCAATCGAATGGCGTGCGAAGCAATCAACGCGTGCGTGTGGTCCGGCGTTGCGATATTCACGGCATCGATCGATTTCCCGATCGCGTCGAACATCTTCCGGAAATCCGCATAAAATTTCGCGTTTGGATATTTGGCGATCAACTCCTGGGAACGCTTTCGGTCGACGTCACACAACGCGACAATGTTTTCGCCGGAACACGCGTCCAAATCACTGCGGCCTTTGCCGGTGATGCCGATGCCGGCGATGCTGACCTTGCTGTTTAAATTTTGGCCGCGCACCACGGCCGGCATTCCGAAAGTGATCGCCCCGGCGGCGAGAGCGGTTGTCTTGAGAAATTCCCTGCGGGTTTTCGCTTCGGATTTGAACAAGGATTGTTTCATAAAAAAGTTGGTAAGTGGATTCTAACGTCTCAATTTGCAATTCAGCCACATTAAAAATTCATTATTCACCGCGGGTTTCCTGGCCACGTCCCCCAAAAAATCCAATTCGTAAAACGGATTGAAAGCGAAGATGATAGTGACATACTCTGCGGCAACGGATTCATGTTTATGTGAGCTCTTTACCCGTGGTATCCCCGAAAATGGGGATATCGTCAATGCAGTTCAACAAACAGCATTTTCCGGGAAAGCCTGAAGTCTCACTTTTTGCGCGTCCGTATGTGTTTTTGCCAACCATCCCACGCTACCCTCCTATGAACGATTCAATTGACCGCCGACAATTTCTAAAACGCACCGGTGCCGCGAGCATCGGCCTGGCAATGGCAGCGAACCTGGATTCGCTTGTTTCCGCAAACGCGGGGGAAAATTCCAACATGGCGCGAAAAATTGGCCCCAACGACAGAATCACCGCGGCAGTAATCGGAACGAACGGCCGCGGCCTTGCGCACATTCAATGTCTTCGCCGCCTGTCCGGGGTTGAAATCGCTTATATTTGCGACGTCGACGACCGCGCCATTGCCAAAGGCATCAAAACTGCCACTGCAAACAACAAACCCGCGCCCAGAGGAATCAAAGATTTTCGCGAAGTGTTGAAAGATCCATCCGTCGACGTCGTGACCATCGCCACTCCCGATCACTGGCACACGCCGATGGCGATCCTCGCAATGGCGGCCGGAAAGCACGTCTATGTGGAAAAGCCGTGCAGTCAGAATCCTTATGAGGGCGAGCTGCTGGTGGCGGCGGTCACTAAATACAAACGCGTGGTCCAGATGGGCGCGCA
>Ga0134126_10010180_pt1 | contig 11855 bp, 10 predicted proteins | sample KB31752_FD_96881 | JGI IMG/M metagenome (GOLD analysis project Ga0134126, IMG submission 96881) | Terrestrial soil microbial communities with excess Nitrogen fertilizer from Kellogg Biological Station, Michigan, USA - KB3-175-2 | ecosystem: Environmental > Terrestrial > Soil > Unclassified ...
GGTGTCGACGGCGGAGCGCGATCATATCGAGGCGACGCGCGGCGTCGCCGCCGCCACGGACCAGGCCAAGGATCAGAAAAGTTGGTCGGCGGTGTTCAGGACTCCCACCGTGTGGCCGCTCTGCGTCCAGGCCTTCGCCAACAGCTATGGCTTTTATTTCTTCATCACCTGGCTGCCGACCTATCTGGCCGAGGCGCATGGCATGAAGGGCGCCGAATGGGCGGCTTTTTCCGGCCTGCCGCTGATTCTGAGCTTCGTCGCCGACCTGACCGGTGGGGAGGGCTCCGACAGGCTGGCGCGCCGGATCGGCTTGCGCAATGCGCGCCGCGTCTTCGGCGTGGGCGGTTATGTGCTGGCGGCGCTGGCCATCTTCCTGGCGACGCAACTGGGCAGCGGCGTGGCGGCGGGGCTGTTCATCGCCATCGGCGGCGCCTGTTCGATGCTGACCCTGGCGCCGGCCTGGGCCAGCGCGGTGGATGTGGGCGGCCGCCATGCCGGCGTGACGGCGGGGGTGATGAACACCGTGGGCCAGGTGGGCGGCATCCTCAGCCCGATCGTGCTGGCCTATCTGGTGGATGCGACGGGCAACTGGAATCTGCCGCTGCTGGTGCTGGCGGCGATCTATGCCATCGCCGGTGTCGCCTGGCTGACGATCAATCCGGAGCAGCGGGTGGAGCGGGCTTGACAACGAAAGGGCAACTGCATGCTCACCATGATCGCATTCGCTGCCGCCGCCCATGCGGGGCTTCCCTACGATCCGCCGACGACGCCCGTCGACAATGCGGTGGCGCGGGTGCAGCTCAGCGCCGGCAAGCCGGGTGAGGTCACCAAGCCCCATGTCCATCTCACCAACCGGGTGATGATCTATTTCGAGGCGGGGACCAACACGATCCGCTATCCGGACGGCAAGGTGGTGCCAGAACATTTTCAGGCGGGCGACGTGCAATGGAATGACGCCATGGGCACGCACACCGCGACCATCACCGCCGCGGGCCCGGTGGACATCGTCCATGTGGAATTGAAGGTGCCGGAACACAAGGATAACAGGGTGCATGCCGTGATGTATGGGCCGCGCGATCCGCTGACCATCGATCCCAGGCATTTCACGCTCGAGATGCAAAAGGACCAGGTGCGCGTGCTGCGGCTTCGCCTGGGCAAGGGCGAAAAGACGCCCGCCTACCAGACGATGTTTGAACATCTGCTGGTGCCGCTGACCGCAGCGCGGCTGACGACGGCCGACGCGAAAGGGGTGGTGAAAGAAGCGGCCTATCGGAAGGGTGAGGTGCAGTGGCAGATGCCGGGGACCCAGGCCGACGAAAACACCGGCGGCCAACCTTATGAGGCGATCATTGTCGAGTTCCGCAGATAGCGCACAGTCATTATGCGCTAACCGCGGCGGTCCCACAGAATTTCAAAAAGATAGATTGCCAGCGCGACTGGGGCCGACAGGCCGACTGCACAGGCGGCGATGAATTTTTCGTAGATCACGGGAATATAAGGGTCGGCCGGATTCAGCCGCTCAGCACTGATGATGCTCCATGCCCAGTGATAGCCGATCATGGTGCCCACCGCCGCGGCGCCTAAAACCAATGCCACAGCGATGCCCAGCCGGCTGCGTTTCCAGTGAAGCGGATTGTACTGAGTCATCTCGTGCCCCAAGTGTCCCCAAGGACAGTATGATCGATTTTTGTGTCACGGGGCGCTGGCGGACCCGTTTCATCCGGTGAAATGCCTCTTGCGGCCCGATTGACTGTGCCCGGGCGAGAGTGCCTGAATCGCCCGTCTCAGGCCCTAGAACATGAACATAAAAATGCAGCGCGCCTGACAACGGAAACGGGAAAGCAGGGACGTCAGATCATGGGAAATTCCAAAACTCTTTCACGCCGTGGCCTGGTGCAGGGCGCTGGCCTGGCGGCGGGCGCCGGGCTGATCAGTGCGGCGTCCACCAGGAGCGCTAAATCGCAAACGCGCCGCGGCACACCGCGCGTGCTGGCGCTGGTCGGCGACCGCTATCACAACCCCGACTATATCCGCACAGGTCTGGACCCGGTGTTCAAGGAGCTGAACATCCCGATCGATTACACCATCGCCTATGACCAGATTTCCGCCGAGATGCTGAAGAACTATCAGATCTTCCTGACCTATCGCGACGGCATGATCTGGCCGGGCGGCTATCTGGGCCCCGACGCCTCGTCCTACTACGCGGAGAATCTGGAAAATCCCAAGACGTTTCCCGATCCCGTGCCGAAGCCCTGCATGACCGAAGAGCAGGGCATGGCCATCAAGGAGTTTGTGAATGCCGGCGGCGGTCTCTATGCGATGCATAACAGCAGCTACATCTCGCTCTATGTGAAGTCGTACCGGGAGGTGATGGGTGGCGTGTCCAAGGCCCATCCGCCCCTGCGCCCGTTCCAGGTGCACCCCACCAAGAACCGCCATCCCATCACCGACGGCATCCAGCCCTTCATGGTCAATGACGAGCAGCATTATGTGCAGTATGACCTCGATCCCGCGCATATCCTTCTGGAGTCCGAGAACATCGACGGGCTGACGTTCCGGGACATGGGCACCAAGGCGGTGTCCGCCTGGGCGCATGACTTCGGCAAGGGTCGCGTGGTGTTCACGGCGGTGGGGCACAACATGCACGCGATGTGGAATCCGCAATATCTGGAGATCCAGAAGCGTTCGGTGCGCTGGCTGCTGCGGCAGATCTAGCGTTCCTTATCCACGCGAATACGTGCGGGACTGCCTGCTGACGCGCGGCCCTCAAGTCCCCTGTCGGGGCGGGCCGCTTGTCACCATTTTCAAATCGCATTGCGATTTGAAAATGGTGGGCGCGACAGGGATTGAACCTGTGACCCCTCCCGTGTGAAGGGAGTGCTCTCCCGCTGAGCTACGCGCCCGTCCATGACGGAGGGGCAGGGCTATAAGCGGGCCCTCCCGACCCGTCAAGCCGCTCCGGCCGTCGCCGGCGGAAAATCCCAGAACTACAGCAGCTTGAGCTGCTCCAGCGCCTCAGGCAGCCCGGCCTCAAGTAGCGAAGCGGTAGGCCATTAAATAAGGCCGAGTTGCCTGAGGCCCTCAGGCAACTCGGCGAAATCGTCCAGAACCAGGTCCGCGCCCAGCTCCGCCGCCGGCACCGGGGTAAAGCCATAGGAAAAAAGGATGCAGGGCGCTCCCGCCGCCCGGGCGGTGTTGAGGTCGGTGATGGAGTCCCCGATCATGACGCCGGGCGCTCCTCCACAATCGGCCACCACCTCATGGAAGATGCGCGGGTCCGGCTTGGTGTAGGGCTTCCTGCCCGCGCCATAGACGGCGGCGAACACACCATCCAATCCCAACAGCGGCAACAGGGGGTCGGTCAGCTCCTGCGGCTTGTTGGTCAACACCCCCAGCCGCGCGCCGCGCGCCTTCAGCGCCGCCAGGGTCTGCGGCACGCCGGGAAACAGCCGGGTGCCGTCGGCGATATGGGCGCGGTAATGGTCCAGGAAGATCTCCACCAGCGCCGGCATCTGGTCTTCCGTCACCGGGGCGCCGGATGCCTCCATCGCCTGGGCGATCAGGGCGCGGGCACCGAACCCCACCATGTGGCGCAGATGGTTGAGGTCCAGCAGCGGCCGGCCCTTGGCCGCCAGCACGGCATTGGTCGCCCCCAACAGGTCGGGCGCGGTGTCGGCCAGGGTGCCGTCCAGGTCGAAAATCAGGGCGGGATGAGCGGTCATGAATTAAGGAATCGCCGGAAGGTTCAGGGCAATATACCGTCGCAAATCGTCACTTCCTCTTTTTCCACCCAGGTTCTACCGCAAGCATCATGTCCAAAGCCGCTATCATTCTTGCCGCAGGTCAGGGAACGCGGATGAAGTCCGCTGTCCCCAAGGTGCTGCATAAGGTGGCGGGACTGCCGCTGCTGGGCCATGTCATCGCCGCGCTGAAGGGCGCGGGGGTGGAGCGGGTGGTGGTGGTGACCTCGGCCGCGGGCGATGCGGTGCGCGCCTACGCCAAATCCGCTGGCGCCGACACCGCCATCCAGCAGGAACAGCTTGGCACCGGCCATGCCGCCGCCTGCGCGCGTGAGGCGCTGGCCGGTTTTGATGGCACCCTCCTGGTGGTCAATGGCGACATGCCGCTGATCACCGCCGACACGATTGCCGAATGCCTGAAGGCGCAGGAGCGCACGGGGTTGGCGATGCTGGCCTTCGAGGCCGCCGATCCGGCTTCTTACGGCCGGGTGCTGATGACGCCGGAGGGGTATTTGGATCGCATCGTGGAGTTCAAGGATGCGAACGCGGATGAACGTGCCACCACCTTTTGCAATGCCGGCTGCTATGCCGCTGACGCCGGCAAGTTTTTCGGCTGGGCCGCGGCGCTGAAGAACGACAATGCCCAGAAGGAATATTACCTGACCGACGTGCCCGCTCTGGCCCGGCAGGATGGCGTGCAATGCGCGGTCGCGATCACCGACGAACTTTCGGTCACCGGCGTCAACAGCCGGGCCGAGCTGGCGGAGGCGGAGCGGAAATTCCAGGCGCGGATGCGCGCCCGGTTTCTGGCCGATGGCGTCACCATGACGGCGCCGGAAACGGTTTTCTTCGCCCATGACACGAAAATCGAGAACGATGTGGAGATTGAGCCCTTCGTGATGTTCGCCGGCGGCGTGACGGTGCGGAACGGCGTGCGGCTGCGCAGCTATTCGCATCTTGAGGGGGCGACTGTCGCTTCGGGCGCCATCATCGGTCCCTTTGCGCGCCTGCGTCCCGGCGCCGACATCGGCGAGAACGCCCATATCGGCAATTTCGTGGAAGTGAAGAACAGCAAGATCGGTGCGGGCGCCAAGGCCAACCATCTCACCTATCTGGGCGATGCCAGTGTGGGCGAGGGCGCCAATATCGGCGCGGGCACCATCACTTGCAACTATGACGGCTTCACCAAGGCGCACACGGAAATCGGGGCGGGCGCCTTCATCGGCTCCAATACCGCGCTGGTGGCGCCGGTGAAAGTTGGTCATGGCGCGGTCACCGCGGCGGGATCGGTGATCACCGACGATGTCTGTCCCGACGCGCTGGCGATCGCGCGTGGCGTGCAGACCGAAAAGCCGGGCTGGGCGAAAGCATTCCGCGACCGGAAAAGGTCGGAGAAGAAGTGATCCTCATGCTTCGACAAGCTCAGCATGAGGATTTGGCTTTGTCCTCACCTTGCGCTTGTCGAAGGGTGAGGAGCGATGCAAGGCAAACGAAATGGCCCAGTGGGCCATTTCGAGTGACGAACGCCGCGAGCTTGGGCGAGCGGCGATATGTGGAATGAGGTAGGAACAACGGTATGTGTGGCATTGTCGGCATCGCGGGCACGCGCGACGTGGCGCCCGTCATCGTGGAAGCCCTGAAGCGGCTGGAATATCGCGGCTATGACTCCGCCGGCGTCGCCACTTTGGTGGATGGCCAGATCGAGCGCCGCCGCGCCCCGGGCAAGCTGACCAATCTGGAAGCCGCGCTGCGCCAGGCGCCGCTCACCGGCCATACCGGCATCGGCCACACCCGCTGGGCCACCCACGGCGCACCCACCGAGGGCAACGCCCATCCCCATGCCACGGCGCACGTGGCGATCGTGCATAACGGCATCATCGAGAATTTCCGCGAGCTGCGCGCCGAGCTGACCGCCAAGGGGCACAAATTCCAGTCCGAGACCGACAGCGAGACCGCGGCGCATCTGGTCACCGATTATATGGACCAGGGCCTGGCGCCGGACGAAGCCGCAAAGAAGGCCATCGCCCGGCTGATCGGTGCCTATTCCATCGCCATGATCTTCCGCGATCACGAAGGGCTGCTGGTGGGCGCGCGCAAGGGCCCGCCCCTGGCCGTGGGCTATGGCGAACAGGAATCCTATCTGGGGTCCGATGCCTTCGCGCTGGCGCCGTTCACCAATCGCGTCGCCTATCTGCAGGATGGCGATGTCGCCGTCGTGAACGGCACCCAGGTGACGATCTTCGACGCCGAAGGCCGCCGGGCCAACCGTGAGGTCCAGATCACCTCGGCCTCGGCCGCGCTGGTGGACAAGGCCGGCCACAGCCATTTCATGGCCAAGGAAATCCATGAGCAGCCGGAAGTGGTAGGCCACACGCTGGCGCACTATCTCGATCCCGCGGGGCCGGACGTGCGCCGCCAGGGCAAGGGCCTGCGCGATGCGATGATCAAAGCGTCGCGCCTGACCATTTCGGCGTGCGGCACCGCCTATTATGCCGGCATGGTGGGCAAATACTGGTTCGAGAAGCTGGCGCGCCTGGCGGTGGAAACCGATGTGGCGTCTGAGCTGCGCTATCGCGATGCGGTCTATCCCGACAATGGCGTGGCATTGTTCGTCTCCCAGTCGGGCGAGACTGCCGACACCCTGGCCGCCTTGCGCGATGCCAAGGCCAAGGGTCAGACCACCATCGCGGTGGTGAATGTGACCGAATCCAGCATCGCGCGCGAAGCCGACATTGTGCTGCCGACCTATGCGGGGCCGGAGATCGGCGTGGCCTCCACCAAGGCTTTCACTTGCCAGCTCGCGGCTCTGGCCTCATTCGCCATCGCCGCGGGCGAGGCGCGCCGCACCATCAGCAAGGGCGAGGAGCAGCGGCTGTGTGAGGCGTTGCTGGAGGCGCCGCGCCACATCGCCGAATTCCTGAAGCAGGAAAAGGCGGTGAAGGCGGTGGCCGAGGAAATCGCCAAGGCGCGTGACGTTCTTTATATGGGCCGCGGCGCCAGCTTTCCCCTGGCGCTGGAAGGGGCGCTGAAGCTGAAGGAGATCAGCTATATCCATGCCGAAGGCTATGCCGCCGGCGAGATGAAACATGGTCCCATCGCCCTGATCGACGAGGCGGTGCCGATCATCGTGATCGCGCCCCATGACGCCCATTTCGAGAAGACCATCTCCAACATGCAGGAGGTGATGGCCCGTGGCGGCAAGGTGCTCCTGATCTCGGACAAGGACGGCATCCAGAAGGCGGGTAAGGTCTGGGCCAGCATTGAAGTGCCGACCACCAACAGCTTCATTACCCCGCTGATCTATGCCATTCCGGTGCAGCTGCTGGCCTATTACGCCGCCATTGCCAAAGGGACAGACGTGGATCAGCCGCGCAACCTGGCGAAGAGTGTGACGGTGGAGTAGTATTTCCGGGTTCGTGCTGGGGAGCGCGTATGACGGAAGAGTTGCATCGTATATACGGGAAAGCGCGTTTAAACGATCGTCAGATAAACGAGCTGATTGGCTTGGCGCATGGCTTAATAGCTGATGGCGAAGTCAATCAATCCGAAGCCGAATATCTTAAGAAATGGTTGGTTGCCAATCGCGATGTAAGCGATAACCCCGTTACGGCCAATCTGTTGTGCCGCGTAAATGCGATGTTGTCGGACGGCGTATTGGACGCACAAGAGTCCGGAGAGCTTTTTGAGACCCTCAAGAAATTTTCAGGCGGCGATTTTGAGCTTGGAGAGGTTCTGAAATCCTGCGAACTTCCTCTCGATGAGCCTCCGCCCCTTATTGTATGCCCGAATAAAAACTTCTGCTTCACCGGAACGTTTGCTTTTGGTACCCGGAAAGAATGCGAGGCCGCTGTGGAAAAGCGCGGCGGCCGAGCAGGTGCACTGAACCAGCGGACCAATTTCCTGGTTATCGGTGTTTACGCTACCGGCAGCTGGAAACACTCGTCCTACGGACTAAAGATCGAGAATGCCGTAAAAATGAAACAAGAAGGTTTTCCAATAGCGATCATCGGGGAGACGCATTGGGTCGACACAGTTCGAAATTAGTCCTATTTGCTGACAATTGTCTTCCCTTCTAGGGTCTTTTCATGACCGACCAGAATGCCCTCAAGCGCGCCGGCTGCCAAGGCCCTCGACTATGTCAAAGACGGCATGAAGCTGGGGCTGGGCTCCGGCTCGACCGCCGAGATGTTCGTGGAGATGCTGGCGCCGCGCGTCCGGGGCGGCGAAAAGCTGCTCTGCGTGCCCACATCCGAAAAGACCGCGGCGCTGGCCCGCAAGCTGGGCTTCACTCTGGCGGCGCTGGACGATCTGGCGCCGCTGGACCTGACGGTGGACGGCGCCGACGAGGCCGACCGCAATCTCGACCTGATCAAGGGCGGCGGTGGCATGCTACTGCGGGAAAAGATCGTCGCCGCGGCCTCGCGCCGGATGGTGGTGATCGCCGATGAATCCAAGCTGGTGCCACGGCTGGGCCGCTATCCGCTGCCGGTCGAGGTGGTGGAGTTCGGCCATAAATCCATCGCCGCGCGCCTGTCCGCGGCGCTGGCGGCCGCCGGTCATGCCAATGTAGCGATGATCCAGCGCCAGAAGGACGGCGGCCCTTTCAAGACCGACAGTGGCAATGTGATCTATGACTGCGCCTTTGGTGCCATTCAGAATGCACCGAAGCTGGCGGCGGCGATCAGCGCTGTTCCGGGTGTGGTCGAACATGGCCTCTTCATCGGCATGGCCACGACCTTGTTGATCGCGGCCGCCGGCGAGATCGAAGTCATTGAACGATGAAGCAAGCCGAGGCCTGCCTCCCTTCGCGTGCACCAGCACGCGGGAAGGAGAGGTGCCCGTGCCCACGAGAGCGGGCAAAGGGCGGAGGGGTAAATAATGAAATACGACTGTGATCTCTTCGTCATCGGCGGCGGCTCCGGCGGCGTGCGTGCCAGCCGCATGGCCGCGCTGGCGGGGTTCAAAGTAGCCCTGGCCGAGGAATGGCGAATGGGCGGCACCTGCGTCATCCGCGGCTGCATTCCCAAGAAGCTGCTGGTCTATGCCAGCCAGTTCCGCGAGAACATCCTGGATTCGGCCGGCTATGGCTGGTCCTTCGGGGAATGCAAGTTCGACTGGCCGACCCTGATCGCCAACAAGGACAAGGAAATCGCCCGGCTTGAGGGCCTTTACACCGCCAATGTCGAGAAAGCCGGCGTCACCATCTATCAGGACCGGGCGGTGTTCGAAGACCCGCACACTTTGCTGCTGCTCAATTCCGGCAAGCGCGTCACCGCGGACAAGATCCTGATCGCCACCGGCAACCGCCCCACCCGCGAGATGGGCAGCGAGCGCATCGTGCCGGGCGCGGAGCTTTGCATCACCTCCGACGAAGCCTTTCATCTGAAGCAGTTGCCGGGCTGCATCGTGATCGGCGGCGGCGGTTATATCGCGGTGGAGTTCGCACATATCTTCCAGGGCCTGGGCAGCGAGGTGACCCTGGTCTGCCGCCGCGACAAGCCGCTGTTCGGCTTCGACGACGACATGCGCGATGCGCTGTTCGCCAACATGCAGGAGCGCGGCATCCGGGTACTAGGGCACAACCAGTTCACCAAGATCGAAAAGACAGGCGCCGGCTTGAAGGTGGAGACCGACAAGGGCGCTTCCATCACCTGCGACCAGATCATGCTGGCGATCGGCCGGGCGCCCAACACCAAGGCGCTGCATGTGGAAAAAGCCGGTGTGGATCTGGGCAAGCGCGGCGAGGTGAAGGTGGACGATTATTCCCGCACCTCGGCGCCGCATATTTATGCCGTGGGCGATGTCACGGACCGCGTGCAGCTCACGCCCGTCGCCATCCATGAAGCCATGTGCTTTTTCGAGACCGCTTTCAAGAACAACCCGACGGCGCCGGATCATATCCATGTGCCCAGCGCCGTGTTTTCGACGCCGGAGCTGGCGGGGGTGGGCCTGACGGAAACCAAGGCGCTGCTGCAGGGCCACGCCATCGATGTCTACAAGTCCACCTTCAAGCCGCTTCTGCATACCTTGGGCGGGCGGCCGGTACGCACGCACATGAAGCTGATCGTGGATGCCAAATCCGACAAGGTGCTGGGGTGCCACATCTTCGGCGATCACGCCGCCGAGGTGATCCAGATCGTGGCCGTGGCGCTGAAAATGGGTGCCACAAAAAGGGACTTCGACAGCACCATTGCGCTGCACCCTACGGCCGCCGAAGAATTGGTGACGATGCGGACCAAGAGCTACAGCAAGACACCCGCAGATCTGCCGCGCTAGAATTCCATCTGCGCGGCCACCAAGGCGAAGAATGCGGCCGCCAGCGCGGCGAGCCACAGCGCATTCATCCCAAGCCATGGATGCAGAGCGGCGCCCGCCACGGCGCCCGCGGCCAGGCCCGACCACAGCAGGAAATAGGAGCGCCAGGTGTTGCTCGCGTCGCCGCTCAGCGCGCGGACCAGGTGCTGGCCCAGTTTGACCAATGTGCCGGTCATGTAGGTGAGGCCGATATGGACCTCGCCCTCCCGTTCGAAGACCGCATTTTCCGCCCCCATCGCCAGGGCCATCGCAACACCGGCTTCCAGCATCAGGCCATGCATGCCGCACAGGGCAGCGACGGCCAGCAATGCGGCGACCAGCAACAGGATCCGTGCTGCCGGCTTTACTTGCACCCGGCACCGCAGCCAGGTGCCGCCCATTACGCCCAGAACGAAGGCCGCGATCAGCCCCGCCGCGGTTGCCGCCGCGGCCGTCCCTTGCGCCAGCCCTACGGCCAGGCGCGTGGTGTTGCCGCTCATGAAGGAGACGAAAAACCCGCCCAAGCCGATAAAGCCTGTCGCGTCGACAAAGCCGGCCAGCGCCGACAGGCCGCCGGCCAGGACCCGCACACGGCGCTGATAGGATTTCATCCCCCGGACTCAGTGCATTGTTTGGTTAGCGGCAAGCCCTTGGAACCAGCGCTTTTCCACGCCCTCTGCTTGCCAGCCATTCGCCAGGAGCGCTAGCAAATTATTCCCCTATCGCCTATATCCCCGGCTTGTTTTTGATGGAGCAGCCGGTGGCCCAGACTTGGACGCCGCAGAGCTGGCAGGACAGACCCGCGCGGCAGATGCCGGATTATCCGGACAAGGCGGCGCTGGACCGGGTCCTGGGCCAGCTTAAGACCCACCCACCGCTGGTTTTCGCCGGCGAGGCGCGCAACCTGATGGCCGGGCTCGGCCAGGTGGCGGAAGGCAAGGCTTTCCTGCTGCAGGGCGGGGACTGCGCCGAAAGCTTTGCCGAATTCCATCCCGACAATATCCGCGACACCTTCCGCGTGCTGCTGCAGATGGCGGTGGTGCTGACCTTTGCCGCCGGCGTGCCGGTGGTGAAGGTGGGCCGGATCGCCGGCCAGTTCGCCAAGCCGCGCTCCGACGATTTCGAGAAGCAGGGCAACGTCACCCTGCCGTCCTATCGCGGCGACAACATAAACGGCGGCGAGTTCACGGCGGCGGCACGCATTCCCGATCCGCAGCGCCTGTTGCAGGCCACGGCCCAGTCGGCGGCCACCTTGAACCTGCTGCGTGCCTTTGCCCAGGGTGGCTATGCCGACCTGCACAATGTGCATCGTTGGATGTTGGGCTTCATAGCGGACTCGCCGGCCAGCGAAAAATACAAAGGTCTCGCACAGCGCATTTCCGAAACGCTCGATTTCATGGCGGCCTGCGGCATCACCTCGGATTCGGTGCCCCAGCTGCGTGGCACCGACTTCTACACCAGCCATGAGGCGTTGCTGCTGCCTTACGAGCAGGCGATGACGCGCGTGGATTCCACCAGCGGCGACTGGTACGACACCAGCGCCCACATGCTCTGGATCGGCGACCGCACCCGCCAGGCTGATGGCGCCCATGTCGAGTTCATGCGGGGCATCAAGAACCCGATCGGGCTGAAATGCGGGCCCTCGCTCGATCCGGAAGATCTGCTGAAGCTGATCAGCGTCCTCAATCCGGGCAATGTCCCTGGCCGGCTGACCCTGATTGCCCGCTTCGGCGCCGACAAGATCGCCGACAAGCTGCCGCCGCTGCTGCGCGCGGTCAAGCGCGAGGGCATGAAGGTGGTGTGGTCTTCCGATCCCATGCA
>Ga0134126_10010181_pt1 | contig 11855 bp, 9 predicted proteins | sample KB31752_FD_96881 | JGI IMG/M metagenome (GOLD analysis project Ga0134126, IMG submission 96881) | Terrestrial soil microbial communities with excess Nitrogen fertilizer from Kellogg Biological Station, Michigan, USA - KB3-175-2 | ecosystem: Environmental > Terrestrial > Soil > Unclassified ...
AACTGTAGCTGTTTTTAGTGAAGCTGATAGAAATGCACTTTTTATAAGATATGCTGACGAGGCTGTTTGTATAGGGCCACCGCCAAGTAACCAAAGTTATTTGTTAGGTGATAAAATTATTGAAGTAGCTAAAAAACTAGGTGTAGATGGCATACACCCGGGTTATGGTTTTCTATCTGAGAACGCTGATTTTGCTGCTGCCGTTAAAAAAGCAGGCATTACATTTATAGGTCCAAGTCCTGAAGCAATGGATGTAATGGGCGATAAACTTTCAGCCAAAGCTGCTGCAAAAAAGTTTAATGTACCAATGGTACCGGGCAGCGAAGGTTTATTAAAAGATTTAAAAGAGGCTGTTAGTGTTGCTAAAGCAACAGGATTTCCATTATTAATAAAAGCCTCAGCAGGTGGTGGTGGAAAAGGAATGCGTTTAGTTGAACGTATTGAAGATGTGGAAGAACAAATGAAAATGGCCATGAGCGAGGCTAAATCTGCTTTTGGTGATGATAGTGTTTTTATAGAAAAATTTGTTTCGGGTCCTCGTCATATAGAAATTCAAATTATGGCAGATAACCATGGCAATGTGGTTTATTTGTTTGAACGTGAATGCAGCATACAACGTCGCCATCAAAAAGTTATAGAAGAAGCACCTTCATCTATACTAACTCCAGAATTACGTAAACAAATGGGCGAATGCGCTGTGAATGTAGCAAAAGCCTGTAATTATAGTGGTGCCGGAACGGTAGAGTTTTTGGTGGATGATACTATGAAGTTTTACTTTTTAGAAATGAACACCCGTTTGCAGGTTGAGCACCCTGTAACAGAAATGATTAGCGGACTTGATTTGGTAAAAGAGCAAATTAGAGTGGCGCGTGGAGAAAAACTGGCTTACAAACAAGAAGATTTAAAAATAAACGGGCATGCTATTGAGGTACGTGTATGTGCTGAAGACCCTAAAAATAATTTCTTACCTGATATTGGCAAACTGGCTACCTACCGCACCCCAAAAGGAACCGGAGTACGTGTAGATGATGGTTTTGAAGAAGGCATGGATATACCCATTTTTTATGACCCACTTATTGCAAAGCTTATTGTTCATGGAAAAGATAGAGCTGAAGCCATCGAACGTATGTTGAGGGCTATTGATGAGTATCAGATTACAGGAGTATCTACTACCCTGCAATTTTGCTCGTTCGTATTAAAACATAAAGCTTTTACCAGTGGTAAATTTGATACCAATTTTATTAAAGACCATTTTAAGCCTGAAATGCTTGATACATCTACCAAACAAGAGGCAGAGATAGCAGCATTGTTTGGTTCAATTTTTGTAAATAAGGATGCTAAGGTTATTAAACAACATAACAATTTTGAAGAAGTTCAACGTTCTAAATGGAAAACTAATCGTATACAATAAAAACCTAACCCCACATAACATGCGTACTATAAAATCTTTTCTTTACCTGTTTCTATTTTTTTCGTTTGTTTTTCAATCTTGTTCGGTAGAAAAGAGACGTTATACAAGTGGTTATAGTTTGCAGTGGAAAAAAAGCAAACACAATCCAAAAACAGATGACTTAAAAGAGGAGGCTTTAACGCAGACTAAACATCAGCCTGAAAAAACGACGCTTACTTTTAAAGATTTAAGCGCTTTTACGGCTTCGTTAGAAAAGAAAAAAGGGATTATTGTATTTACACCTGATTCTACTGGTTGCGATACATTAATAATGCGTAATGAAGTTGAGATTAAAGCCAAGGTAATAGAAATTACACCTACCGAAATTAAGTACAAGTATTGTGATAATGTAACAGGACCAACCTATGTTTCATATAGATATGAAGTGTCATATATAAAGTACGCTAACGGTAAATTAGATTCTTTTAAAGATGAATTTGCTCCCATTAAATCAGCTCAAAATAATAATTACATTCAAAGCAATAATCAGTCTACTATTAGTTACTCAAATAATATACACGATGATAGTAACTGGATGAATGGAAGAGCTAAAAAGCTGTCCTTAATTAGTGTGATTTTTGGTTTTATTTCATATGTTCCTTTTTTCGGCATACCTGGTATAATTATTGGGCTGTCATCGGGCCTTAAAGCCCTAAGATTAATTAAGAAAAACGAAAGAGAATTAGGAGTATATAAACAAAAAGCTTTAATAGGCGTTGCCTTAGCTGCCGTAGCTTTACTTATATACATTGTACTATGGGTGTATCTTCTGTGGAAGGCCGGCCTCCTACCCTTTAAAATATAAATTAATGGGTTACTTTTTGGTTTTAAAGACATAAAATAAAAAGATAACATGCCTGTGCTTTTTTACATAAAAAAAATAAGAGCAAGGTTTTTACTAATATTCTCTTTTTTAGGTTTCCCTTTTTGTTTATTTTCTCAAAACCAAGAAAATGTAACTATTCCTTATGTATCAAAAGTAATTGATGGCTATAGAGTTACAGCTATTATTGAAAATAACGATACTATACCCTATATAGTAATGCCCTGGGTCATTATTAATGGAAAAATGTCGTTTGCTAGTCGCAGAAAATATGTTGAGTGGACAAGGTTAAAGTATAATGTAAAAAAAGTATACCCTTATGCTATATTAGCTGCAGCAAAGTTAAAAGAGTTTGACTTAATTTTAGCTACTATACCAAAGGAGGCCGATAGGAAGGCTTTTTTAAAAAGAAGTGAAAAAGAGCTTCAAAAAGAATTTGGAGAAGAATTAAAAGGTTTAAGTATAAACCAAGGTAAAATTTTAATGAAGTTAATTGACAGAGAAACGGGAAAGACAACCTATACTATTATTAAAGATATGCGAGGAAATTTTAATGCGTTTATGTGGCAAAGTTTAGCAACCTTATTTGGTTCATCTATGAAACAGACGTATGATTTAAACGACCCATACGACAGGCAAATTGAGCTTGCCATTAAACAAATAGAAGCCGGAGATTTTTAGTATGCCTGTTCAAAAATATTTTATCGCTATTGTTGTTCCTGAACCTTTTCAAACCCAGCTAATGGTGTTTAAAAATGTGGTTAAAGACAAATTTAATAGCAAAGGAGCTTTACGATCGCCCGCACATATTACATTACACATGCCCTTTGAGTGGAAAGAAGAAAAGGAAGATGCTTTGATAAACACCTTACAACAATTTACTTTTAGTGAGGGCTTTATTATTGACTTGCAAAATTTCTCTTGTTTTGAACCGCGCGTACTTTTTGTTGATGTGCTTAAAAACGAATTACTCGAAAAATTGCAGCGTGAATTAATAGTTTATACACAAAAAAACCTGCGTTTGCTTAATCAGGTTAATGATATGAGAGGTTTTCATCCTCATGTAACTATTGCATTTAGAGATTTAAAGAAAGAGAAGTTCTATCAGGCCTTAAATTATTTTAAAACCGAAACATATACAGCATCTTTTCATGCAAAAAGTTTTTGTTTATTAAAACATACAGGCAAAGAATGGCTGGTTAATAAGGAATTCTTTTTTACAAACACTTAAACCATTTAACATTAATATATTTGTTGCTCAATTAAATGGCTAAAGTTGCGGTTATAGGAAGTGGTTTTTCGGGCTTATCAGCTGCCTGTTTTGTAGCTAAGCAAGGACATGAAGTTACAGTTTTTGAAAAAAACAGTATAATTGGTGGCCGTAGTCGTTTTTATGAAGAACAAGGTTTTATGTTTGATATGGGGCCAAGCTGGTACTGGATGCCCGATGTATTTGAAAAATTCTTTAAACAGTTTAATAAAACACCAAGCGATTATTATAAGCTAGTTCAATTAGACCCAGGCTTTCAATTATTTTTTAGCGAAGCCGAAGCATTACAAGTACCTGCCAAGTTAGAAGATATATACCAAGTATTTGAAAACATTGAAAAAGGTAGTGCTGCCAAGCTGAAAAAGTTTTTAGCCGAAGGCGAGTTAAAATATAAAGTTGGTATGGAGCAATTGGTTTATAAACCGGCTCTATCGTGGATGGAGTTTGCTAATTATGATGTGATAAGTGGTGCTTTAAAATCGCATATATTTAAATCTATACAAACATATGTCCGCAGTTTTTTTAAAGATGAGCGATTGATTGCTTTAATGGAATTTCCGGTTTTGTTTTTAGGTGCTATGCCAAAGCAAATTCCTGCATTGTATAGTTTAATGAATTACGCTGCTCTAACCAAAGGCACTTGGTATCCCATGGATGGCATGTATCAAGTGGTTTCGGGCATTGAAAAAATGGCAATTGAGTTGGGTGTTAGTTTTAAAACAAATTGCACTGTAGAAAAAATTAATATAACTGAGGGTAAAGCAAAATCAATTACAACTTCTTTAGGAGAATTTAAAACAGATGTTGTTATTGCTTCGGCTGATTATAATCATGTAGAGCAGAAACTAATAAATGTTGAGTACAGAAATTATTCTGAAAAATATTGGGAAGAAAAAATCTTTGCCCCGTCGTGCTTAATTTATTATGTGGGTGTAAATAAAAAAATAAAGAAGCTTATTCATCATAATTTGTTTTTTGATACCAATTTTGATAAACACGCCAAAGAAATTTACAAAAGTCCACAGTGGCCTGAAAATCCCTTGTTTTATGTTTGTTGCCCATCTAAAACAGATGCCACAGTTGCTCCAGCAGGAATGGATAACCTGTTTATTTTAGTTCCAATAGCACCCGGCTTAAAAGATACACCCGAAATGCGGGAGTATTATTTTGCGGCTATTATAAACAGAATAGAGCAAAAATGTAATGACACTTTTTTAACCAATATTATATATAAGAAAACCTATTGTGTAAACGATTTTGTTGTAGATTATAATGCATATAAAGGCAATGCTTATGGTTTAGCTAATACACTTAAACAAACAGCCGTATTAAAGCCATCGGTAAGAAATAAAAAAGTAAAAAATTTATTTTACGCAGGACAATTAACCGTTCCTGGTCCGGGGGTGCCCCCTGCCCTTATCTCCGGTGAGATTGCTGCAATGCAAATGAGTAATTATTTAAAATCAGTAAAAAATGCCAACTAAGTATACTTATTTATTGGTTGATTTTTTCTGCTTCGTTTTTCCGTTTCTATTATCGTTTCACCCAAAGGCTAAATTTTATAAGCAATTAAAACACTTTGTTTTACCTTGTTTACTAACGGCTTCTTTCTTTATTGTTTGGGATATGTTATTTACCCATTTACAGGTTTGGAGTTTTAATCCCAATTATGTTTTAGGGATTTATTTTTTTAACCTGCCTATTGAAGAGCTTTTGTTTTTTATCTGTATCCCGTACGCTTGTGTATTTACATATCATTTAGTAAAATTGTTTTTAGATGTAAGTAAACACAATAAACAAGCCCTCTTTTTATCCTGGGGTTTGATTTTATTTTTAATTATAACTGCAGTATTGAATATTCATAAACTGTATACATCGGTTACGTTTATATTAATGGTAATATGCTTAGGTTGGGTAGTTTTTAAAAAGGCAATATTTTTGGCTAACTTTTATCTTACTTATCTATTTATACTAATTCCATTCTTTATATCTAATGGTATTCTTACAGGAAGTTTTATCAATGAACCTGTAGTAATTTATAATGACGCACAAAATTTAAGCATCCGTATGTTTACGATTCCGTTTGAAGATACTTTTTACGGAATGTTGTTAATGCTAATGAACGTTGCATTACTTGAAAGCTCAGCTTTTAAAAAGAAAATTTAAAAGAAGGTTTAACCATAAAGTAATACACATTAGGGTTGTGTATATCTGTTAATCTCCAAATAAAATCTATACGGGCAATTTTAAAAATATTTTCTATACCGAAACCTACTTCGTAATATGGGTTATTTACTGCATGTAAGTTTTGTGGAAACAAATAAATTGATTGGGCATTTTCTGTACTCAACTTTCCAAAATAACCTTTGGCAAATAAAAAATTACGCCACTTTAGTTTATTAATTAAAGGGATTCTATCTAAAATTAATCCTTCAATGTGCTGCTCAATATGCGCTGATACATATTGATCAGAGGCATATTCTAAAAAGTTCATCAAGTTAAAAGCATACTCATCTAAAATAACCAATTGGTTGGCTGACGGAATATCTAAATATGGATAAGGAACAGTGCCAAAGGTTTTACCGGCTTCTATATAATATTTAAAATAGCCAAGTTTTTTAACTCTAATTTGTTGTTTGATGGAAGCCTTTACTTTTTGAAAATTAAACTCTGAACCAAATAAACTCTTATCCGCTAACTTATATTGGATGGCAAAATCAGGAAATTTTCTAAACGAATTTTTCACATCATTTTTATCATAAAAATTGCCACTTATATTTTTGTTTTGCCAACTGTATTTAAAGGTTAAATCTAATCCAGATGAATAATAATTAGTTGGGTGGGTTATGTTTCCAACTGCATCAAGTGCACTAAAATAAAAACCTGCTGTTGGCGTAGTAGAGTTATAAAAATAATTTAATCGAGTTACAATGCCTGTTGTCCAATTGTTTTCCAAATAAGCATTTACATCTTGTGTATAGTTACGGGATGGGTTGATGCTACCAACTTGAATAAACGAAGACAATATATTATCTAACTCAATGTTATTAAAGCTTCGGCTAAGCTGGCTAATGTCGTTTCTATAAGAAGCTCCAATTCTCTTTTTATACTTTAATTGCTTACCTAGACCTAATACGGCACTTCCATAATATTTCCATTTTTTATCGAAAGTTCCATATGCTACATAAGCTGATGTAGCCAAAGGGAAGTTTAGTTTTTCATTGGTTCTAAACCCGAGCTTTACTCTTGAGTGCTCTATTACGTTATAACTATAATATGAATAAAAATTGCCGATATCGATGCTCTTAGTTGGATAGTAACCCGATACAAAAGCAGAGATAATGTTTTTGCGAAGAATAAACTTTGGGTCTTTTTGTAGACTATCATCCATTTTTAAAACACCCTTATCCTGTGCAGATAAATCAATTTGACGAGATGTTTGCCAATATTCGTTTGTTCTACTTTTTGCACTATCGGCTTCAACCAAAATATCACTTCCTTTAAATATATTTTTAGGGAGAATGGAATCTATTACATAGTTATGAAAGGTTGCGTTCTTTCGCCCAAAAAACCCAGTTAAATCTGATGAGTTTTCTACCACGGTAAAATCACCCACCACGTTTGATTCCGTTAACATCCAGTACTTACCATTTATTGCTTCGTACTTTTGATTAATTAGAAAACTCCGCACAAAATTTACGTTGGCACGTATATCAAAACGCACAGTAATGTCTTTTAAGGCAAAGGACGTAGAGTCAATTAGCATCTCGCCAATAAAAGCCAAATCTCTGCTTTGTTTGGGGCGGAAATTAATTTTGTAAGTTTTGGTTAGTCCTGTGCCTGTGCTATCCATTAAATAAAAACGGTAGTTGTTTTTGTAATTATCATTTAATGGACTGGGGAAATTTTTGTCGAGTATAACTATGTAATTATCATAAAAGTTAGGTGCCTGATATAAATCTTCAACAAACTGCATAATTTTTGGTCCGGCTAAGCCTGTGGTGTTCACAGCATTTAAATAGTCTTTTCTTTGTTTGGGAGAGCTTTTATAATAATGGTCTATTGTTTTTTCAACCAATAAAACCGGTAGATAAGTTACTCCATCTGTTGTAGTATCTGTGTTATTCCAAATGTATTTAAAGGGACGAACTAAAATGTTTTTCTTAATCTTTTCGGTAAAATGGTTTAAATCGAAACGATTTTTGGAATATTCCTGACAAGAGTAGTTTACTCTATCATCTGGATTATTATTTTTTTTATTTGCAATTATAGCTCGTAAAATGTGCCAAGCAGGGTTTTCTCCTGGCTTTACAGTAAACTCTTGTAACTGAAAAAACTCAGGGGTTAACTCAACTTGCACTTGCCTTTCTTTATTGGCTGAAACACTAATTTTAGTGTTAAAGTATCCTAAAGAAGAAATCACCAATGTATCTTCCTTTATTGCAGAAGGGTTAACTTTCAAAGTAAAATATCCCGACGTATCGGTTGTTGTACCAAGGGTTGTTCCTTTTAAAAGAATGTTGGCATTAGGTAGAGATTCGTGTGTTCCCTTCTCCTTTACAAAACCTTTTATAATAATGGTTTGCGCATAAGCTGCCGAAAACAAAAAACTAACATACAGTAAAAATATGTAAATGCTTTTTATATGCTGTAGTTTTGACAAAGTCACGTTTAAATATGCTTGTAAAAATATAAAAACAAAAGAGAATCATTAATTAAAACTATATGCATTAATATGTAAATTCGCTCGTGAATTTAAAGTACACCTATAAAAACTACTTAAACATTACCACCCACACAGCCTTAGGAAGTAGCCTGCCTAAATGGATTGGCTTACTGGCTAAAAACAAATTTTTAATTGATATACGTTTTTTACCTAAAGTACTTTTTATAACCGCTAATGTATTTTTAAATATCCCTTTTCAGTTATACGAATATCTACGGTATAATAAGGCTGTAAAAAACTTAAAAGTTCAACGCCCCATTTTTATTGTAGGTCATTATAGAAGCGGAACAACCTATTTGCATAATGTATTAAGTAAAGACCCTAATTTTTGCTTTTGTTCTACCTATGAGGCTTTAACCCCACTTGTGTTTTTAAGCACAGGCAACATCACCAAAAAAATATTGAGCTGGGTTATGCCGGCTACTCGTCCACAAGATAATGTTGCCGCAGGAGCTGATGTGCCAAACGAGGAAGAATTTGCTATGGGTAACATTAGTCTCACTTCATTAACGCATGGATATTACTTTCCTAAAAGTATCTTTTCTATATTTGATGAGAGCGTAGTTTTTGAAAAAGAAAAAAAAACCAAGCACTGGCAAAAGCATTTTGACTACTTTTTAAAGAAGTTGAGTTATAAAAACGAAGGTAAACGACTTATACTCAAAAGCCCGGCAAACACAGCAAGAATTAAGGAAATTTTAGAACTATATCCTGATGCTTGCTTTATACACATACATAGAGAGCCATATACAGTTTATCAATCGAATGTAAATTTATACGAAAAAATATTGCCTTTGCTTAGTTTTCAAAAGCCAGAAAATAAATTTATGGAGCAGTTTATTTTATACGCTTACGAAAAGATGTATAGAAAATTTCTGCGCGATAAAAATAATATTCCTACAAACCAGTTTATCGAGATGTCATACAACGACTTTGTATCTGCACCCCTAGAACAATTGCAAAAAGTATATAAACAATTGAGTTTTGGGGATTTTGAAGCCGCCCTCCCCTATTTACAAGAAGAAATTACTGCGGTAAAAAACTATAAAACCAATTCTTACGTTACCTTAGATAAAGAAACCAAAAGCATGGTTGCAGAAAAATGGGGCTTTATGTTTGAGCAATATGGATATACTAAATCTGTTTAAACAGAAAGTATCTCCATCATTTTAAGCATATCAGCATTAAGGGCTTGTGTATGTTTAATTGCTTTATCAAACGGAGTATATGTTACTTGCTTATTCACAATTCCAATCATAACCCCATGTTTGCCTTGTAATAAAGCTTGGACGGCGTTGTATCCCATAATACTTGCGTTTACACGCTCCATACAACTTGGCGATCCTCCACGCTGCATGTGCCCTAAAATACTAACACGCATATCAAACTGAGGGAAAAATTCTTTAAGAATTTCAGCAACTTTATAAGCTCCTCCACTTTCATCGCCTTCAGCAACAATTATTATTTTACTTGATTTATCTTTTCTACTTGCTTTTAAGCGTTCTATTAATTTTGGGATATCATTTTTTGTTTCCGGAATTAAAATAGCTTCAGCCCCTGAACCGATCCCGCTTCTAAGTGCAATTAAACCCGCATCACGTCCCATAACTTCAACAATAAAAACACGATCGTGGCTTTCAGCTGTATCACGTATTTTATCAACTGCATCAATAACGGTGTTTATGGCTGTATCATAACCAATGGTAAAATCCGTTCCTACTAAATCATTATCAATAGTGCCTGGGCAACCAACAATGGGCACATTACTTTTATGAGATAAGGCAATAGCGCCTGTAAATGTACCGTCACCACCAATAACTACAAGGCCATCAACATTATGTTTCTTTAAATGGTTGGCGGCAAGTTGTAAACCTTCTTCGGTTTTAAAACGCTGACTACGAGAAGTTTTTAAAATTGTACCACCACGTTGTATAATATTAGCAACCGATTTATGCGAGAGTTGTATATGCTCATCGTGTATCAAGCCTTCATATCCATGACGGAAACCAACTACTTCAATATTTTGATGTAATGCAGTACGAACTACAGCACGTATACAAGCATTCATGCCTGGGGCATCTCCACCCGATGTTAGTAATGCCAATTTTTTCATAAAAAATTTATTAAGTATTTATTTTAAACGAGTTGCTATTATTTTTTGAAGGTTACCAAACACTTGACCAGGGCTAAAACGACGCCAATTAAAATCATCCAACTCTCCGCCCGACATAAAATAATAATCAATATTGTGTTGCTGAAATTCCTTAAAAACGTGGTCTCTAAAATTAAGAAAAATTATCCAGCCATCATCTCCATTATCTTCAAACCACTCTTCGTAATAACTATCATCCGAGGCATGGAAATTAAGTACGTTCTCGCCAATAATTACAAATTTGTTAATGCCATAAATGCCCATTTCATCAATAACCTCACGTTTTAGCAACATAATATCGTTGCCAATAGCATCGTTCCACTCCCCTATCAATTCTATAAAGCAGTACTTTTCATCATAATCAACAAAAAGTATTTTTATGTAAAGGGTTTCGCTACCAAAATCATCCCATTGCGGATGGATAGCAAAATTGTAAATACTGTTTGTAAACTCAATCTCACTATACTCACGCCCATAAAATGGAGATTGCTCGTCGTCTGACGAGATGTAGAGATGCCTCCAGTTGTAATATGGTTCTATATCGTGCACAAAAAAACTGTTGGCACAAAGATAAGTAGTCTTTTATGAAGACAAAATAAGGAGGTTATTATTTCTAATTTATTAAGAGATTGCAACCACGAATGTCGCTGTTATCAAAACGTCCCATAAGCTCGAAAGTATTATTAGGATGAATTTTACCTAAATCTTGTGTGGCAATAAAACTGCAGGAATTTATGTTGGCTAAATCTATTACGTTTATCCCTCCTGTTTTATTAGGTAATGTAAAACTAAATGGGTCGTTGGTATCTCGGGTTAAAATGCGCATCCATGGCGGGTTTTGAAATAAACCGTTTTGCAAAGAATATGCCTGACTTAGTAATTCTGTCATACCATATTCTGAAGTAATTGTTTTTATGTTTAGTTTTTCTTTTAAAACTTCATGTAATTCTTCTTTCAGCATTTCTTTACGACGGCCCTTCATGCCACCAGTTTCCATTACAATAAAGTTGTTTGGCAGAGAGATGTTTTTATCAGCCAAATCAAGCAAAGCATAACTAACACCAAGTAGCAAAGTTTTTTGTTTTTCTTGTTTTAGCTGCTCTATAGTTCTAGTTAAATCATCGTAATTATCTAAATAAAAACCACTTTTTGAGTGATTACTATCGTCAATTAATTTTTGCGCCATGTAAACAAGCGATGAACCTGTACGCTCTAAATAAGAAGGCAGTAAAGCCAAAACACAATAATCAGAAGCTTTGCCAAAGAATAAGTTAAAACACTCAGTAAAACTTTTTTCGTATAAAGTAATATCAGTAACATAATGATTAGATGTGCCAGTTTGTGTGGTGCCACTACTGGTAAAGGTTGCAGGCTTATTGGGTTTGGCAAATTCTGTACTAATTTTTTGAGTTTTAAAAAACTCAATTGGTAAAA